>Ga0224501_10002571_pt1 | contig 14293 bp, 9 predicted proteins | sample SF_Oct11_sed_USG_4_FD_169105 | JGI IMG/M metagenome (GOLD analysis project Ga0224501, IMG submission 169105) | Sediment microbial communities from San Francisco Bay, California, United States - SF_Oct11_sed_USGS_8_1 | ecosystem: Environmental > Aquatic > Marine > Sediment | place: USA...
TATGAAGCATTTTCCTCTAACTGGAAGAATGGTCTCTTCTCTAGACATTCTTTAGTCTTCAACTATTACAGTGCAGTTTATATCTAACAAACTAGCTTTCTTGGACCCAATGCTTTGGAAACCTTACCTCCTTGCAGTGAAAGGTGTGCAGTGGCAAGTCAGCAAAAGATAGTGCGATAGCCCGGTAGCGGTCCGGTGGGGCCGCGAAACACCTTATTGGCTAGCCCGCTTAGCTCCAGATATCTGGGGATGATGTAATATTTAGGCTCCCACTGTGAACTTGTATGACCTCCACGTGTAATTCCTAGACCTAGCTTCTGCTATTCGACAACAGTAAACGGGTATGATTTTTATACGAAAAGTCGAATTAATATGATCAGTGACATTTGTGCTAGGTATAACTGAACAAATTTCACTGAATACTTGGAGTACTAAGCATGTTGAAGCAGCTAGAGCCCGACCGCCAACATACGGCAACCAAGGTCACCAGATCATATATACTTGGGATTGTCTTACACCTGCCAGCATGCCTAGTCGCTCGACCGTGATCCAATCAGGGACACTCTATGAATATCTAAAAGACGATGCAGTTGATAGGTCAAATTATTGGGAATCCTTTTGTAGGCCAAAACTGCCTAGCACAGCCGCTGTCAAATGTGCATGAAGAGCTTTCTCGTAGATGAATAGCTTGGCCTAAAACCCAGAGTCGAACTTGACCTTACCCAAAACAAACCTGGCAGTCATAACATCAAGATCTTGCTCCGTCTGCGATTGAGCTAGCCAGGTTTGTCGGTGGTTGGCGAACGGTGGACTATCCATATAAACGTGAAGGATAAGATCAGGTAGATTCAAGATTGGATAGAATCACTGGGTCGGGCTTACACGAGGAGAAAACTGGCGATGGCACATTTTGTTGGAGCCACCCTCTGTTTCACACTCTTCACAGTCTTCCTATCTCTGGTAGCTTCAGCCGCTGTGACTCTGACAAAGGAAGGAGTGCACTCGCATACGGATACACTGAACAGTTATAAGGATTCAGAACATTTTCTCAAGGACCACATTCCATTTACGCCGAAGGTTATTTTGCACGGTAAACGCAATCACCATGAAAGCATAGAGACTGTCCTAAAGGAGCAGGCGATATCAACAACCAGTGACGTGCATTTTATTACATCCAATCTAAATGAAACGTTAGATCTGCATCTCAGTGGACTTAAACTTCCTCTTCATATTGGTACTAACTTGCCCAAGCAGCTAGTTCTACATTTGGAACACTCTGCTTATCTTCTTTCGGGTAGATTTATAGTCCGGACATTTGCTCAAGATGACCAAGAGATCATTGAGCCTGTCAGCAATAAGCAACTGGCACAAGCCCGTTGTTCTTACACAGGTTATATTGTTGGAGTAAATCATTCTGCTGCTGCTGTAGACCTTTGTTCTGGGCTCGAAGGTACAGTCACTGTCGCTGGTTCTGTATTTAATATAGAACGCATGCTGAGTGAGGACAAATTTGTACATTATCTCACACAAGCAGACGATAACAATGATGACTATGGTGGAAAATGTGGCAGTGACAATGAGACACCAATCAACCACCTCCTTAGGCACAGAGGCAAGAGGGGGGTACGCCTTCCGGCTGGCTCTACCCCTAAAACTCGCTATTTAGAGATGTATATAGTAGTAGACAACAAACTAGCCAGCCAACATGGCCAGGAAGGGGCTGTGAAGAGAGTCATAAAAATTATCAATCATGCCAACAGTCTTTACAACCAGCTCGGCGTATACATTACCATAGTTGGTATAGAAGTTTGGACTACTCGAAATTTGTTTGCCGTGAGTGAAAATGCAGATGCTGGTGCTCTGCTTCAACAGTTCATCAATTATCGTCGTGAGGAAATCACTCCTAAATTCCCGAACGATAATGCTCAAATGTTTCTCGGCATTAATATGAAAGACAACCTCGTTGGAAAAGGATCAACAAATTCCATGTGCTCAAGCCGATACAACGCTGGAATAAGCTCGGATCGAAAAGTCAACTATCGTGTTGCGGCGACGACAATGGCTCATGAGTTAGGCCACAATTTTGGCTTAGAGCATGATACACAGGAGGCCGCTGAGAAATATCACTGCAGTGAAATGTGTAAAGAAGCTGACGGGCGACCAGCTAATGACGCTGGACACTGTATTATGTATGGAGCTTCCGGGAGTAAGTATCTTATACTACCCACAACCTATATATGACCCATCCAAATGGCCCAGCTGCAGATAGATGTACTGAGCAGGGCTGCAAAAAGTTTTGCATGTCCTCACTAGTACTTCCACGTCAGTTCAGTGACAGGGCATCAGTTTTGGTCACATGACGTCTGAATCATGTGTCTGGCTTGCTATAAGTATGTTTTCCCTTTACACAATAAGCGTTCTATAGCGAAAATGAATCCCTATCGTGTCTGCTTAGACATCATCAACCCTCATCATGTCGTCTTCCCTGGGGAACCGCCGTAATACTTTTTGCACATACATGTATTTATAACCTACATGCGTAGACCATGGCTTTGCAAAATCATTCAGTCAGCTCCTAATTCATATGGAATTGGCTGATAACTATCAACCAAGGCTTGAGGTTCCACAGTATCCACATAAAATCAGAACCTCTGACCTCTTTGTAACAGCAAATAAATATGAGCAGTCATGTACAAAGTATATCTGTGACGGAACATTCTCTTGCCGATATAGGTTGAATGTAGGTCGTGTGCCGATAAGTGAAACCTTGCTGAGTTCGACTCTTAGCTGAAGTTATGAATGAGGTCAATGTGAGCAGTAACAGTTCGCTAGTGTTTGCCCCAGTAATATGGCATCACTAAATATAGTGTATACTTATCCGCTAGCGTTTCTCTCCGGGAGAATAATAGGATTAATTATTCACCGGCTCTGCTCAGGATAAAGCCGCTCTTCTTGCCTCACCCCAGAAAACACCCAAGTCTAATTAACTTTCATAATAATCTCTTTGTCATGTCTGAAACTAATGCACTTGGGTTGACTTTAGATTTGCCCTTCGGACAATATTAGGGTCAATTAGTCATATCACATGCAATTAAAAAATAATCATCTGTTTTTTTATACGAAGGCCTGTCATTCTCAGATAACACCCTTCTTAGTGTTATCAAACAATTAAATGTCATCCAAAAACAACACAGTTCATCTGAACCCATCTGGACTGCTGTAAACTAGATTACAAATTGCAAATGGATGTCCCGCACTATACTCCCACAGTAGACCTTTAGATATATACTACTACATTGAAGAACCCATGTACTGCAATAAACACACTTGTGTGGCAATTGCCCATAGATGTTGTATACTCACATGATAACCAATCTAGACCTGTATACTATCCTTGAACCTATCTCTCTAATAAGTGCACTCAATTGCCTGCCTGCTAAACCAAACCAAATATTAGTGGGTTACACTATCAGGTTACTGATTGTTTTTTGATAGTAAGTGGTAAACAGTGCATCCATTCAAGCTTTGAATTTTAAAAATAGGCCGACTGCTGTTGCTTGCCATACACAATGAACATGGCGTAGGAGGATAACTCTTATGACAATGAATAACTCAACAGGCAATGGGGCTTGATGACAATTAAAAGGGCCCCATTCAGAGGGGAGGATAACTCTATGAAGGGTCCAGTGAGCTGATGATGAAGTAGAGAATGGGACGTAAAATGACTGACTCAAATCACTTTCTACAGTTTCGTCTTTCCCGCTACAACATGCAGGAAACTGCCCACAGGATGAATCACTGATTCACAGGTGAAAAATGTAGGCCTATCTTCGTCATGCAACACCCACGGCTCATCAATATTCATGTTGCCCATGTGCAGAAACGTAGTCGTGTGGCGAATGCGTAGATTGGTGACAAATAAAATTTCGCTTTTAACCTATTTATTTTGCATCCTGTATACTCGAGCTAATTTCTACAGGAAATGGAATAAATCTATAGATATGAACCGGAATACAACACAATCGGGTAGTCATTGATAAAAATGAGTAAAATGCGCGCAGCAATACCAGTGTTGCGAGACATATAGCATGATCTAATTGATCTATTGGGACTTACTGAACATACCAACGGTTCTGTGCTAAATTTCTAGTCCCAGCTGCATTAAGTTGATGCAGTCATTGAGTAATTGAGCCACTGACTGGACTAGCCAGCTTATTTACAGCGGGAAATATGCGTGACCGGCTTTCAGACTTTCATTTCACCTGCTATGCGGAATGCTGATTGGCGGTTTAGATTGATCTCATCCGCTATCAATATTTAGAACTTTACTCCTGCCATATGGTAGCGATAATACAACCGGCGTTTATCTTTACACACACAGAACAACCATTGCATGAACTCAAAAATCTTGTGAATCTTTTCACATCCCTAGCTGCATGCATGCAATGGGAGCATCCTGCTTCTAATGGGCCTGACCTGGGTAATGGTGTACCATGCTTGATTAATGGGCCTTATAATGTCAAACCATAACTCCTAACAGTAGGTAGAGTAGAGCAAATAATACCTCATAGAAAGGTCTGGCCAAAACGGAAAAATTACTCATTCCATGGGGCTGGTGGAAATAGGCGATGCACACATTCTACTACCGTGTTGTGTACATCTTCACGCAGAGTAACCGTTTCAATTTTAGCTTGGAAGGGCTAATTTCAATAGGGGAGGATAACTCAACTAAAGCTCCACCCTATAGATGAACACAGCCGGTTCCTATATATCATTCATAAACATATGTAGAGTTTTGTTTTGGTTTTGAGTTTTGAAATGACTTGAAGAATGAGAGTAACCCCATGAACATAATCCTATAAGAAAGAGGAAGTCTATTGGAGTCTTCCTCAATCTCGAGCAGATGACAACACTGAACTATGGCTCATCCGTTATGTAATAACTATAACTTAGCTTCGCTAATTAGTGCCAGTGACCTACTACAACCATGCTGTAACAAAGGCTTAATCCTCCATTAATAATGCTGCATGCAGCCAGGAACCAGTGTTTGGCTAGCTTAATGCCTGCAGAAGTTTTATTATGGCCGTAGTGTTGGGTCATGCCCGTATCTGTGATCAGCTGTTTATCACTTTTGAATTTTTATTGGCAGAACACCAAATCAGCACATGTACTTTGTTTCAGTTACTGTCATAGTGCACTAATATTCGCGTCAGTTCGCTGCTGGAAACTCAAAACTTTCCGAATTTGGTCAGCTATGACAAGATTGACATTACCCATCTGTCATCTGCCTTTATTTTGATATGCAAATTGGCAGTTGAATTGACATCAGAAAATGAATAAATGGCATAGTGGCATAGCCAAATTCAGCAGGATTTGGCTGTATCTGGTTGATACTGATAGCACTGACATTCTATCATTATTGAATTGGATAGGGTTATCTCGTTTGCAGAATGATCTCAAGTAAGAGACGCAACAGAGAGCTGTGTCAGGATCAAATGACTAGTTTCGTTTGGTTAGCTCTTTTCTTTGTGCGCTCTGATGTTGACTTCAATGTAAGAAACCTCAACTCTGAACAAGATGCGGTTCATAGAGTTTAGTTCTACTCCCTCTGCCATACCAATACTATGTCCTAGGCCAGCCGACAAGTGCATAATCAAATTTTTCTACTAAAATGTTGCTACGTGTTAGAAAGTAGTTTTTTTGTATTATTATTTGTATATATAATTAATTTAATTCTTTGTAGGTATTCAGCCTACATTGTGGTCTGAGTGTTCGCATGTCACTATGGAGTTTCTACTGGACTCAGGAGTAGATCACTGTCTACGCAATGTCCCGGAGAAGCCAGCCTCCCTCAATCAGATCGGACCTGTCTGCGGCAACTTCTTTACTGAAGAAGGTAATGCGCTGTAGAATTCAGACAGATACAAACTAGAATGCCTTACTGTCGCTTCTGGTTTTGTGGTAGCATCAAGCTAGTTTCATGATGTGGTGGCTCAATGGGTAGAGACTAGAGGGCTGGACTCTGAAGACCTTCGGTCAGTTTCTAGTTCGGGTATCACCTTGGTGTTTCGAATGCGTACACCCACCCATAGCATAACCATGACACATCCTGGACCATCCTGGAAACAAGCCATTGTTTTTATAGTCACATTGCATCCGATCTGAGGCAGACCGGATGCCCGATGGATCCAAGCGTCATCCAAGGTGCTCATTTTGTTCAAACAGGTCCCTCGAACGCCCGATCCCGGATCACTTGTGAGCCAATTAGTGGTGCTAAAGCTGTGTTTCTGGAAGCTGTAACTATTTTCAATCATAATTTCAAAAGAAAGTTGATCCGCCTTGAAGTCTTTCACTGCGAGTTGCCTCTATTCTCAATGCAAGTTTGTGTTGTTCGAGTGAATATTGAAACAAAATCAAATAAATTAAAGCTTTCAACAATCTTAGTACCCAACCGGAAACGCCGAACGCGCGAACGTTGCTAGGTAATTTCTGAGCGAGCAATTCGATTGGTTGATGAGTCAGACACCCAAGGCAAATCAGGCACATTTTGTCTCTGGGAAGCAAACGCTCGGATGTCCAAGGGAGCATCCGAGGCAGATCAAATGAGGCTTTTACAGTCACATTTTGGGGGGGGTTCAGGCGTCCGTTCCGAGAGTCTGATCGGAGGCGGACCGGACGCAGCATGACTAAAGAGCATCTTTAGTGTTTCTGGCCATCTAAAATAAAATAACCTAAGCCTGAACCTGACTGTAGTTTCCCTCTCTGATTCCCAGGGTACACCTGCTAGTCAGTAAGTAGGTTATACCTCCTTGTGAAATAGACACTGGCCGGTTAATAATAGACCAGTTGCTCTTGAAAACCAGTCATGCGTTTTGTTTGTCACTAGGAGCCCACCAACGTTGACCCTTACAAGTTGAGGTTGTTTGGCTGCCGGCTTCTTTTTACAACCTCGGAGAATCATTAGAGCCAGCCACTTCCGTACAGACAAATATATTGGCTAACCTTATTCCCTGAAGCAGTGTCTCTATTAGATGTAATGAGTATGCTACAGATCATAAAACCACATGGGCATCAAACTGATCCACATCATTGCTTATGATCTGTTCCAACTCCAGTGAAGCTGGTTAATATTCATGAATTCAGGTCATAAAAATGCCATCATGATGCAGCTGAATAATCCACACCATCAAGGTTCCAGACCTGATATGAGTGAAATTGAGCGATTACTTTATTTATTAACTTTACCAATTTGACCTATTGTACTCATTTGACCTACCAGCAGTTTGGAATAGGACAGCTAAACTCATGGTCACAGGCCAAATCACGTTTTTGGGTACAGCAACATTGGCCCAGCCAGTAAACATATCCTTGTTGTGGTTAATGTGGTGTAAATTCAAGTATCATTTTTGCATCACTTGGGTCTTGTGAATCATCGATGAGTGACTCAAATCTCATGATGCTGTAAACCAGAGTTGAATCACTAACCCTTTCTGGTCAGAGTAGTTTGAGAACTTTCTAGCCGTCTATCATGATTTCATTACAAATCCGACATATCGGCATCTAAAGCTTGTATGGTTCAGTACATACCAATGATTTATTACGGGCATTATATCTAGTGGGTTTTTTCTGTTGTATTTATCTATGAGTGTCCACTAACACAAGTGAAGCACGGGTATGAAGGATTGGCCTGTGATCAATGCAAATTTGGTCCATAGAGAGAAGCCAACAGGGTCACCCCACTCCGCATTGAGTTATTCTAAGTTAACTCTATATTGTGGAGTAAGAATGAGACTATACAAAAAGCGCGTAAAGATCATTTGTGTCCAAGTCAGAGTCCTCACACCACATACGCTGTCTAATCCCAGTATTAGTGGGCTAGCTTATTGGCTAGAGGACTTGTCTCGAGATAGCTAAATTATATTTTGGGTCCAGAGATTTGGTCACGGCGGGTTCCTGCTGTGAATTCTTTACATACTTCCTAGGTCCCACAGCTCCAGACCAGCCATCGGGCGCCATGCCACTCCAAATAGGATGACCAGGGTAAATCAATACGTTTGATACATGTTAACATAGATGGCCAAATGCTGTTTGGTCGATTGATCGGAGATTCTTTTCTGTTATTTGCTGATCCCTGCCAAGCTATTGGGGTTACGTGAACGTTATCGCAATATTTATTGTATTTTACTGTTACTGTGAGTCCACGACTGATAACTAAATATTCCTTCTTTCATTTAAAGGCGAAGAATGTGATTGCGGAGAACCTGAATTTTGCTTCAACAAATGTTGTGATCCTACCACATGTAAACTAGTGAAGAATGAACTACTGACAGCTGAGTGTGCCACAGGTTTGTATTTTAGTCAGTCACTGTCACTGGTTCGAAAACTCGGCCATCGCTCTTCCATAGCATCATTCGCCTGAAGGTGAAGCCTTGGCTTTGTGGATGGCGCTGTGGATTTAGAACTAGGGGGCTCTGGTTTGCTTCCTAGTTTGTGTACCACTTCGCCTTTTACTCTCGTCTCATCTGGGTGGCAATGTTGAATAATGGAGGCCCATCCATAGAGGCTCTTCTGTATGGGACACACCATGGATCATCCTAGAAATAGGCAGTCATGAGCTTTTTAATACTATCGTATGTATGAGAAGATTGACCTTGCGAAATACCTGCATGCTGTTCGTTACTTCGGTCTCTTTGTGAGGTTGTATAGCACAAGCGGCACAAACAATTAGTCATCAGTTATTTTAGACACAGAGTGCGTAAGAATAGGTGCATTCGGATGCTCAGGTTTTCTGCTAAATTGCGCAAGAGTGCGACCAAAAAGCGCGATCCGAAAAAGCATCTTTCACTTCGGTCACGATCTGCGACCGAAAGCACGCGAACAGAATTCCGGGACCGAAAGTAGTAGTTAAGGCAAATGTCAAGGTTACCGCAAAGAGGCTTGATTACTACGTTGAGATAACGAATCGCGAACGATCGTTCGACTCTAACCGAGGAGTTAAAGTTGGGAGAGGACAACTCTGATCCGATCAAAGTCCATCCTGAACTCAACAGCGTTTCCTCACCGCGACCGCCTGTTCGACACCGAAAATTTTCCAAATATTCCGGTCGCGAGCACGCGAATCCACCTAATGACTCTCAAACCCTCCCTGAAATCCTGTTGCCGTGAGATCCCAAATCTAACCTGGATTACTCAGAGTGTTATCATCCCCTGATCGTAATAGTTTTCATTTGCAGGATCGTGTTGTGACCTACATACCTGCACTATGCGGCCACGAGCATATCCCTGTCGCCCAGTAGAGGACAGCGAGTGTGATTTAGGAGAGTTTTGTGATGGAGTGACCGAATGGTGTCCAGAAGACACGCATAAAATTGATGGAACCTCGTGTAATAATGGTGGTGAGGCATGGTGTCATAAAGGGCGGTGCCGTACTCACCAATCCCAGTGCCAGTATGTGTGGGGAGATAGTGCTATCGGAAACAGAGGCCATGATGACTGCTATAGGTTCAACCTGAAAGGTACCTAAGCACACTGTACTACAGTGATTGTATATAATTTGCCTACTGAAAATATATGATTTTAGTGTACCTATGTACATTAGAGTAGCCAAAATTAGAAAATCGTAGAATTTTATTGCAACTTAGAGGCTTATGGAGTTATCTTCCTCATTTCTGGCATAATTATGTCCTTATTGGCCATTTGTTATGTGCATGTAAACAATCAGGTTCACCCTAGCATTTTAGACACATTAGAATTTCTATATACATGTATATCCCTGCTCCCTCTTCTTCCCATTGTGCCATTTTTCCAGTTCTCGTAGTATTCCCTGCATGTGAAATAAGGGAAGATAAATCTTCATAAAGGATGAAATTCCCCAAGCGTGCCGGTGCGCGTTCGTCTGCAAACGTATTTGTCTGCTAAACTTATTTGTTAGGCATATTTTTCGATCACATGACTGTGACTCCTCTCAGTTTTTTCTACGGTTGTCTGACGCTCTCTGACCTTGCCTGCAAAAATACACAGCCATACCAATGCTCCAACAAATAACTGTTGAACGGCACAAGTTCCCACAACAACTAAACAAGTACTTGACAAGTACTTGACTAGCTTCGTGTTTTCGTTTACTGAAATTGCTCTTTTTGGACCTCGACTTCATCATTAGCTTGTAATCAATTCTGTTCAATTCATTATCAAACTAAAATTCTCTAGAGATCTACTCAGTCTCTCATATCCGGCAACCTTCGTTCATTCTAATTGTCTCCGATCTCTCACTCGCATGTATGCGTTAATGAATCGAGTCTCCTTTTGTGAGAATTTGGAGTAGCACCTTCGAAATTACTCGTCCATCACGTTTGGTGTGTTGAGTGTGAGAACGCAAAACTCCACACGCATCGCGCACGTACGCACTTGGTGAGTTTCATTCTTAAAAAGCTGACTTTCACTTTGTAGGCGATTATTATGGTCACTGCTCGTTTGAATTTGAGTCTGCTCAGGATGGAAGCTGGTCGTATACGTGGTACAAATGTAGTGAGGAGAATAAGCTGTGCGGTCAGCTGCAATGTGCTGGAACTGATCTTCCCAACTCAAATATAAAACCAAGCATTGCCAACACTAGATTGACATTATTTGTACGAACTACCTGTAGCATAGTAAACTTTGACACAGGTTAGCTTATATATTATCTTTCTAATGATGCCATCATGATCTCAGACAAATTTTATTACCAAGTAGTGAATGCTGCATCGCCAAATGCTTGTCATAAATGCTTACAAATCAAAGGTTCAAAAGTCAACTACCTGTCGGTATAAGCCCTACATAGATGTACACCGCTTTGTGTTAAAAAGGTGATAGTGCGAAGAGCCTTGAACTTATCGTTGGTACTGGGTATGTTGCAGGAGATCCTGGGAAAAGTCCTGGCATGGTACCTGATGGCGCAAGATGTGGCAACAACAAACAGTGTGTTAATCAGAAGTGTGTCGACGTACCCATAGTACCCAAGATGTGTGACTGCTCCAGTCATGGAGTCTGCAATCAGTTTGGAGAATGTCACTGTGACATCGGCTGGGCACCGCCATTTTGTGATAAGAAGGGAGCTGGTGGTTCAGAGAGAAGTAACCCTGAAGTCATTGTTGAAAAGGGCACCAATCTTATTGTAGGTGAGTATGGGCCACAGATATATTGGTATGAGCTACCAAAGGCAGTGTTATAATCGGTACATTTTGTTTATGGACCTTAGTCTATGAATTATGCTAAATTGTTATGTAATAGGCGCATGTATGCCGTTGCGGCTCCAAGATGTCCAACAATCCTATTCGTTTATATGATGACAACCTCATATAACCTCATATCCCTAACCTTTAAGTAGCTACTCGTGAAGATATTGTGTGGAGACACCATTTTTGGGCATCACAGCTCGATCGTGGAGTTAGGGGAGGACAATTCTGTTGTAGAATTTTGGATTTGTCTGTTCATGTTCTATCCTCGGTTTGAAATTATCCTCTCATGATCTGTGCTGTTCTCCAAGCTGTTCATTTGAGTTTTTTCAACAGGCCTTGTCGCATTTTTCTGCGGAATTGTGCCCATGATGATAGCCATCGGCATTGTGGCTTACTGCAGACAAAACGAAATAAAACGTTTCTACGAGAGGTTTTCTGGAAGGTGAGTATGCTTATACAATTGCTACACCCAGTTTAACAAATCTAATGAGGTCGTAATACTCAGAGTATTCGATAACCATATATAGAGCTGTTTGGGTGTTACCCCCATAGGACAGGAGAGGTCCAAGAAGCTACAGTGGCCTTAATATCCCCTGGCACCTACTCCAACTGCACAAGCACTCAGTTTTAGCCCAGGTCAGAGCAGCTCAGTCAGTGCTGTCTGGTATCTTTCAGTGTCTATACTGCAGTAGTCGACTAGTAATGTGTTATGATGCCTCAGTAGTGTCAAGGCAGCCACTGTCTGGGTTCTGTCATTCTATCATTTATCCTCCCCTGTCTCAGCATGCGGTTTGTGCCGTGTTTGTTGTCTGCATGCCATCTTTGCATATTTTTCAGGGCATTTTGAGCATGCAAGGTAATCAATCTTCACTCTGGTTGAGTCATTCAGGCACACCTAGTGTAGGATCCTTCTAGTGTGTATGCTGTATTAGTAGAGTGTAGTGTGTAGTGTGTAGACTGTAGCACCCTGTTTTGCTTATAAGTTTAAATCGCTGCAGGCCGGGTAGGGAGGGTACTCCCGTCTGATTCCATTTATCCTGCGAAAATCTCACCAGAACCCAAAGGAAAACTGATCTTGACAAAACAGTGCCACTGGACAAAACTACTCTGCATAAACTTCAACCTATGTACCAAACTATCTTACGAAACCAATGTTTCACCCTCCCTCTTATTGCCACTGCTATATGAGTGGAAAAAAGTAGGTGGGAAATGATCGTTAATTTATCTCCAAACTATGAATTATAAATAATAAAATTATACGTCTTGTGATACATGAACCAACTTAATTGGCATTATCTAAATAATTGTAATCTGCAAACCAAATCCTCACCCTCTATCAACACAATCAACCGATAACCTGCAGCCTGTAATTTCCACCAATTTTTGCTGCCCCATGGGCACCTATAGAGTATGTTGGTACAATTCTGGCATGTGCCCGGCACAAGCTTGTGTACACTTTGCTTGTCAGACAGGGAGCCTAGCACGAAGTTAGGGGAAGATGACTCTCCGAAACTGAATCACTTTCTGCTAGAGCTGACCTTCTATGAACCAATGGCTTAGGGTGTAGTGCTCTAAGCCTAGGACCAGAGGTCACTGGTTTGACCTCTATGGGGCTCACGGGTGCGAGCAGAATCCCTCCCAATGACTCATCTCAAGAAACACTGAGTCGAAGACTCGGTAGGCCAATCCCTGGATACAAACTGCAAAACAATAGGACTCTGTAAGACCAGAAATTGCAGTAGTTTTTGGATGATATCTGACCCAGTTTTATGTTGCAGGTATTCATTGGCGAGCACTAAACAGCCCCCGAGTCCCATAGTCAAATCAAAACCTACCAGCCAGATCACCCCAGCCAGAAAAGCACCCACTAAGCAGCCAGCACAAGCCCGACCAGGTGAATTGCTTCGCCATGCCTCAGTATTTTGAACGGTAACTCTATACCTTAGCATCGCCATTCTTAAATTTTTAAAAATCCGAGATTGCTTGTGAACTAGGGGAAGTGGGACAACGTGGTGGGTAGAGCACAAGTATGGGTCATTGTCGTTAGGTCTTGGGGTCAATTCCTGTTCATGCCAGCATGAGTATGGGCTCTTCACAAATTTTCCAGCTACTACTGCTTCAGTATAGTAGGCCTCAGCCTTAGAAGGTTCACTAAATAGGATGACCAGTTGCCCAAGTAGAACAATAAATGACTGCTTTTAGGCATCTCATCACCTGTACTGCAGAGCAGCTCAAACCCTGATGTCGCCAAGACCACTGAGAGTTTCACTGGTGGCCCAAGCGTCGCGAGAGCTGCAGCCATGTGGAATAATAACCCAACCATTCCTGAACCACCGAAACAGACAGCGAAACCTAAGCCTCTTCTCAACTCACCGAAACCATCAGCAGCTATGAAACCGATCAAACCAGTGGGTAATCGCCACCCTACATCTGTTAGTAACAGCGGCTACGCTCCTGGACAGACTATTGCTGGTAAAAGCCCTGTAAATATCCCGAAGCCAGCAAGCTCTGGGCCTATATATGAAAATGTCAAAACAAAACCACTGCCACCAAAAAAACCCAAACCCATGTGAAAATCCAAAACTCAGAGATTCCAGTCTAGTCAAGCTTTTCTTCAGGATAATACTATTTTTTCATCTTTCGTTCTATGCTTGGTATGGTATTCAAGCATTATATCACCACCAGCTTTGGTGCTTGCATGAAGATTTATCTTGCGTAATCATATCACGTTGAGACTTGCGTACCTTATAAAGTCACTTTTTTCTCATTATAGGTATTACCATCTGTCACGGTGCTGATACTTTTCATTTTTTTCGGAGAATTATCTCCCTATTATTGGATTAAAGCATAAGTTAAGCAAGAGACAAACTTTATTTTTTATGCTATCAAAAAAAAGACCATATATGTCTAGATACTGTTTTAAACGTGGTGTGATAAATCTATTTAAATAATAGCCCCCCCCTGAACTGCGACTCAATGCACCTCGGCTGGTATTTACCATCTGGCTCACAAAAGTTCCTCCCCTCGCCTCCAATTTCACTCACAAATCAATGGCCCTATGTCATGGAATTGCTAGAATG
>Ga0224501_10002572_pt1 | contig 14292 bp, 12 predicted proteins | sample SF_Oct11_sed_USG_4_FD_169105 | JGI IMG/M metagenome (GOLD analysis project Ga0224501, IMG submission 169105) | Sediment microbial communities from San Francisco Bay, California, United States - SF_Oct11_sed_USGS_8_1 | ecosystem: Environmental > Aquatic > Marine > Sediment | place: USA...
GTGACGCATGGTGAAAAAGTTGTTATGAGATTGCTTGGTAGTGCAGCATCTGGCATTAGCCTTGATCTTGAAAAGATAGGCTTGTCACCACATTTGAAGGATTTATTTAAAGAAGCTATATCTGAGCCAAATGGTATTGTATTTGTAACAGGCCCAACAGGTTCAGGAAAGTCAACAACACTTTATTCTGCGCTACATTATATAGATAAGCCGGGCATTAATATTATGACAATAGAAGATCCGGTAGAGTACCAGATGGAAACGATAACCCAGTCGCAGGTTGATGCGAAAGCTGGCAGAACATTTGCTTCCATTCTACGTGCTGCGCTTAGACAAGATCCGGACGTAATACTCGTTGGTGAAATTCGTGATGTTGAAACAGCTAAAATAGCCAGTGAAGCAGCATTAACCGGTCACCTGGTGATAAGTACATTGCATACCAATAATTCATTGCAGGCGATTTCAAGATTAATAGAAATGGGTGTTGAGCCTCATGTGGTTGCGCCAGCGATAGTTGGTGTTTTGGCTCAGAGGCTTGCACGTAAAATATGCGAGCATTGTATTATTAGTTACAAGCCAGAAGCAGAAGAACTTGAAAAATATTTTTACTGGGACAAGGAGATGGAATTGCCAATGTTATATAAAGGTACTGGCTGTAAATACTGTGGTGGAATTGGTTATAAAGGGAGAATTGGTATTCATGAGTTTGTGCGTATAAATACCAGGCTGAGAGACAGAATATTGTCACACGCCAGTTATAATGAATTGGTTAAAGTTGCGACTGAGGATGGTTTCAGGGATATGAGATTTGATGGGTTTTGTAAAATGCTGGAGGGTCAAACAACGCTCGATGAGGTCATAAGAGTGACTTCAACAGATTTGTAGCTAACCTGAGTTTAAAAAATAATTATATTATAAGAGTGTCAGCTAATTAATATTGGTATGTTATGTGTTGTAAATGTGAAAATATTTTAAAAAATAAATAAAATTACTAAATAATTAATATTAGATATAGATTATATAAGAAGTTATAAATAAACATTTATAATTATATAAAGAAGTTTTCTAAATGCTTATTTATAAAAGATAAAAAAATTTATTCTAAAATATTCAGTTACAAAATAAAAAATCATCTAATTCATTCGAATTATTCTATACGTTATTGCGTTAATGCGTTTGGGTGATATTTGGTTTTATGATCTTGAATTCTTTAATTTCCATCATCGTTATTATTAATCTATGTCAATAATAATCGTCAAATTCTAATCTATATATAAATTCTGGAACAAAGTCACAGTTTTAATGTTGGAAATAAGGGGTGAAATATGAGTTGTGGTCATATGAATGGTTGTGAGTTGTTTGTTCAGTTTGCCATGAATCCTGCTCTTGAACTATGGAAGGTTCGTTATTGTGAAAGTCATGATTATGACCGGTGTGCAAGATTTTCTGCTTCTTTGACCGGGAGCCCGGTACCACTTACTCTTTTGCCAAATGGTAAAAGCATTAGCGCAAAAGAAGATAATGATGAGATTGGCTCAGCCAGTTTGTTTAATGCAATTATCAAGCATCAGACGCATATGATTTCATCCTTATTGCGTGTCGGAGTCAACATAAATGTCAAGAATATAGAGGGTATGACACCGTTAATGGCAGCGGCTAAATTCGGCGCTGAAGATATCGCAAAGATATTACTTGATCACGGCGCAAAACCATTTGATGTGAATAGTCAGGGCGAAACAGCGTGTGATCTTGCTATAAAAAACGGACATTTTTCAATTGCCAGGGTGATTGATCCTGGTGTAAAACTTCCTGTAAGCGAAGAAAAGAAAGCAGCAAATGTTTAAAATCTAAATGACCGGTAATAGTAAATCAATATAGCGAAGATAGTATCTGGAGGTGTAGTTATGTTTGAGTATTGGTCATGGTGGTTAAGTGCGTTATCACTGGCAGGATTAACAATTGGGTATTTCCTTGTGTTGAAAGTTCCGCTGGGTGTGTCTGGGTGCTGGGCACGAGTTGTGATGCACAAAGATAGCCAGTCATTTGAGCAGGACAAGAGTTTTAGAGAAAATCCTTTGATGTTAAAAGACTCGTTAATGGCAGCTACGATAGAGGAGTTTGGCAGGCAGGCAGTAATTGATTTTTTAGCGGAGCGAAGAGGAAAGCCAGCAGGTTATAAGCAGTTTGATCGAAAAGTTTCAGTTGCATCTCACGTGTCCTGGACAGTACATATGACATTTCTCCTGATGTTGATTATAGGTGGCTTAATAGCATCGATATTAAGTGGTCAATTTGAATTCAGATCAGACCTGGGATCGTTACATACTAGCCTGTTTGGGAGTGGCGTGAGTTACTGGATTACATTAATTATTGGTGGCGTGATGGTTGGATTTGGGACACAGATGGCAGGTGGTTGTTCGTCTGGTCATGGCCTATGTGGTTGTTCACGGTTTGTACCGGCAAGTTTGATAGCAACCGCAGTTTTCTTTGGGACAGGTATTGTTGTCTCAATGTTATTACACATGCTGGCAGCGGGGTAAGTCTGATGAAAGATCATTTCTTATACGGTGGTTTTGGCCTGGCAATGGGTTTGATTCTGAGTTTTATTGGTTTTACCAGTTATGAAGAAATTCATAAGATGTTTACATTCAGTGATTTGCGATTACTGCTGGCATTTATGGGTGCTGTCGGTTTGTTAGTGTTGGGTTTTGCTGTTTTAACGCGTAGTCGAAACATGCCAAAAAAGAAATTCAATAAGGGTACGATTCCAGGCAGCGTATTGTTTGGTGCAGGTTGGGCGATAACAGGTTCATGTCCAAGTATTGCTCTTGTGCAACTAGGAGAAGGTCAGTTAGCAGCTGTTTTCGTTGTATTTGGGATATTCCTGGGTGTGTGGATGTATAGAAATATCGCCAGTGGATCATTAAAACTTGATACAGGCGTGTGTGGAGAAGAGTAATAGTAATAATTAAAAGGAGGGATATAAGGTTAAGTTATTTAAGCTGAACAAAAAGGCCAGGTACCGCCTGGCCTTTTTGTGGTAAACATAACAGCATTGCGGATACGTATTAGAAATTAAATCCAAAATTAATGCCATATAAATAAAAATAGTCATCCTGGTTCTGAGCAATGCCCTGGTCTTCATTGACATTAATATTCATAGCTCCCCAGCTTAAACCAATATGTGTGTTTTTACTAAGAGCAAATTGAAAGCCTGCATTCGCCTGGGCTATCAGACCCATTTCATCATGTTCAGTCGAGCCGGCAAGAAAACTCATATTGAAGTAGTGAGGATTGGTGTTGGATATATGCCATCTTAAAACAGGGCCAAGAAATATATAATTTCCCTTTAGATGCTTATTGAGTATTGTGGGTATAAAAATATCTGCATGACCCAGCTCTATGCTGATTCCAATTTCAGTTGATGTATCTCGAAAGCCAGTCATGTATTTGATGCCTCTGAATTTAGCATAGTGATCAGGAGCGCCTGTTATTCTGCTGGTTCTAAAAGTAAGTTGACTCCAGTAACCACAGGGTTGAATACCTGTTGAAATATCATATAGGTACTTAAATACATACAATGCCCAGGCAATAACTACAATTGTTCCAATAACGACAAAAATAACAGGTGCTGCGTCATTATTACTGTTGGAACTACTTCTGAACATGTCGTTACTGAAATCAATCATAACATCGATAGATTCTTCGCTTGTGGAACTGCTATCTTTATTACAGTCGGTTGAAGAGTTGGTTTTCAGGTTTTGAGATTGAGATTTATTAGGTGGAGTCTCGTTTGATGCAAGTAGTGTGGATGATGGCCTGTATCCCTGGTTATATAGTTGTGCAGCAAGTTGAGGATAATCACCAGGTGGCACATGTATTACGTTTGCCTTATCAGGTAATTGATTAATGTGATATGTGCTATCTGGTGAATAGATGGATTGAGATGATTCGGCATAGCTATAGCCCGGGAATGAGAGAATAAAGCACAGGCAATATGTGAAGAACTTTTTTAGCATAATGTTTTTGTAAATAGTTTGATGTTTTATATTGTAGACTTATGTTAAAGCTTTGTCAGATGTAGATTGACAGGATGCAGCTGATGTCCTGTGTAATGAGTGTTTTTATATATTTATCTGGAGTATAAATATCAGGGCACTAATTCTGAATTTAATGATATAATTGGAATCTTATATGCAGTTAATTCTATATGTTATATATAAAATTGTATAAATCATAATATAGTTCGTATTAGGACTATGCTTTCATATTTTTTATATTAAATGTTTTTGATTATGCTGTAGTGATTTTCATTGGCTATAAAGGTATTAGTTTATTTTTTTAATTTATGAAAATTCAATTATTAAAAATAGTTATCCTGTTGACGTCTTATATGCCCTTGAAAGTGGCGCATTGTATTGGTGTGTTTATTGGTTGGGTCTACCAGGTTAAGCCCAGTAAAATGAAATATGTAGCAGGCGTTAATATAAAACGTTGTTTTCCTGAGCTTAATGAAGAACAACAAGCAACCATGTTAAATAAGACATTGATTGAAACAGGTAAATTATTAAGTGAGATGGGAATCATGTGGGGCAGACCAGCGGCTTCAGTTCTTCAACTTGTTAAATCGGTTGAAGGCGAGGAGTATATTCACGATGCTATGTCGCGCGGTACAGGCGTTTTATTGGCTATGCCGCATACTGGATCATGGGAATTGACGGCATTATACTGTGCCAGGCACTTTCCTATGACGACATTGTATCGCCCACCTAAATTAAAGGGCTTTGATAGTAAGATTCGTAAAGCCAGGCAGCGTACAGGGGCAGAGTTGGTGCCAACGGATGTTAAAGGTGTGAGAGCCCTGGCGAAAGCTTTAAGTAATGGTCGAATGGCTGGGTTGCTACCAGATCAGGAGCCGGGTAAGGGTAATGGTCTGTTTGCGCCTTTTTTTAATATTGCTGCTTATACGACCACGTTATTACCCAGGTTAGCTATTAAATATGATTGCCAGGTTGTTTATGCTATTGCAGAACGTTTGCCCTATGGTCGTGGATTTAAATTGATATTTAGACCAGCAAGCGATGGTTTTCATGATAAAGATTTACAGCAGGCAACGGAGCTTATGAACAGGGATGTAGAAGAACTTGTGCGTTTGCATCCTGAACAATACCAGTGGATTTACAAACGATTTAATACTCAGCCTGAGGGTGAGCCTTTTATTTATTAGATATAGAGAAATATTAAAGATCAATTGTTGTTGGTTACCAGATTAAATCATCAGGAACCTGGTAGTTGGCATAGGGATCATTTTCATTGGTATTTTCGGGAGTAATTGTAAAGATAATAATGCGTTTTTCATTGCGTGCCTGGATTTTAGTTGCAATAGATTCTGGAACAAGCTCATAGCGTCCCTGGATGCGTGCGATGCCGATTTTTCCCTGTATTATTTGTTGTTTCTGTATGTCATTGATATATATCTGTTTGACTTTTTTCTGATGTTCAAAGTGATAGATGAGCTCGCAGTTGTCGTCCCGTTCAATTAGATTGTTAGTGATGAGTTGGTCAATTTCAGCTGAAATGGCTTTTTTGAGCGCCTGTTCCTGTTTTTTCTGGTTAAGTTCGCGGTCGCGTTGGGCTTTTTCACTGGCCAGTTTTTTTGCGTTAATTTCTATGGTGTTAGTTGGTTCGGTTTTTTTGCTGCTCTGTTGTTTACGGTTTTTTCGTTTTTGCTGCTGGGCTTTCTGAACCTGTTGCTTATTAACTATACCTGCTTTGAGTAATTGTTCCTGAAAAGGGTTGTTCATTCTATCTGTCTCGTAAAATATTGCATTATTCAGTGAATAGTTATATTTTACATTAGATTGATGGATTTGTATTGATTGAGCCAGTAAATGTATGTATTTGTGGCTATCTAAACATGATCGTGGTAATTAAAACCTGTATCACAGATTAACAGGTAATATGCCGCTAAAATAGTAGTAGTTTTTTATTTTGGAGTAACAATAATGAGTAAAATTATCGCCCCAGGTGTCCTGGTTCTCTCACTATTCTCAGCCAGTGTAAATGCAGATTTCCTGGGCTTATATATTGGTGGTGGTGTGTGGGATCATGGTCCATCGGGTAGCTTCGGTACCACTGTTGCTGGTAGTGATATTATAGATACTGAAACTGATCTGAATTATAGTGATGAATCGGATAGTTATATGTATGCTGCATTTGATCATTTTGTTCCATTAGTGCCCAATGTGAGAATTGAGAAAGCATCTATGGGGCATACCGGCACTGCAACACTGCTTACATTTAATGGAGTTGCAGTAACTGGTAATTCTTCAATTGATCTAGATACAATGGATACTATCGCTTATTGGCGCATCCTGGATAACTGGGTAAATTTTGATCTGGGTTTTAATCTGCGTAAACTGAAAGGTGAGTTTGTTGTTGGAACTGAGACTGTATCAGTGTCTGAAAGTGTTCCGATGCTATATCTTGCCGCACAGTTTGATATGCCATTTACGGGCTTTTCTATTGGTGGTGATATTAACAGGATCAGCTATTCAGATGTAAGTTATGAAGAGATTCGTCTGCGTGCCATATATGAAATAGGTACGATAGGATTCGAAGCAGGCATAAGATCAACCACCCTGGAATTAAAGAACCTGGATGCAATCAATGCAGACCTGGAGTTTACGGGTGTAATGTTAGGTGCATTCCTGCATTTTTAATAACTGTTTTGGGCAGGGACGCCTACAGTTATATGTATTATATAGATTTTGCTTAAGTATATCCTTCAATAGATGCTTTAATGCATTGTAATAAGCCATAGTCAAACTGGCCATCAAGTGCTTCATAGACGGATTTTAATTTTCTGTCATTCTCAGGTAAATCAAGAAATGTATTTTGAACCAGGCTGATTTCATTAATAGTTAAATTAACAACCTGTTCCAGTTTTATTTCACCCTGCTGTATCGAATTTGCCAGATGGCCATAAATGGTAGCTGGTTTAAGATTACGGTGGCTTGCAATTTCCGGGATATTTAGTCCTGATTTAAATAATTGTAGAGTTTCTTCCTGAGTGTCAGTAGTTGATTTTGTAGAAGTATTAGCTGTGAGATGCTGTTGTACAATCGAGATAAAAGTGTCGCCATAAGACTGGAGTTTTTTTTCACCAACACCGGTCAGCATTGAAAATTGTTGTTGAGTCTGAGGTTTTTTTTCAACTATTTCCATGAGCGTGGCATCATGGAAGATAACAAAAGGCGGAACATTTCTTTCGCTGGCCAGTGCCTTCCTGTGTTCGCGAAGTGCTTCCCATAATACTTTATCTGAATTATGTATATTGAAGGTGCTTTTTCCTGTCTGCCTGGATTGTTTGGTCTGTTTTGTTTCTTTACGTAGCATAAGCGATTCTTCGCCACGCAGTACTGATCGGCATTGTTCGGTTAAACGTAGATTACCATGGCCCTCAACATCAACAGAGAATAAATTTCTTGCAATTAGCTGGCGAAAAATACTACGCCATTGTTTAGCATCGAGCTCTTTTCCTATGCCATAAACACTGGTTTTATGATGCTGGAATTGTCGAATTCGTTCAGTGTCTTTGCCAAGTAGAACATCAACCAGGTAACTAACACCAAAACGTTGTCCTGTTTTATATGCACAGGATAAGGCTTTTTGAGAAATTTCTGTTGCATTCCATGATTCAACCGGATTAAGGCAGGTATCACAGTTGCCACAGGGTTTGTCTAAATGATCATCAAAGTATTTCAGTAAAGCCTGTCGACGACAGGTCGTCAGTTCACAGAAACCAAGCATAGACTGTAATTTATGCTGTTCAATTCGTTTATGAATGGCATCAGCATCAGAGTTGTCCATCATTTGTCTAAGCATAATGACATCCTGTAATCCATACATCATCCATGCGGTTGCAGCAAGACCATCGCGACCAGCACGGCCCGTCTCCTGGTAATAGGCTTCTATGCTTTTGGGAAGGTTAAGATGGGCAACAAATCTTACATCCGGCTTATCTATGCCCATGCCAAAAGCAATGGTGGCAACAATAATAATGCCATCTTCATTTAAGAAACGTTGCTGGTGCTGCTGGCGTACCTGGGTCGATAAGCCGGCATGATAAGGTAGTGCAGTTAAGCCTTTTTCAGTAAGCCAGTCGGCAATTTGCTCAACTTTTTTACGTGACAGGCAGTAAACAATGCCTGCATCATTTGCATGTTCATTTTGTATGAACTGTAAAAGTTCATTTCTGGCATTACCCTGATTTTGAGCGATATGATAGCGGATATTAGGGCGGTCAAAACCTGAGACAAACAGTTCCGCCTTTTCCAGAGCCAGGCGCTGAATGATTTCCCTGCGTGTAGGCCCATCAGCTGTAGCGGTAAGTGCAATACGCGGAATAGCCGGAAAATGAGTATGTAGAACAGATAGTTGAATATAATCAGGTCTGAAATCATGACCCCACTGGGATACGCAATGTGCCTCATCGATGGCAAAGAGTGCTATTTTGATCCGGTTTAATAAACCCAAAAAATGGTTAGTCATGAGTCTTTCAGGGGCTACGTAGAGTAAATCAAGTTCTCCACGCAAGAGTTGTTGTTCAATATTTTGAGCTGATTTTGCATCAAGACTGGAATTTAGATAAGCAGCGTTAACGCCAAGTTGCTGCAATGCAACAACCTGATCCTGCATAAGTGCAATTAACGGGGAGATAACAATGCCCGTGCCATCACGAACCAGGGAGGGTATCTGGTAACAGAGAGATTTGCCTCCCCCTGTGGGCATTAGAACGACAGCATCGTTACCGTCTATAAGTTGCTGAATAATGGTCTGCTGATGATGGCGAAACTCAGTATAGCCAAAGACTGTGTTTAATAAGCTTGTGGCTTTATCTTGCATTAGAGCTGTTTCTGATTTGCTGATTAAAGACCTGTGCACAAAATGGTCCATTTGATAGTTGAAAATAAGAGTACATATGGAAATGGTGATTAATGTATGCAGTTATTATGAGCAGGTGATTTTACTCTAATCCTGAGGAAAAAGGTGTCTAAATCTGATAGTGCGAATAGGGTTTGCCATCGACCGAGATATTCATTACCATGGCATTCTAGTGGTAACTTGTTATGGTGGCTAAAGTATTGCTCAACCAGGCCGCCATAGTAAATATAGAATAATATTAATAAATGATAATAAACCATTGCATGGGATTGATTTAGTATGTACTTGATTTTTCCAGTGTATAAAGCAAAGCCCTGATGTTACGAATCGTCGTAATTAATACCAAGGGCGGCTGCGGTAAAAGCACAATTTCAACCAATCTGGCCAGTTTTTATGCTTCGAAAGGATTTCGAACGGCACTGTATGATTATGATCAGCAGGGCTCGAGTATGCGCTGGTTGCATTCCCGGCCAGACACTGTACCTGCTATTCATGGCGTTACAGCCCATAAAGGTGCAGCCAGGGGTGTGACTATGAGCTGGCATTTACGCATGCCGGCAGATATTGCGCGACTAGTCATTGATACCCCTCCTGGACTTAAGGGTCCTGATCTGGCTGATCAGATTAAGGGTGCTGATTATATACTCATACCTGTTTTACCTTCCTGGCTGGATATTTGTGCCACAGCTGATTTTCTCCGTGAGTTAATTGTTAATTTAAAAGTGCATCGTACAAAAGCACGTATTGGATTGATAACTAATAAAGTACGCAAGAATACTAACTCATTTAGAGAGCTCGAGAGCTTTGTTAAGAAACTTAATATACCTGTGCTGGCACAGATTCGTGATGCGCAAATCTATAACCGTGTAATAAAAGAAGGACTGGGAATTCATGAGGTTCAGCACAGGGATTTGCAGGACGATGAAAGTCAGTGGCAATCGGTATTTAACTGGTTAGAAATCAATGCCAAGAATAAAAGCATACTGGGCAGTCATCAGCAGAACAGCCTTGAGCCAGCAGAGACAGTTGAAAAATTACGTATTGTTTCCTGACTGGTTTTTAATTTCATATCTTTAGATTCTAATAGTATTTCAAAGTCTTATATTTTGTTTGTTAAAAAATAATTTAAGGCTTATTAATCATTTGTTATGTAATATACGGGTTGAACTGGTTACTGTAATGGTTTGAGGTCAGTATTGAAAAAATCTGGATTGTTAGTTGTAATTTCGTGCGTATTTCTTTTTCTATCTGCTTGTGGAGTTAATACGCAATATGTTGTACACCGCGATGTGCCAGTACACCCGAGTTTTACAGTTATTCCCACAACATATCAGGTTGAAGATTTTCAATTTAAGGCAAGGATTGAGTCATTTTTAATACGTCTTGGCCTGGCGGTGATTGAGACACCATTAAGTAAAAGACCTGAAGTGATAACGAAGCCTGAGTCATTAAGTAAGCTGAACAGTAGTTTCTCAGACAAAAATAAATCATTATTAACAGCTAAAGACCTGGTTGATACTTCTATTATTTATGATAGTTCAGTGGCTGATTATATATTACTGGCTAATTCAGAAGCAGGGGTTTTAAAGCTGACACAACGACCTTCGGGTGAAATTCTGGCAGTTATTGAATATACAATGCTCGACAAGCCAGGTTCTCGTCTTATTAAATTGTATGAAGCTTTGAATAGCCTTGGCTTTAAGTTGAAAAAGATTAGTACTGAAGAAAAATCAAAAATGGCATACCCTCTGAAGGAAAAAAGTTTAATGCGTAATTAAATAAGGATGAGATGAAAGGTTATCTGTTTTCATAAAAAAGCCAGGTCAGTAAGTGACCTGGCTTTTTCTTTACGGGTTACAATGAGTTATTTTTTAGGTGGTGCAAATACATGGGGTGCATGACAGCTATAACAGCCATCCCCTGATTTTTTGCCTCCGCCCACATGCTCATTGTTATGACAGACTTTACAACGGTCAGTATCAACCTTGTAACCGGTAGGACCTATGCCGGGGAAGTAACCTGTCAGGTTGGGCTTCTCCAGTCCTACTGTTTCTGCCGTGTGTGTACCGTGGCAGGCATTGCACTTAACCATGGTGTGAGTCATTTTTGAAGCAGCATACTCTTCTAACAATGTCTGATCTGTTTCATGGCAGCCACCACCCAGGCAGGAGTAGCTGAATTCAACAGCAAAGCTGGTATCGAAGACCTGGGTAACAGGATCTCCGGGTACCGGATCAGGGCCGCCAGGGCCACCAGGGCCTTTTCCAGCAAACGATACGGATAAGCCAATTGTTGTAGTCAACAGCAGGGCTAGTAAAAATTTAATGGATTTGCTTAAATATTTCATGATCATCTCCTCCATTAAGCCCTGGCCAGTCTAACGGCACAGTGTTTAAAAATGGGTTGTTTACAATGCGGGTCGACCCAGTTCATAGTGAGCCGGTTTGTGGCTGCCAGTCGATTGCCATAGATAGCCTTGTCCTGAGGATCAAGGTCTGCAAAGTGCATGGGGCAGAAGACCTGGCCCTGCTGGACAGTGCCTACAATTAATGCCTTAACTTCAATTTCACCTCGGCGTGTTGTTAGTCGTACCAGGTCACCATTAGCGATATTTAGTGCGGCTGCATCACTGGGGTGCATTTCAACATAATTTTCCGGCACCATTTCATGCAACTGGGGTACGCGTTTGGTTTTGGTTCGACTGTGGAAGTGTTCGACAACACGGCCGGTAAGAAGCCAGAATGGATAATCCGCATCGGGTACTTCCGGTGCTTCGATATAATCCACAGCCCAGAGATAGGCGCGACTCAAATTGTCTGGGTCAACCCAGGGTTTATCTGGTGTGCCGCCCTGTGTGTCATCCCAGTTGGTATTGAAGCGACCATCGGCATAAAGTCGAGTGCCACCATAGATATTGCCAGGTGTGGATGGCCATTGAATGCCTTCATTGGCTTCGATGCGAGCATAGGTCATACCGCTCATATCACAAATCTGACCGGCAGATACCTGCTTCCATTCTTCAAAGGCTTCTTCATATGAGTTGAAGGTGACCAGAGGCTTGCCATCTTTAGTGGCGAAACGTGAATCCATGGAGGCAATCTTTTCAGCCACCATCTTAGTGATTTCAAGGTCTGCATAGGCACCATAACCATCGGCACGTAAATCATATCCAGCCGGTTGAACAGCCTGACGCCCCAGGTTTACCTTGCGTTCTGAACAGGTATAAACACCGGTCTTTTCACCCCACATGGCAGCAGGCAGGAACATATCAGCAAAGTGAGTGCATTCCATGGGTTCATATACATCCTGTACCACAATGTAGGGTCGGTTGGGATTATTGAAGTCCATATAGGAATACAGCTTGTTTAAATCGGGCAGGGTCACAGCCGGGTTAGTACATTGAATCCAGAACAGGCTAAGCTCGCCATTGCGCATCATTTCAACATGGCTGTTGTAATCCTGGTAATCACGGTTTGATGTGATGGCTGTGGGTTTGCGCCGTGGGATCTTGCCTCGGTCAACATTCCAGAAGTCTTCCAGCCAGTTGGTATGTTCAATATTGTAAGGATTTCTATAACCAGCCAGGGCAGAGGATGCGCCTGCTTCTCGATTGCTCATAGCTGTGGCCTGGCCGGTAATGCTGAAGGGTGATGATCCAGGGCGTCCGATCTTGCCCATAATGAGGTGCATGGCGCAGATCATACGTACTGTATCTGTAGCGCCCATGGACTGGTAAACGCCCTGGATGAACAGAGACAGGGTTTCAGGTGACTCAGCAATCCATTTGGCAGCCAGAGCTATATCTGCGGCTGGGCAGCCAGTAATGGCTGACACATAGTCAGGTGTATATTTAGCAACCGTGGCAGCCATGGCATCATAATTGCGCGTATGTGCATTGATGTAATTGCTGTCAGTCCAGTTATTGGCAATGATTTGCTGTACCAGGCCATTGATCAGTGCCAGGTTGGTACCGGGTTTCAGTGCCAGGTGTAGATCCGCGCTGCGAGCCGTCTGGGTGTTGCGAGGATCAACTACGATGAGTTTAGGTGCTCGAATGGAGCGACGCGCTTTGGCAATACGACGCCAGAGCTGGGGATGCATTTCTGCCGGGTTCATGCCGAAAACAAAGAAACAGTCAGTATTTTCTACATCATCGTAGCAGCCAGGAGGGCCGTCAGAGCCAAAGGTGGTGAGATAGCCCACGACTGCAGCTGCCATACACAGTCTGGTGTTGGAATCCATGGTGCCTGTGCCGATGGCGCCTTTACCCAGTTTGCCAAAGGCATAATATTCTTCCAGTGTCCATTGCCCGGTATTGTAGGTGGCAATGGAATCTGCGCCTTTTGCATCAACACCATCAATGATTTTCTGGCTGAGAATAGTAGTAGCTTCATCCCAGGTGATGCGTTTCCAGTTACCACTGGCGTCTCTAACCAGTGGCCATTTGCCACGATCAGGTGTATCGAGGATTTGATGTTCGTATAATCCTTTAACACAGACGCGACCATTATTTGTCGGGTGTTTTTCATTACCTCGAACTGCCACAGCTTCACCAGCTGCATTGACCCCGATATGAAGTCCGCAACCAAAAGAGCAGTAACCACAGACTGAGTAAACCCAGCCGGTGACATTATTAAATGTATCATCGGCTCGAGCTTCCGAGCTGGTTAATAGATTAAGAATTCCGCCACCTATCACTGCCTGTGATGAAACTAGTGCACTCCATTTTAAAAAACTGCGTCGGCCATGATTAGCGATATTGGGGTCCTGTTTAAGCGCCTCAATTTCGTCTTTTGTGAATACCTTAATGGTACTTTCATTATCATTTGATGCCATGATTTTCCACCCGATGTAAATTAAAAAAAATGCATTGTTTATTTTTGTTATAAAAACTTTGTTAGCCTGAAAAATCTAATTATTAGAATCAATGCAGGTTCATATTTGCCTAGAGTCAGGTATCTGGACAATGAAAAATGTCACTTAAGTAAAAAAATAATGAATAAATATGGTTTGTTAAGAAAATTTTGTAAAAAAATCATGACAGCTTAGTTGAATGAAGAAGATTAAATGAGATTAATTAGTTTTTAAATGTGTCGATTAGTAGTTATCTGGTTGTTTAGTAAGGATAAACAGGTTGAGGTTCTGGTAAATATAAGAATTTTAATCATTAGTTATTTATAATGTAATTAATTGCAGTAATTACAAGCTTCATAAAACTGGAAGATGTTAACTACCTGAACTGATTTTTTTCAAGCTATTCAGATCATGAATAGTAAAGCCCCGTTTTTTGATGCTAATGTGCTTTTCTGATTCCAGTTGTTTAATACTTCTGATGAGTGTCCTTTG
>Ga0224501_10002573_pt1 | contig 14286 bp, 8 predicted proteins | sample SF_Oct11_sed_USG_4_FD_169105 | JGI IMG/M metagenome (GOLD analysis project Ga0224501, IMG submission 169105) | Sediment microbial communities from San Francisco Bay, California, United States - SF_Oct11_sed_USGS_8_1 | ecosystem: Environmental > Aquatic > Marine > Sediment | place: USA...
AATCAATGGACCAATGGGTCATAGCTCAATTGCCTCATGAATCATGCATCAAAGTCGGTGGTCATTAAGGAATAGTTATGCGATTTCTCCTCCTAAAATTAGATAAAAGCACTAGTAGTTAGTTCTGATCCTGGTTTCTAGCCAATATCCGGCCCCCAAGCGCAGAGCTTTAGTGCGATGTACTAGAGATCAGTGTATCATATCTCTGCACTTATTATGACTTACCTGCTGAACTTGGATTAAATTATCCAATAAAGAGGGACAAGCCCAATCTATCTTAGTCCATTGCTAATTTGACCGTACAGCTTTAGAGGATAACTCTGCAGTAACTTTGTATTCAAAAATAATATTTGTAAGCTGGCTGTGCCTGATAAGGTATACCTCTCCACCTACTCTTGCAATGGATTGCTTATTACGTGTGCATCCGAGTAGTCAGGCTTAAGCATCTGAACCGGGGTTCCAGACTCACGTGAAAAGTGCATTTTTACAAACCATGTACCTCCGCTGCACCTGAAAGTGAATTCGATCACATGAACAGAGTTCTGTGTTTGAAAGGGGTCATGCTATACATTGTCAAGATTATCAAAATATCAGGACTAGCTACCGATCGCTTACTTATTCTATGGTCGCTTCAATGTTGCGAAACAATTTATTACAATTTACAATTCTATTATTCACTTTTTATAAACCTCCTATAAGCCTGAAGCTTATTTTAGGGCTGTAGAGGCTAGTAAGTCTCAGTTCAGGCCATGGTCATGTCATTCTCAGTTGGAGTCTGAGATAACCATGGCCTGAACCTAGGATTCATTACCTATATGAGCCAACAGTCTCAACCACTCAACTCTTCAACCTATCCTGCTATTCCTATAACCTCTTTACTACCACAGGGAGATAAAGGCGTAAACCAACAGAAAATTTGCCAGATGTCATTGTTGAATCAACTCTTCCCATCATCGTCATGTCGTGGTGATTGTCGCACCACATCCGGATTGATCAGAGAGAAGTTCTCAACAGAACTCTCTTCCGGGATAGCCACCGGTTCGTCAGGAGTAACACCGCGAGAACCAAACAGCTGGCAGCATATCGCTGACTTCCTGAAAAGGCGACAAAAACATACAGGTAATGCGATTCAGTTTGATTTAGTGCAAAACGTGTATACCTCGCTAGTCAAGCTTTATTACAGGAACCGAGGACCGTAAAATACAGTCTTGATTACCCACAAATACATGTATATGCAATAGGTTCCTATACTTCAAGAGGCTTGGTACTTTTTGGTGGATAGAAAATATTTTGTAAAATTATCTAGTGTCTACGCAGATGCCACCGGTTGATATGAATGAGAAAAATCTATTTGGTAGAACTAGGCCCCTTTAGAGTAGGAGTAAAGGGGTCTTGGTAGAAGCAGACTCATTCAGAGGAGAATTAAACAACTCTGGATAAAACAAAATCCTCTACTGGTACTGTACGAGAACTTGTTAGCAGTGTGGGCGGTTTATTCCAGCTGTCAATTACTTCACGGTCTGCTCTTAGTCAGCTGACTAACTCCTCAAGAGTTATTTATGTTACAGATGGAAACAGCCGGGGAAGTCTGAACTCGACATTATCAGACCAGCAGCTGCTCGGTAAATAGTTACCTCCCTCTCCCCCCTCTCTCATCATAAGTAGTGAATTTTGTTTTCGATAACAAAGACATTTAGCCAGTGTCTAGTGCTGCAGTCCATCTTATTGTTTCCACCTCCATCCTTTTAAAGCAGCAAATTAATGATTGAAAAAATGCATTTGTGCATTAATTTTTCATTAAGATTGACGGAATTCAAAGGCATTGACTAGGATTTGATAGATTTAATTAGGCCTATGCCTGCTTCAAGCTAGAAAATTATGATATGGCAACCATTCACCAGGTAGCCTCCTCACCAGGAGGTTAATTAGTTATGCTTTAGTTTAGATTCCTAGGCGCCTAATCCATCCTCTATCAGCCACTTAATTCCTTTGATTGTGTAAAAGTGTATGGAACGGTCTGTAATCTAGTCATACATACCCATAGATATATACACAGATAATAGGTATCTATGTATATATCTACTAATTCGCTATATAAATCTTACAATGGCCTTTTATGCTATCGTTTCAAACAAGTTGTGCCATTAGTAATTTGGTTTAAGTCTACGTCTGTGAATATTTGTGACCCATATTTTTTTCGTTAGGTTTGAATTTTTTCAATAATGATCAAGCCATCTTCATAAATGCCTTTATAGTGTATCATGAAAACCAGTAACATAGGCAGTTCCCGCACATGATTTCAGATTACCGGTACCACATTATCGAAAAACACAGATGTTAGAGTAGACGAGAAGGGCCTGGAAACTTGGCAGAAAGAGAGTCTTAATGAACAGGAAATGGTCTTTTCTGAACTGAAAAACTTCGCTACTATATTGTTGTGTACTTGGGCACTTGGCACTTGGCACTACTGGGAGGCTAGAAAGGGTATGCCCACCATACCATTTCCCACATACGTCATTAGAATCTGTGACCTGTATGACCTGCTAGGAATTATTGGTATGGATCCTATCATTACAGATATCGTAGCGTGTATAGAGGCCGCTGATGTGTTATGCAAGGGTCAATCAGCCCCCGAGGACCACAAAATGGTATGTATGCAAATCCCAAATTACTGCAGGAAAAGGTGGTAACTTAGTGGATAGTGCACCCAGTTTTGAACCAGTGGCCCGGGTTCAATTCTAAGTTTAAACAAAGAAGGCCCTTCAATAGAGTACCGACTGTATGGGGAAAACCATAGACCATCGTGAAAACAAGCCATGGCTTTGTGATGACATCTACGTAAATGAAGATGATTTGATCTGTTCTCGTCTACGATAATTTGTGAAATATTGATGACGAACATGGTAGCGTGACCGCTCAGTAGCTACATCGTAGGATCATGGGTTCAACTCTGAAGTGTTGAAAATAGTTGCAAATCATCAAAAAGCCTGGGGGGGATGAGCTGGTCTTTTAGTCTGTTGTTTTGGACCATGTTTTATAACCCAATATCCTGTCTGTGAATCATCCGTGGTAGGCTTTAGCCTTTAGGAATCCTTGCGGTTTCTGCATGCTTGTATAGGCAAGGCATAGAGTTATCCCCCCCTTTCAAAACTATGGCATAACAGTTGCTTGTGGTGACTTAGAGGGTACTACGCTGCGTTTTGGCCCTGATAAAAGTTTAGTAGATTTCCACATGGTGCATGCGGTTTGCCACTTTTGAATTTTAAAATGCCCATCATGAAAACAAAATTACCCATAAGGTCGTCTCAGGCAAAATGTTCCAAATTAATTTCAAATTATAAACCTGGGAATAACTTGATTTTGATTGTCATTTGTTACGAATAATATAATAATTATTTTTATTAAGTGAAGATGATTTTTTTCTCATTTCAGTCCAGTCAAGATGTAATGTTGAAAGTTTGGAAACTAGTGTCCGCCCTCGAATGCATACTCAGTTTAGGACTGAAATCCCATAAACTCGTCACAGTTACGATGGGTAAAATCCGGGCCAGAGTGACATTATGGGATATAGTGGAGGAGAGCTGTAAGGCCGGAGGTGAGAGTACTTTCCTTCCTCCTGCACTAAAGTTCCATCTGATATTTTTTTGATTTGATATTTCTATTTTACATATGGGTAATTTGAATAGGACCATAGATCTTCTGTATAATGAGGTCTGTAAAAATTGGAGATTCTATCTAGTCAAACGAAAGAGGGAGAAAGATATAGAATTCTGGACTACTCGTTCAGTTTTTTATCTCATGTTTGATGCTGAGTAGGGTTGAATTGGCCCCGAGCTTAGTCAGCTTTTATGATATCAATACGTTCGGGCTTGAAGCTTTATTTTGTGGTCTATTGATGTGTTCATATGCAAAGTTAAAGTTTTTCAATGTATCTTTTTGTTTGCTGATCAGTGTTTTGTCATAGCTACTTAGCTGCAGGATGTACCTACAGGACCCTAAAACTAAAAGCAGATTCGTAGTTTCCGTACGGATGCCGACAGTCAATTCATTGAAAGTGCATTAGCTAGTGATACCCATTAGTGATGCCCAATGGTTGATGCCGGTTATGAGTTATCAATTTTTATCTAATCTATTTAGACATTTGTAAAGGTCAGTATTTGCCCACTAAAGCCTGTCGGACTTATTGTAACTATAGTCACTCACCGAATGATTCACAGGATGCTGTCAAGCCTACTTTATGTCAAGGCAACTTTATAGTCAAATTGACTAGAGACCTGCCCAATCTATAAAGAATGAGTATCTTTCTTCAGTCCATTGCATGCCAGTTCGAAATTTTTTTGTCATAAAATGTTGGAGCCTATTATGACAACAGCTTTACACTCATTCATGGATAATCCAGAGCCCTACCTAGTGTGGGCTCTCACAGAGACTCTTTAGCTATAACCTACCTGTCATGTGACCAGCTATGTTTTATTATTTCAGGAGAAGTCACTCCGAGCTTCTCACAGATTCTGGCACAAATATCGGCTCATAGAGTCGATGACATCAGTATAAGATTCTGTCTCTTTGTGGTTGGGCTTCTCAAGTAAGTATCTGCAGATGGCGACACTCCATCTGTTATAAGATTTTTTTGGAAGAGTGAAACGCTCCGCACCCTGGCCAAATGACGCTATGCTTCCGAGACAGCAAGGCAGATAGGCCAACTCGCTGAGTCAGCCGACTTTTTTCTTGCATCTATGAATGATAAGCTTCGCAAGTTCGCCATTAGAGACCCCTGCCAGAGCTTCGACCTAGTTATCTCCAGATCAATACATTGATTAGTTTTGAGCTGTTAGCCCTGATGATTCACACTGCTACACACCATAGCAAGTACACATGTATCCTAACTTTGTTAGTTCTAAAAGACGGATCTCATTGAGCGAGTAACTATGTTTTCGCTTTTGTAGCTTCCAATGTCTCGACTTTTGGCTGCAGCTGCTACAGCATAATCGACTCATGATGGATAAATTTTATAACGACGACTCATTCTTGAGATCAAAAATTAGTGCCGACAGGAAGTTACATGCTGAATTAATCCAGTCGCTACAACCACTGGCACTTTATCACTGGGATATCAACTACAGTCATATGCTTGAGGCCTGCAATATCCCTGAACAAGGTTAGTAAATGTGATGAGAAGTTGTCTTTTCATACCCATCTGTTTTCAGGAGGAGGTTACTCCCAATCTCGTTAGTTGGATGGCCTGGCATTCTAAAATGAGTTGTGTGGATACCCAAAATGTTCACTGAAGTGAGTCCTATGGATAGAGACTATGTTTTTGTGAAAATTACATACATGTGGAAACTAACCTTTCCCTTTGTAACACTGCTATTGGCTGCCATCTAGTAAGTCATTCGATTTGTGAGTTCTGTATCCTGTGAGGTGGCGTGGTACCTGGGCTTTCTAACAAAGTAACTAAATCAGTGGGCTCACAGCCCAACTGTAATAAGGTTTTCACACTAAGCATCGGAGATTTTTAAGCATTGGCATTAATTTCTACAATAGCGTTCCATACATATCACTGATGGTAAGATTATATTGTTCTTTCAGCTCCACCAGTGCCTCCTCATCAAATGAAGAAACTGACTCCATCCGCGACAACAGCTGGCAACCTTCACCAAGCACCACAAGCCCTGCCGAGGCATAGTCTCTCTTTGCAGAATGTGAGACAAGCCAGAGGACAGACTAGAGTCATGGTAGTACATTGATACTATGGCCATCACAATGCCTGATGTGGGCTATTATAAACTGACCGGTGCCAAAGACTAATATAATATTATATGATTGGGCTTCTGGACTGAATATTTAACCGTATGCCCCAGCCCAAGTTCATCACCAAAGCTTTGTTTTTAGATTATGTATATAGAGTTGTGGTATTTGTTATAATTTATTTTGTTGTAAAGATATAGGGGATATGAGTTCTATATTTAGCTGCTGCTAACCTGTAACTGATGTGTGGCGATTGGAATGCTGCTAATCTGTGAGTTTGTGCCTCAATGTTCTAGTCATCCCAATATTTTTTTTAAAAATGGTTGCAACAGAGTCCCATGGCTCTTCTCGTTAGAGCCCCATGGCTCTACTCATTGGAGACCCTGGCTCTATTAGCTAGGACCCTGTGGCTCTATTTTTCCTAATCCTATGTGTTGTCCTCCTGTTGAGGGTGGTCAAGTCGAGACCACAATGCTTGATTTCTAACACCAATTAGTCATGCCAAACTACTTCAAGCAGCATGTTATAAAATATAATGAATGCTTTTGAATGCATGAACAAATTGGTAGTAAATTCTCATATAACAGGCAACTGAACTTTGTCAAAATGACTAACTGTGGCTCAGTGACTCGAGCGAGGTTCACAGTTCAATTCCCAGACGGCCCAATCAAGTTTGTTTGAACTGCTGTTGGCGTTTGAACAATTGATCTTGTAATAATAGGTCTAGTGAAACGTCAGCCTAATAATAATAATAACCAAAAATCACTGTGGTGAGAGTGTAATCATGACATAAGGCATTTTTGGATGGCAAGCGTCATGATAGTTTGTCATGCTGTTAGTATGCGAAAGCCACGCATCACAGGCATCACAAAGTGAGAAGTATTCTGAGGAAAACAAACATAGTCAACTGGCAGACTACTGGCACTCATTGAAAAGGAAAAACAACCTAGTTTGTGTGATTTCAAAACCTCTTGTATCTGAATAACCAGATCTATCAGTTCAAATCTTCATTTACTTTTAGCTTCTTTTAACCAGTCCAATGGGTATAGAGTTCCTGCTGTTGGCCATTGCCTCTCATCTGTTATAAGTCTTCTAAAGGTCCAATCAGAGCATTTGCTGGTGTAGAGCCCCTTATTTTGGCTGCACTGAGAGTAAAACCGGAACTATCCAGCTCATAGCCATAACTAGATGAATTGAACTCATGTAAGGCTCGGGTAAGATTTATTCAAGGGGAGAGCAAGCAAGTATAGAGAGCTTTACTATGATGACTAAAATATAATCTGGCTACATGCGAGGTTTCTCTTATGGAGCTTCATTTTCCTGATGATAGTTTGGTAGCTAGTGGGAATTCCTATACCATAGAGCTTTAAATGACCAAAAGGCATTGAGATTGAGAGGACAACTCCCAGTACTAAGGGATAAATCCAAATATAAGGTGGTAATCGTGGTATGGTAATTAGTATTAGCCAGTGTCAGTCGTTTTCGACTATACTGAGAATGAAGGTGAAAGAATATGGCGGAAGAGTTAAGGCGCCACTAAAGATCGACTGTAGTGCCTTATTTTGTTCCGTTCCCGCTTGGTGTATACAGATCAGCGATGAAGGGAGGCGCACCAGCCACCTCAGTGGCATCCCGGTCCAGTCTGTTGTTAAGATCCGCAAGTCTTGTAGGTCACACTAGGGAATCTATAAAGCAAAGCCGAGGACAACCGACTGGGCATGTAACAGACTCAGGGACAAAATGGAGCATAGTGTAGGGTAGGCGGTATTTCGGCATGCGGTTTTCGTGTCCTGCCCACCATAAACAATGGAATTTTAGGGTAGAAACTATACAACTTAAACCATAATTTGAAAGAGTTTCTCATTAGGGAGTTAGACCTTACAGCATATATCAAGAATTGCCCAAAGTGACCTAGTGTGGGTGGTATACTCAGTCGGGCTTCCTGGCATCGGGTTGAAGTCTAGGATGCGGACCTATTCAGAAGAATGCTCGAGACACAGGCTTCGTAGGCGCATACTTTGGTGTGTATAGTTAGAGGATCGGTTTCCAAATCTAGTTTGCAAAAAAATCTGCTTTGCCAATTCTGGTTGAGATTTTCTTACTGAGTGGGAGCTTATTTGTCATGCACGAATCTATATATGGATAGGTAAATGGCAATATAATCTCCAGGGGAGTATCATTATATCATTATAGTGAAAATCTGACCCTCATGTGATAGGGAGAGCGCAACTGTTTTCTTCAGTCCGAAGCGCTGACAAGCAGGTTGTTGGTTTATAATTTTTTTATTTAAGAAAATTTTCATCTGGGATGAAATTTATGTCTTCCCTTTGAAAATGTAGAGCCATTTATTGGTTCACCCTGATTTAACAGTCTAATTTTAGCTACTTCTGAAATGAGTAGCCTAACACACATGTCATTTGAGTAGGCTGTCTCTGTTGGCTCATATGTCAATGTCCCCATTCCAAATGGTATGAGATACTCATTATCACTTTGGGAACTGAGAATTGTTCGTTTTACGCATTTCATTCTCCAAGCTTCGCGAAGCTGATTCAGTTTCTTAACTTCCTCCGCATAATATTCAGGCTTCTGAGCTATAAGTGTCGTCATTTTTGAATGAAAATACTCATATAGTTTATAATCGGGTTGATTGAATTCTCGAGCAAGTTTGGCGATTTCGTTGACTAACTCTGGATGGCGATTGATCGACTTTGAATGGTCCACTTGATTATGAGTGATATACACGAGATCCTCAGTTGACCAGCCAAATAAATCTCGCATTACGATCAGTGACTCATCAAACATTTCGACTATAACTACAAGACTAAACTGCTCATCAATTTCAGCGATTTTTTTATCAACTAGCGACGCATCGCTCATTTCATGATAATTCATCCCCAAGTCGAAGAGCTGTCCATTCAGTAGCCAATATTTAAGAAAGTGACATCGACCCAACAGAAATCTCGTCTTATTCTCCAGACGTATAAATGACTCGTAGAGAAGTTTAGTACAGGAAGCCATGTTATAATAGTTATACGCGGACTCGAGGCGCGCTGCCGGGTCTCGCAGAGATGTTATAAATACGGCATCAGAAGGCATAAAATCTTCCATACTCTTGGATAGACGGCTGTGATGGCAAAGTATATCTGGATGTCGGGGCTTAGCGTAACCAGCCTTAAACTTGTGAGGCCAACCGAGTTTGTTTCCTGTTCCCGATGCTGGCAAAGCGAGACTGAGATTATGAGTCAATGCATAGTTACTCAAAATCTGCCACATAGTGGAGCTAGCAGCTTTGTGAGTCTTTATATAGGCAATGTGGTGTACGGGAGTTGTCGGCCATGAGTGTTTCCATGTTTCACCTATAACAAAGCGTGGTAAGATGTATTCGGCACACAGTATATTTATATGCAGCATTGTAAATTATGAGTGTCCTACCATCTGATAGGTAAAGGCCAATCTACACTAATGCATTAGAATTAAGATCATAATTATTTCAAATGGATAGCCTTGTTTACAAAATGATCCGCGAGACAAGGATTTAGACTTGACCGAACAAGACAGTTCCAAAAGTTTTCCGGTTCAGTATCAGAGGTGTGGCTGCTAACGCGTCATTTACAAAACTCTACCGTTTGTGTTTAATAGTGGAGGATCAAGTCTATACTGAGACTTTAATCTAGGTTCTCACGGTTGCGAGCCTAACGCTCTACCACTGAACTATCTCACTGTCTGATGAACACAACATCAGGAGGCATAACAGGATCAATTATTTACATGGATGGTAATCACTTAATTTCATGTAGAGATATCTGTATATGAAGGTGATCAGCTCCTAGAGACTGAGCATACCAGGGCATAAGAGGTTTTTTGTATCAAATTCTAGATTGCTACACCATCACAAATACCAAATCTGGGTGTGTCAACCTACCTCTCCTCATTTTAAAACCAAAAGTGTATTTATCTAGGTTTGTTTGGGTTTGAGCATGGATGATATACTTGATAGTCAGATTTAAGAATACTTCGGTAAGTGGCCTAGCATCGTGTGTCATTGAATTCACACCGTGTCTGTTAAATAATGTAGTGCCTTTTCTCTATCATTCTCAAGAAATCATATGCTAGGCTAGCTGGGAAATCTTTTGCTTGATCCGGTGTGGGGGCAGATTTCTATGCAAATAACTCAGAATTCCCAGCAGTTGGAATGTTGGATGATGACTCAGCATGGGCTAGATCGCTGGGGTCAGCATTGGAAAAACTCTAGGTTCATGCCTTGATTGTGCCTGGCTGCCGCTGTGGGCTTGAAGTGAAAACCCCTAGGCTTGAGAGGTCCGTTAAATCATGGAGTGGTCTACAGAGCTTGCTATATACTAAAGATGATCATGGTCTCAAATTGGATGAATGACCTGGTTTATGCATCAGTGTATTTGATCATGTAGAGGAGACCATAGATAACTCTATGACCTTGACCATTTTTAACTTTGAGCGAAGGCACATGATTATGTCCATTTCCATTGAAAGAGAAATCTCGCCTGGGCATTGATAAACAGCCGAGCTAAAATACAACACACAGTTGATGTTATTTCTCTTGGCAACACCTTTTTCTTTTATATGTGAGACTTTAAGGGGTGTAGTCTACCCAATGAACTAAAGACAATTCTATGAAAACTATACAGTGGTCCGATTTCAAAGGCCCTTCAGGTCAAGTTTATATCTTGGCACAATCTATGCCGATTCACACATCAAAACACAAATAAATTTATCCACCTTTAACACTACACATCAGTTTACACTTCATAACACTCAACTGAAAGCTTTATTGAGACCACCTTAATCAATTGTCTAGTATGAGTTAGTATTCATCTAGTGTGCTTCTTCTTCCTTCGTATCTTGACCAGTGTCAGGGGTATGCAGGTACCCCAACCAGTGTCAGGGGTATGCAGGTACCCCAACCAGTGTCAGGGCTTTGCAGGTACCCCAACCAGTGTCAGGGGTATGCAGGTACCCCGACCAGCGTCAGGGCTTTGCAGGTACCCCGACTAGTGTCCGGGGTATGCGGGTACACCGACCAGTGTCAGGGGGGGGTATGCGGGTACCCCAACCACAGTCATACTGTCAGGGGTATGCAGGTGCCCCGACCAGTGTCCTGGGGTTATGCAGAAATTGACTCAGCGTTTCCCAGTGTGAGTTATTAGGGGAATGTCTGCATGCTCTCAGGTGTCCCTTAGAGAAGGTTACTCGTTGAGTCAGTCCCTTTTATTTAAAACTATAATCAACCAGGAAGTAATACCCAACTCAGGAATTAAACTAGGGGCATCTGCCAAAACCATTATACACAAATCCATCCCACTTGTGCTTAGATATGCGGTCACTATATGGCTCAAGCAACTTCAGAACCAAAGTTTAAATTGAGACAGTTCCAATACGTATATTCATGAATGAATGCATGAGTAGTGTTTGCAAGGATTGGTAATGGTTTACAGAAGGATTCTTCTAATCTCCCCCTGGTTTGCACCATAACAAGGCTCCATAAAATATTACGTTGTACTACATATAACTGCAGCGCTAGCAGTAGGTTCAGATCAGTGTATAATGATTGTAAATCATCTGACACCACATTCACTATAACTTATCATTTCCGTTAGGGATGGAGCAGTCAATTCACACTGCAGCTATATAGTCATATTTGTAAGTAATATACTGTACGCTGAGCTTTCACATTTGACACAGTTGGCCGCGCACTAAATGTTCTTAACTTGAAATATCGGAATCTGCAGTTCAAATTACGCGTATTGCGGATGCAGAGAGCAGTACATGTGGGAAACACGAGATTTTTAAACCCATGCCTCTCTTGATAGCATCACTTAGTACATTAAGAGACATAAACCTATTTGGTATCACACTAACTAAAGTGAAGAGACTGTGGGTGATGCGGTCAGCTTTGGACCAAGTGAACCAGGTTATATTCCAAGTTTATGCGTCGCACCATGCTTGCTGCATCGGAAGATTGGCAGAGCACGAGGTTAAATACTTGAGTCTCAATTATATGGGGAGGGGGGGGGTAAACCAAGGAACTTCCTAGAAACAGGACATTGGCTTAGTGATGTCGTCCATGAAAAACAATGCTAAGCGATTAAGCATTTTCTACATGTGCGAAGACTTACCAATGTCTACGGTATAGAGCTGAGTTGTGGTAGAGTCTCTTTGAGATGATTTAGTTGCCGGGGTAAACCGGAGTATATAAACATGTAACGCTACGATAGTAGCTAGAACAAAGGTAGCCGAACCTATAATAGCCAGCTTTTTCTGCATATCCTTGGATAAGTTTGTAAATCCGGCCTGTGCCACCATCCAGCAGAGGATGATAAAGACCGGCATTGTTTATGCTTTGTTAACTAAAGCAGATGATTGGTCTGTACTGTGTCAAAACCTGCAATTGGTTGAAAGCATTTTGTAAGAAGAAAGTAAAGGGTTATGCCGTTTATGTTTAGCCAATAGCTGGCTTTGAACGGTGCATTCAGTTTAACTAACAGGTCAGGTCGCACTAATCGTTGCCAACGACCGTTGTATAATTGCGCTGAAAACTAGTTAGGATGGCACTTAACATGGCATGTAGACTCATAAGCACTATGCTGGGTCAATGTTGGCTGCAGTCATGCAAGGGTCATGGCCATAGGGGGAAGCAGTGGTTTAGTGGGTGGTTTGAGCTTTAGACCAGGTGACCAGGGTTCAATTCCAAGTTGGTGCATCATTTCGTGCCTTCTTCATCATAGAGTTGAGACGATGGAAGGAGGCCCACCTGTAGATCGATGGGGCCTAAACATGGAATCGAAACAGGAACCACTGGATCTAGACCCAGCACCCTATTCACTAAGCAATCGCTACACCCCCATGCAGTTCCAACTGCGATTATCTTCAGGTCGTTTCTGGTGTCCTGCTCATAGGCTGGTGGTATGGACACATTTTGAAATGATAACCACTCCCCCACCAATTGGTTGGTTCGGTCAAAGATTAGATTAGATTAGAAGGGGAATCTACCCATTTGGAAAGTGAACAATCTACTCACACCTAATAATTAGGTTCTGGCTCAGCTATTTGAGATAAATGTAGATTTTGGAGTAATCATTACGTTAGCTTAAATACAGTGCGTATCAGCCATCGCATTTAATCAGTGGTTTCACTGACAGCGCTGTGATTGGTCTTAAAGTATACGCATCCTTAATCCTGGGTGGGGTTATTCCATAGTTTCTGATATGAAGGTCAACTAGAAATGTTCCCGGACCCCAGTGAGAGACAAATACTCGCACATATGCAATTACTGGGATCTTCATTCCTTAGGCAAGACAACAAACCAGACTCTAGTCTCATAAATGCAATGTCTAACGATAAGGAGAACACACTTGTGAACTTCACTAAGATAAAGTCATTTTCAAGGATCGTTTTAATTAAGAAACGCTTCTGCATGGATTCAGTTTCAAATCCATAGATCAGCTCCAAAGATGATTGTTTATTCGACTGTGTTGGGAGATCATGATAAAACTTAGTAGCGAAGCTTTAGCTCCAGTGCAGAATTGACATACTGAAAGGTGGCTATGCCCGGGTCCAACTCGTGAGTGCCCTACCCTGCCCACTCACTGACTCATGCAGCTTGAAGTACACATATTGTGCGGCAAGAGTCCGGAAAACACTGGAGGACAGCTATCACCCTCCAGAAGGAGTATTTACTGGGCAATATTTTCATAGAACTCATGTTGGACACACTGACGCAAAAAACGCTAGTGTCAAAGAGTGCTAGGCTTTCAAGTGCTAGTACTAGAACCTTACCTACTAACCTGAAGCCGTGAAGTGCAATACCAAAGGTAGTGGCCCCATTCCGCTACTGTACTCAGCTTCCCATGAGAAATATATCAAGTTGTTTCAGTAACTTAACTAGCCTGTTACTAACGCTACGTAGGGCCTCTATGTGAATACAATGTTATAATCAGGTATTATGCGAGTAGAATCAATACAAAGTCGTATACATTGCAGCAGAGGGTAGATGGCTATACTCGTTCAGTTCTTTGTTTCACTTGAATAGTTAGTTCATTGTGTACTGTGTGCCCCGCTAACGACGTTATAAGCGAGAGACCCTCTGTGTTCACGTAAAGAATGTGGATTTACTTTAGTTGTTTCAAACCCTGATCAATGTCAGACTTATGCAGATGATGACCAAGTGGGTCTTTGACTCGGCATTTCCCAGAACAGGTCATTAGCCTAGGGGAGTTTTGTTTATACTCACTCCCAAACTCTACAGGAGAATTTTGTCCATGAGTTTATTGCATTCGGCGCAAAATAACTAAAAGGTCAGTCGGGCAGCCACGAACTGCTTGTGGAGAATTAAATTGGAGAAATTCGGCATCCACCGCAATGAACTAAAAAAGTCCGGTGCCCAAACAGGGACTCGAACCCTGGACCCTCAGATTAAAAGTCTGATGCTCTACTGACTGAGCTATCCGGGCAGCCATGTATTGCTTTTGGGGAATAAATTTGGAGAAATTCGGCATCCACAAC
>Ga0224501_10002574_pt1 | contig 14285 bp, 7 predicted proteins | sample SF_Oct11_sed_USG_4_FD_169105 | JGI IMG/M metagenome (GOLD analysis project Ga0224501, IMG submission 169105) | Sediment microbial communities from San Francisco Bay, California, United States - SF_Oct11_sed_USGS_8_1 | ecosystem: Environmental > Aquatic > Marine > Sediment | place: USA...
TCTCTCTTTCAAACTCTCTCTTTCATACTCTCTCTTTCATACTCTCTCTTTCATACTCTCTCTTTCATACTCTCTCTTTCATACTCTCTCTTTCATACTCTCTCTTTCATACTCTCTCTTTTATAGTTCCTGTTTGGCTGAATCTTTATAATTGGATTTAGCTTACCGTGGAGTTATCCTCTCCTAACCCACGGATCCCCTATAACTAAGAATAGTTCTCGCAGGGCACTGTAATTCCTATTTATAGTCATATCAGTTTGACAAGCTCACCTGAAGTATTCCCGGCATTCTGATTCCCATGCCTTCTGTACGGGAAAACTGTCTACAAAATACCAATCAGATACTGGGTTAATGTGTTGGAACCGTTGGAAACTACCTATCTCAGAGTAGGGTATTGCGCTTCAAGATTGAACGGATAGTCCTCACAGGTTGGCGTCGGTCAGTCGAAGCCATCATTGACCAAGAACTCGATTACTCATTGAGAAGAAGACGAGCTAACTCGGCTTTACAGACTACTGAGTACCGTTAGAAGTTCTATGGTACAAATCGGTAAATTCATACAGTGAATCAAGATTGAAGAGTTTCGGTGCGTGACCGAATCATGTCAAAACAGGCACAAAGCTAGCGAGAATCACCGAGCCCCGCCTACCATAGTCTTGGGTCACTACTGGTCAGGTATTTGAAGCGGCAGTTGAAAAGTGAATTGAGACACTGAATCATACTGTGAGAGCATGTTTATTAAAATAATTGCGAAAGATGTATATAACTATAGCCTTACATGATGGTGATGGGTCGAGGAGATTATTGATGATACATACACTCATGCAGTACATTCCTGAATGGCACTCACTGAAATTCCAGTGGTGAGATAACGTCTGCAGGTTCTACAAACATCATGGATATTCATGGACCTTAATGTAAAAATGACTTCTGGTCTTATTTAAGCTATCCATGTAAAATAAAACTATCAAATCACAGAGCAGACAACAACCGAAAAACATATGGCAGGAGAAGGCAAGTACAGTGATTATTTATTCCTGGGTGACTAATACAGCCGATTCTCTTCCCATTCTTCCCACTACAGATTGATGAGATGATGTGCATATCCAAATTTAGATGTAGATGTTGATATTTTTTCACGAGTATAAAAGGTGATAGTGCTATACAAAAAGTATCCGAGCCAATGTATAATGAGTAAAGCCTGCAATGAGAAGGATCAAACCTATACTTTTACCAACCAGAAGATCTTTGCACGATGATAGACCTATATATTCCTGCATACAATGTATTAATAAGTTTATCTATGGCACAGTTTGATACGCTTTGTACGCGCGTGCGCAGATGAGCAAAATAAAAAAGGACCACCCAAAAAATGAAATGGGCCGCAGTTGAGATTCCCGGCTTTAGTGATATAGGATTACTAGTTAGCTATTTTTTCCAGTTTTCTTCATTCTATCCAACGGTCTACTCTAACTGCAAAGCAGGCATTTACCTTGGCCGACTGCATTGCTTTTACAATATTACGGCCTCAAGACTCAGTTTAATCACAGAAGGGCTGTCTTATGTATCCATGGTTTGGGCAACTGCATGTGGTTTGGAATCATAACCATGCTGAACGCCATAATGCAGTTTAGACCATGTACCCATTCTCATAAGCGGGAGATAATGCGGATCTCTTCATTGAGCCGTACTCATTCATTCATCTAAAATTTACATAGCTTCTCTCTTGGTTTCCTTGGAGCGGGGTATAAACCAATACATGTGCTAGCACACGACGTATATGACATTAGTTTTAATTGAAAAACTCCATAGAATTATACACATATAAGTGATATAACCAGATAGGACACCCCAGCATGAGGCCAATCAGATGAATAAATATCTGAGTGAGAGTTAATTTTTAGTGGTTCCAGTACTGACGAGAGCCACCAGACCCGATGCCACACCAGTGGAGATGATGTAGTTTACGCTTGGTGAGGTCGATTTAAATACAAAGAAGCTGCAGAGAACGACCAGGGCCAAGAACATGGCATTATTGTAGAAGATAGCGTAGTTAGTGGCCTGATAGTCGGCTACCTCATTCTTCTTCCACAGGATTCTACAGACGGAAAGAGAGAGATTATTACGAAGTAGCGGGATAAAATAATAGCCCCAACAGGCAGAAAGTGGTGAATGACCCGGCACAACAGCAAGATTCTGGGTTCAAGCATTAGCCATCCTGGGCTTTCATTGTGGGCCCGAGCTTCTACATCTCAGAACAAGACAATGAAAAACCAATAGGCTGTACCATAATAAAAATAAATAAAATAGTTCCATAGAACTGTACTGATCTCTTTGATATTATGCCCCGCCAGAAGGGATCATGGTTTGGCTGACGAGATAGCAATAAGTCCCACTTACCTCTCATCTTTCTCCTTTTTGCTGACTTTCTTATCCTCAGCAAATTTCTTCATGATTTCTTGCGTCACTTTCTCTTCAACATTCTGAGCGGCTCTGCAGAAAAACACCAGGCAATAACCAGTAGACCAACCCAACGCGCAGCCAACCATCAACGAACTGACACATTCCCACAAATCACCAAAGATGACTGAAATTTCCCCTCCGAATAGGTAACCATGCTTGGAACCATTTAGCAAACAGGTCATACTCTAATGCCTGCTTCAAACGGCTGAATCTGAAGGTGGCCTTCAGCACGGCATGCTCAACTTCAAAGGCGGTGTGTCCAGCAGACGAAGCTCGCGCTTTGATGAAGCCAAAGTGGACCCGCTACATCAACCAGCAGAAAAGGACAACTCCGCATAAAAGCCCTACATTTTTATAGGGAGTTGTCCTCTCCCTTTTCAAATTATTGCCGATTCCATTAAAACACCATTCCTAGCGCGAGTCACGCTGAATAGCACGGCGTCGGTACCGCGCTATCTGCTCTGGCTCATGCTAAGACACCGCCTTTGATGTTGGCATGGCATGCTGAGATCTAAGGCGGTGTTCTAGCGCAGCCAGAGCGTGCCGAAAGGTGTACCTTCAGATTCGGCCGTTTGAAGCAGGCATAAGGAAAAATGGTTTTACACATTTTATCTCTTTTTAGGAGTACTACAAATCGCGAGCCATATCCTGTCTCCAGAGAGGACAGCTCCCAATCTGAAGCTTTGGCCATTATTGGCTATTGCTAATAGCATCGCGCTTCTGGACGACTTACTTGTGCTTGAGAACAAACTTGACATTTTTGTATGCCATGGCTAGGAGATAGGTAGACAGCCCAGTCATCAGCACAAACAGAATGGCTGACTGGAATGGATCCATCATATGTATTCTCAGATAGAGCCCTGTAAGACAAGTGATAATATCATGAAACTCGCCACATTAGCAAACTGCTGAAATCTTGATACTACTAACTATAAAATTTATGGGAAGACAAACGTCTATGACCCACAGAAATGAACATACACATTTGTACCTTTTCGTGACATCTGGCCAGTGATTCGATGAGCGACGTTCAACGAAATCTGATCGTTTGAGTGATAAGCCTATTACAGTTTGTGGCGCTCACCAAGTCTCAATGGGGAAGCCGGAACCATTTTTAAATTAAATTTACGGGTGATGTGAATGATTCAATGAAAGTGATGCTGCACACCAAAACAAGGGCATTGACGCAACATTAAAATTCAATCATGCACCAAGTTTAAAATTAGTCTTGTCAAATTCAAAATTCAATCTGATCAACTAAACAGGGAATACAATGACAATCATCATGATAAAGTCATAAACTCACACCAATTTTGACCAATGAATGAATCGAAATGTTGGATTGTACTTGTGTTGTACTTGTACTTGTAGTAGTATCACTATGACTATCAGTATCACTATCAGTATCACTATCAGTCTAACTCTAACTCTAACTCTAAGTCTAAGTGAGTAACTTGTAAGTCAGTGTAAATCGATTTTCAGTTGGCACTTCGCAGATATGTATATGTGGTAGGGGATTTCTCTTGTCCTATCCTTTGTAAAAACAGGCCATTTGAAACCAACACTCTCGGTGATTTGAAGTTCGAACTTCAAAACTGTTTGGTAACTCCCTGCCAACTGGACAACAACACGCCGACGTGGCAATGCAAAACCGAAACCGGCAAAGCGTGTAGCGTGAACATGCGCATTTAAGAGATTTTACAATCAAAAGTTATCTGAAACTTACAGATTGGCACCGCTGACACTATTAGAGCATTTCCATAGAAAAGTGCGGATGATTTAGTCGAGACATTACGACTAAAATCCTGTAAAAGGAGCTCCTCTTCTTTAGTCAGCTGCTTTCCTCCTGCCATTGTGAGTCGAATATGACCGAGTGTCAGCGGAAATACTCGAATATTCAGTAAAAGGTGAAGGTCGTGTTTGTAGTGGAAATTTTTCCAAGTCTGGACAAAAATCAAAAGAATTTGCTGCGATTTGCCATAAATCGTGTGAACCTGAGGTTCTATGACGGCTTTACTTAGTAATCAGGTATTAATCTTTAATATTGTGCAGTCTATATTCTTCAAAATTCGGATATACTAATTTGTAGGCCATAATCGGGCCGCCTTACCAACAAATTGTTTTGTTCGAGTTCAGACCGAATTGGGAACAGAAAACTGTGACGCTTTCTCATAAATTTTGGGGTTTTCGGAATTTAGCGGTTGCTCAGAGGTGGCAAAGAATATACTTTATATCATTTAAGAGAACTTATGATCTCTCACTCAAGTCGGTATGGCTAAGCGGTTTTTAGTTAGGTGTACCATTTGTACAAAGTTTGTACTTTGTAAGTTGTACTTGTAGTGAAATTGAAACTCAAAAGTGAAAGTCGAACTCCGCAACTGGTACTTACCTTAGCTTAGATAGTCAGTGACCAGTGATCGAAACTGTCTGGTCAAGTACACGTCATTGTCTTTGTGTATCATTGATGTAAACAGAACATCTTTGTTGTGCGGGAGACCTATACTGGCCCTAGTCAAATGTAGGTTGTGCATGTGTTGTAGCTTTTGAATCTATTCACTGTGTCATCGCCTATGATTACTCATTTACTGTAATCTAAGTTGTCATGGATAGCTCAGCATTGACAAACCCCGGCCATGCATGTTAAGGTCTTGCACTCTTTGGACAAATTGACTCCTGGAAGAAACAGTACCGGATGGCTCTAACACTGGTCTATTTGAGTCTCATACAATACATACGCTTTTTACACCTCAGTTAACTCACACCTGCATGATTGAATATTTTTGTAGATTAGTGTGAACACGGAACAGCATATAGACTGGACTAGTATGTCTCAAAAGAAAAAGGTACGCTTTCCCCACACTATTTCATTCGTTATTACCCCGTTATATGATCTTTAAGGTGTCCTGGGTCTGGGGTATGCTTGCATCTTGCAACTAGCATGATATGGGTTTACACGCTTACAGGGGTTCTACCTGGAAGATGAAGATCAAGAAACGAGCATGTACTTTAACGGACAGACTCAACCAAGTCTATACCGAGAAAGAGATGTAAGTTCTTTGCTAATTTTACAAACGCTGTTGATTTCAGAACCTGAATTTGATCATCAAAAAGGAACAATAAACTCCCCTTTCTTTTTAGATGATGAATGCTGGCTCTCCTTCGCAGGGATTTAGCATGAACATGTATCAACACCAATGTAAGGACACTGAAAGTGTACTCCTCCTTGAAAGCCTGTCCCATTTATGCTGGTTTTTACTTCACTAAGTCAGTCACTTGCCGTTGAGAGGTGTAAATGTTTGTACCATTGTATACTTATAGCGTTAAGTCGAGGGTACAATGGCAATTCAGCAACGTTTCAGAGATCGACTCCAACGAGCATGTTGCAGCCACAGTCGCCTAACAGGTGGGTAACTCGCCTCCCCTTGAATAGTGTGACCGTATCGTGCAAGACGATCTTGTAACTGATGGTGGTCTGGGTAGAGTCAGACAACTAGTGAACACACGTTTCAACTTCTCTCTATCTTCTCACATGACCTGCTGGATAGTAGGTCACCAAGTCGCACTAATCAACCGAAGTTGAGTCATTGTTGTATTTGGCTCCATTCTAGGAATATCCTGGGAAGCTTGGCGCAACGAGGCTTTCCTCAAATAAACCAGCCGTTTCATAGCTTACAGCAGCAGCAACCACAATCCATACAGAAGAGGCTAGCTAATGTTTCCAAGTAAGATATCTATCGGCACACACCATCCATTATGCTCTAAACCTGAAAGCAAGCTGTTATTTGGTGTTGGTGCAATATTGGTTTTGTGTATAACACAAGGATAAGCTGATTTTTTTCCTTTGAATTGAAACTAGTTTTAGTGATTACCGTTGAATTGTAATCTGGCGTTGAGTAATCTCAAAAAGATCAGCTTTCAGTGATCCTGTATGTCAAAAACCCTTTATAACAAAGGCGACAACTCTTTACCAGTTTGTACAGGATGGCACAATCTAAACAGAATGTACTTCCATCATCTGCCCGCTGCCCTGAGCTTTAGTCTCCCCTCAAACATTCTAAATCTTGTTTGCTTTGCCAGTTTTAGCCACAGCTTCGGTGGTCCTCAGCCATTGAGCTTTCAACAACAACCCCGATCCTCCCTGACACCCGGCAGCTCGAATGATATGTCACAACCAAACCAGCTCAGTATAGACCTGTCCACTTCAGAGTTTCCATCATTAACAAACCGAAACGTCCCTCAACCGAGCTTGGCTCCCGGTATCAGGAACTATGGTAGGTGCTGATTTAAAGTTCTCATGCAAATGTTCTATTACAGTCCCTTGTTGACTGGCTATCAAAAGATAGAAAATTGGAAAACAAATCTGTTATAGAGAGCAACTGTAATTCACTTGATTACAGCAGAAGCAGATGGTAAGATTAGGCATACATGTGATAGCCGTTTAACTGTTAAAACACATTCTCCTTATTTTTCTTCATTTTGACCAGTGCCATCTCACATGCTGGGGAATTCTATTTTATGCCGGTCGGCCTTTAGAGTTTTCTCTTGATCCTTCAGTAGGAATGGTTGGAGGCGGAAACAAGGCACTCGAAAGCTCCTCTGAGTTCTCCATGCAACAGGAAGACTTTCCAGCTTTGCCAGGCTCTATGCGTAAGTTATTTTGGTGCTCTTTAGAAGAGAAGTTTCTGAACGACGGTTGTGTCGAAATTGTCACATTTTGGTAGTAGAATAATCTCGTTATGTCAATATAATCTTTCCATATGGCTCAGTAGCCCCACACCCTCCGTATTCTACGAAAGAAACATTCTCTAACAGTCTCTTTGCAACATCGGTTTTTATTGTTTACTAGTTTGTTAATCATCCATGTCTGCTATCTATGTAGTAATATCTAGATGCATAGCTGTCGCTCTGTGTTGTAGCAACTCAAAATGGCAATGAGTCACCCACGAAGGGATTGACTTCAGGCGAGGTGAGACCGGACGCGAGTGCATGTGCGAACAGCGGTCCCATGGCTCTGGTCATGGCTTGAGTTTCTCTTTGTTGATAAAGTTATGGTTACTCGCATTTTAGTTAAAAAGTGAAAATAAAATGTTAGTCATGATAGCTCAGTGGGATAATGAATGTATCTCACTGTCTGTCCCGCGGTGGAGTATTTCGAGGGATTTTTCCTTGGCTGATCACACTCTACCAACTCGTCCTGAGCCAGTGCGGAAGAAAATGGCTCCATCTCCGCTTAATGACACCACACAACCTGTGGACATCCAACTATAGAGAGACAATGGCTGAAAAAAAACTTGCATTTTTCCTTAGTCTTTATTCTTTTTATCAGTTTGATAGCGCTCGGTATGCCATACACCATCTGTGATTGCTGATTCGTAAAAATCTAAATGTGTTTCTCTATTTAGACTGGAAAAGATGGAAACTCCCAATCCGATGTTAAAAAAGCCGGTGTGCAGAGTCTACCAGATGGTATGTTCATCAAATTATCTAGCGAACAGAGGGTGCACCCACAAATTATCTCACTGGGTGGATGGTGCACTCCGAGTTATCCCAGTCGGCGGGTGGTATGCTCAGGTTTATCCCAGAAAATGGTGCAGATGGTGGCCTTATATTTTTTCATATTTCATATTTTTTCACTCTTGAACAGATTGATAACTAGTAGCATTGGTGTGTGACCCGGAGACGTTTTCCTCTGCAGGCACAGTGACAAACATACCAAGCGGTATGGTCTCAGACCAGTTTGGTATGATCGGCTTGTTGATGTTTATTCGAGCAGCGGAGACCGATGCCAATCTGGTGGCGTTAGCTCCCGGTGTCGACTTAACCTCACTTGGTCTTAATCTCAACTCCCAAGAGTAAGTATGCTGTGTTTGAGTGGTGAGGTAACCAGCCTGGAAACACTGCTCTCTATCTGATAACCTGCTGCATGAAGTGATGTGGGCGTCTATTGCCTGTTTCAAAATGGCCACACTGCGTGGGTGTGCAGATTGTGCTAGCCTTGGCCAACAGGTGGGCTGTGGCTGAGACCAGATTTATCAAGAGTTGTCTCCACAAATAGATAATGATTCAAACTGCGACGACTCCAATGAACAAAGCATTATATTTTTAAGGCATTAGGATTGTAGTCGCATGTAGGGTCTGCCTCAGTGAGCACAGCCGTGCCAGGCCACCTTTGATGTTAGGGCGGCCAGACATGGCTGTGCCAAAGGCTCGGGCTGAAAGCTCGGCCATTTGAAAGTGGCGTATAGGCGCCTAGTGGTGTAACTGGTTACAGGAACTCGCGCTCAGGTTTTGGATATCAACTCTGAGGGAACGTAAAGAAAATTTGAAATTTAAACCTAAAGTGACAGCTGTAAAAAGTACTATGTAGTAGTACCCCGTCTTAATTTTCACTCGCAGTCAATTTCAATTTGATGCAGACTTCATTCTACACCTGATTACACCTTCCTAAGGTCGTGAATGTTGTGATCTTTGAGTCATGTGCGGCATACCTCCCTGCGCGCTTCAATTAGTAAGTCTTTTTTGGTTCAATTTTTCCCGATGTGTTTGAACGTCTCAGTTTATTTTTTACATTCTCTTTGTAGAAATCTGTACAGCACGTTCCAGTCACCATGGGCAGATGGCCCGTGCCGGCCACAGGACATCGATTTCCATGTACCAACGGAATACCTCACGAACATGTTCATCAGGGAAAAACTCTCACCGATCAAGCTGAGTAAATATGGCGAAGACCTGCTGTTCTACTTGTTCTACTCAAACCCCGGAGACATTCTTCAGTTGGCCGCCTCCAGTGAGCTGTAAGTAGCCAATCAGCAATCTGCCAGTGGTGTCTTAGAATAGGCAAAGTCCTTTCTATATAATTTTCGTGAAATAAGTTGGAATGACTGCTTCGGCTCTTATACAATCAGTGACCAGGAAGCATGGCCACTGGATCCGGGTCCCCAAATTATAACATCTATTCCATGAGTTACTCAATTACATCAGTAAGAGCGTCATGAGACACAAGAGCACTAATAAGACCTAGCATGTGTTGGTTCTATAGCTCAACAGGATGAACCAGCACCACTCTGAATGACCTCATTCTGTAGTTTATTACATATAATTCAAATCTAAATTGAAAGGAAACCTGTCAACCTACTGTGTACTTAAGTTTATAGACCCAAAGCCGGTGAACCCGATGGACAGGTTTGTTGTAGCCGTGATTTGTCTTAGCCTTCCTCATGACTGCGTTTGACTGTATGTATTGACTTCTGTAGATACAGCAGAGATTGGCGATATCATAAAGATGAGCAGATGTGGATAGCTCGTGCTCCTGGTACTGAGCCCGTCGTTAAAACCAATACGTATGAGAGAGGCCATTACTACGTGTTTGATCCCAGCACTTGGAGAAAGGTATTGTCCCTGCCCGTAATCTAGCACACATCCATTGTCATTGTAAAGCACATATATATACATTACCTGTAGCCTATGCACAGTTGTCTAGGGATATCCGTTTCTTTGTTAGGGGGTGAAGGAGTTCCACCTTGAGTACAGCAAGCTTGAAGAAAGACCACAGGGAATGGCGCCGCAAAGTTCTCAGCACACCTCATCAAACCCAACCATAACCAGCCACTAGACCACACTCAGCCGCTCGCCTAATGCTCATAGCCTGCTGAGCAAATCGTTATCCTATACCAGCTCCCATTGTGATAAATTACTGTTAACTGGCCATCGTCGATGACGGAGAATTCCAGGTTCTATCTCTCTCGACTTTCAGAATTAATTTATTTTTAAGCTTGCTCTGTGAGCAAGTCTTTACGATCACTGAGCAGGCTATCAGGTGGGCAGATTTTGTCAGTGCTGGGTATGAGAAAGGAGTCACTGTGTCCTAAGCTTGTCTGTTTGATCTCAAATCACTCAAGCATTTCCACTCAGTACGAATCTACTGAGTAGACTACCGTTTGATCGTATAATGCTCAGGTGACACGCAGCAATCTTCTGTCATATGTATCATCTTGTGACTTCCACCGCCGTGACAGAGCTGGTGGCCCTGTTGTGACATCGCGCAAAACCACCTGCTATATTTTTGTCCTTTGTATCCCAAAGCTCTAACTCTACGTCTCCGAAATCGTGATCTAGAGTTCCTTGTGCATTCTTTTTGTACAAAATTGTATAGAACTGCTATATAATAAAATTTACATCCATGCGAAAGAAACTGTGCTATGTCATCCCAAAGTATAAATAATCCCAAAGCATATATGTTTAATCGGTGTCTTTCAGTAATCCGTTCTGCACATCCTATAATCCTTTTCCTACCGAATGCAGATGGTAAGAACCTATGCATTAAAACTGCCCGATGGTCAAGCACAAACTCAACGGGTTGACTACGCTGGAAACTTGGTAAGCTTCTGGTACCAGAACCCTGTGTAACTTGGCGAAGTACAGAATAAATCTTCAGATTTTGCCATTCCATTTAATTGTGAGATAGATACATCAAGATGCTGGCTAAGAATCAAAGAACTAGAAGACGGAAACACTAAATAGTTTATGGATAGTAAGCTTGCAACTGTCATATACCAGCCTGTCTTAAAATGTGTAGAGTTGGCAGAAAGCCTCGATAAACAACTTGCCACTAACATTTGGTCACTGTATGGAACACACTACTCGCAATTCTAATGTTACTAAAATTATGTCCCATACCATACCAGCTACACAGTAGAATGTAATCTACCAACACTGAAACATGGCGCATTTTCATCACTCCCACGAGGAGGAACTGGTGGGAGTTGTGGAGGAGGAGCGTTCCTGGTGAAACTTCATTGTAGGTGCGGCATCGTCAGCGCATCTGTGCATCCACTCTATAATATTCCTATAATCCTGAGATGAGGCAAGCGACTCATTTAGACTGCTTCTACTAGCCATCCTCAGGAACTCCACCATAGATACTGGTTTAGGACGTATCGGTATGAGCTTCGGATGGCTGTGTGAACTCTGGCTGGATGGATGGATGGCTGCTCTGGGTTCACTCAGCCAGGAGCCGGATGGGATACCCGTAACCGCACCTGAGAATGGTGAGCTGTCAGGAAACCAGCTCGGTGTAGAAGAACCCAACTGAGAAGCAGTATAGAGAGACAGTGGGAGGGAGCGCCCCAAGACATGAGATGGTATCATGTTATCGGCATGAGATTGCAAACTACATGGGAGGACCAGCCTAGTACTCCAACCGGCATAGTCAGCCAACACACCAGTGAAACCATTCTCATAATTTCCACTGCGCTCTAGTGATGAGTACCTGGCCTGCCACTGACTCCTCCCACTGTTTAAACCAATCTGACGTCCCTCTAGTTGCCCAGGTGCTCTTGGATCAGATCCTGCGGGTCGACCGTTAGAGGACAGTTCATCTTGAAACAGATTGTGACTTTGTCGGGCACTGTGGGTACTGTCTGATGACACACGGTCAGGCTGAAAAGGCCGCGAGTGGGATGTCATTGTGGGTGAAGGCTGGCTGAGATGACCTAGAGTCAATTGAGCACTATTATTCTGCAAATTAAAGCATTAACACAGAGTTGGCTAAGCTGTGCGAGCTCGTAGCAGTTTTCTTTAATACACATCCACTAACCCTATAGAGATGTAAGTTAAAAACCGAGTAACTTTTGTCACACCAGCTTCCATTGTGAGTATGAGACACGCCCCTCTATTGAAAGTGCAGAGAAGAGATACCACCCTCCACTGCCATACTCCCCCTTAGGTTTGGTAAACAACCAACAATTTTATTAGCATGAGCCAAAGACATTCCATCTAGAACTATGCGAGGAATGCCGGCTTTGCAGCTGCTAGACCCACAAATATTATAGGTATTAAATGAGTAAAACATTCTGTTGAATGTTGAAATGCTTTGAGAAAAGAGCATTTTTCATTACTATATCGATTATGTTGAGAAAGCATAGTATATTACTGCATAGCACTAGCAAGCAACTGAGACAGAGAAATTGGACAGTGTAGCAGATTGGTAAAGTGTGAGGTGGCTTAGTGTTAGTCAATCATCGATGGTAAACTGGGTGTAGAATAAGGAGTCCTTGATTTGATTTCCCGCCATGAACCAACAAAAACTAAGCCAGCGGCTTAATGATGCTACCTAATCCATGTGCATAAGAATAAGCTTAATACAATTACCGGAGGACTATTGGGTCTGAAATCTGTTACCGATGAGCTATCACTCCCAGTCCCAGGTAACTCTCTCCAGAGATGGGGGTGGTTCCGATGGTTACTCACCCGATCAGTATCACTGCTGACTGCCTCTTTGGCGAATCCCTTACACGATGCTATAGGTATTTTTTTATTATTATTTGTTGCCAAAAATTGACCAGCTTCCATGTTTAGCTGTGCCAATGAACAATCAAATATCACTTCTGGAGTCGATACAAGCTCTAGGTCATCTCCCTCATCAAGATGAAGTCGTTTGGGATCGATGCCGCGATCATCATCCAGGTATTCCTGTTTCGTAGTGGTTGGCAAGTGGTGTTCTATGCCTTTTCGTTTCATTGTGAAGTCACGGAACTTTCCTACTTAAGACTATACAGTAAACCCCTACTTCAGTTAACACAGTCTTGATGTATGTACGTCGTGTCGTGACTCTACGCTGAGTATCTAGCTAATGCTTCTTATATCACTTTTTCATTCCAACCATAGAAGGGCAATGTTTGGCGGGACAACGGAAGACTGTTGCACGGAGTCTCAGGTCATTTCTTTACTGGCACAAATATATCCCCATGGGGTTTTCATTGACTGTGGTAACAGTTATGGAATGTTTCCTGACTTGAAGTCACTCAGAGTCTCAGATTATTCCAAGAATACCAACTCGACCCGGTTTTTTGGAAACACATCGTTGCATTCCCTTCCTCCGTTGGGTAGACTAACCCGGCTCTAACTAGAGCTAGGGGTCGGAATACACTCGACACTTTACCGTGCCAAGAAATAAACAGGACAGGACAGAATTGCAGCTGCCTTTGTAGAAATGGACCCCAACCTGACAAAAACTACAGTATCATTGATCCTGGGACTCTTAGGTATAGCCCGATTAGTCTACCTAGTCGTTGATTGGCTGAGTGGCATCCAATAGTACTATTTCTTGGGCGAAAGAGTACAGCGACGGGTACACCGGGCCCCACACCTCACCTCACCTGTTTCCATCGGTTTCTATGAGAGGTAGTTTTCTTGGTATAATCTTTGAAGTCATAAATTAATACCAAAAATCAGATAATGCCAAATGCAGGTTTGGACAACAGCGATTGTTTTCCATAAAAAATCTGAGCTTCTAACTACAAATTAGAAATAATACAAAATCGTGAAGGGTACCCACTCGGAGGGTACCCACTCGGAGGGTAGGCTGGTGGCCTGGATAAGAGTATCCTGATTTCAGGCTTAAACTCCTTAAACTTAGTCATGTCTGGTTCCACTGTAAGTACAAGCTCCTTAATTCTATTAATAAGCGTCTATCACAGCAGCTCTAAGCCCAAGTAGTCAGTTAACAATAGCAGCTATCCTATCAAGGAGGATAAGATATACTGGAGCGCTGCGAGTCTTATCTCAAGTTAATCTCATGCCATCACCAGATGGTTTATATAGAGCACCTGAGGGGCACTTACTTTGGGTAAGATGGACACTGCTCTATATTCTATAGCCACAGGTTTGTATCCTGATATCCAAATGACCACCCCCCCCCCATCTGCATGAAGGGGCAATAAAAATTATTACCCGAAAGCATGAATGCAGACACAAAGTAACTGTTAGTTACTGTCCTATAGATTTTAATGTAAGACATCCTATTCCATTATTCGGTTTTGATT
>Ga0224501_10002575_pt1 | contig 14282 bp, 10 predicted proteins | sample SF_Oct11_sed_USG_4_FD_169105 | JGI IMG/M metagenome (GOLD analysis project Ga0224501, IMG submission 169105) | Sediment microbial communities from San Francisco Bay, California, United States - SF_Oct11_sed_USGS_8_1 | ecosystem: Environmental > Aquatic > Marine > Sediment | place: USA...
TCAGGTGTAAAGCTGTGAAGAACTTCGTTTTTTATAATCCGACAAAGATATCCTTTGGCCGGGGCATGGTCCAGGAGACGGGAAACCAGGCAGCGGCTCATCTGGGGGCCAGGGTGTTGATTGTGTTTGGTCGCCAGAGCGCCAGGAAAACCGGGCTGCACTCTCTTGTATCCCAGAAGCTTGCCCAGGCTGGGGTTGAGACCGAAGAGATGTGGGGAGTGGCCCCCAATCCTTCCATAGAATCGGCCAGGGAGGGCGCCCGGATCTGCCGGGACAAGGGGATAACCGGTGTGCTGGCCGTGGGAGGAGGGAGCGTCATAGACTGCGCGAAGGCCATCGCCGCGGCCACATGGCATGATGGCGACCCATGGGAGCTGTTCGAAAAAAAGATAAAGCCTCCCAATGTGCTCCCCATAGGGTGCGTGCTCACCCTGGCCGCCACAGGCTCGGAAGCCAACGGAAACTCCGTCATGAGCAATCCGGCCACAGAACAGAAGCTGGCATGGTTCCACCCCGACGCTTATCCCGTTTTCTCCATCCTGGACCCGGAGCTGACATTCACCCTCCCGCCGGAACAGACCGCCTATGGCGCCGTGGATATCCTTTCGCATGTATATGAGCAGTTCTTCCATGATCTGGAGGAAACACATATCCAGGACGGACTGGCCATCACCCTAATGCGGTCGGTGATCAGTTCCGCGCCTGTCGCCCTGGCCCAACCGGACGATTATCACGCCCGGGCCAGCCTGATGTGGGCCTCCACCCTGGCGCTCAACGGGTTGATCGGCGCCGGGGCTGTGGGGGATTGGACCTGCCATATGCTGGAGCATGAGCTGTCGGCGAAACATGGCCTGGCCCATGGCGCAGGATTGGCGGTGGTGTTCCCCTCCTGGATGCGCCATGTGGCGATGCGGAAGGAGAAAAGGTTCCGTCTGTTCCTGGAGCGGGTTTGGGATGTCCCCACCGATGGGGTGTCGTCCCAAGAGCTGGGCCCCCTGGCCTTCGATACGGTGGCCAGGTTCTATCAGGACAAGTTGGGGATAGGGGTCACCATGCGGGAATATGGGGTGGAGAGCCCCCGGATCCGCGACATGGTGGAGAGCATGCTGGTCTATAAAACAAAAGAGACACTGGGGGGGCTGACTCCTGAGGAGATAACCCTGATATTCGAAAAAGCCGCCTGACCCCCGCTGGCGGGATTACTTTTTCCAGCGCACCCGTGGCATCACCTTTTTCGGGTCAATCAGGTCTTTATATTTAAGGATCCGCTCCAGCATTCCGGACACCACTTCGTCTGTCATCAGGTGCGGCTTTAGCCCCAGCTCCATCAAACCGGTGGAATGCGCCTCATATCGATGCTCCTCCATCTCCTTGCGTGGATTGTCGATGGGTTTGATTTTTACGTCCAGTCCCATATGGTTCCCCACTCGTTTCACCTTTTCGGCCAGCTCATTGACGCTGAACACCTGGGTGAACTGGTTGAGGATGCGCAACTTGCCATGGTCGGGAGGATGGACCATCGCCAGGTTCACGCATTTCAAAGTGTCGGTCAGGTTCAGGTATCCTCGGGTCTGGCCCCCTTTGCCATAGACCGTCAATGGAATTCCGGCCACCGCCTGGGTGAGGAACCGATTCACCACGGTTCCGAAAATATCGTCATAGTGAAAGTTCGGGATAAGCCTTTCGTCCATATCCGCCTCCGCTGTGGAGAGCCCGTACACCGGCCCCTGCATCAGGTCTGTAACCCGCAATCCATATGTGCGGACATAGAACCACAGAAGGTCGGTATCCAGCACTTTGGTGGTGTGGTACAGGCTGCCGGCCTGGCGAGGATACAGGAATTTGTCCTTGCGTCCCTTATGCTCGATCTCGATCCAGCCCTCCTCGATGTCAATGTTCGGGGTGCCGTATTCCCCCATGGTGCCTAGTTTGATAATATGGCACTCCGGGGCATGCTCCAGCACGGCGAAGATGATATTGAAGGTGGCGTTGAGGTTGTTGTTCAGGGTGAGATGGGCAGTGTCGAAACTCATCATGGAATATGGGGCGCTGGGCTGTTCGGCGTAATGGATAACCGTATCCGGCTTGAAATCGGCCACAGCCTTTGACAATGTCCGGTAATCGGCGCAGTCCCCGATCAAAACCCCCACACTTTTTCCCGTCAGGCTCTTGAAAATATCCGCCCGGGCGGTCAGGTTAGGATTTGGAGTGAGCGCCTCGGATCCGGTTTCCAGGGCGATGCTCCGGCGAAGGTAGTTGTCCATGGTCAGCACGTCGTGTCCCTTGGCGGCGAAATCCATAGCGGTGGGCCATCCCAGATAGCCATCTCCACCCAGAATCAGTACTCTCAATTCCCTATTCCTTAAATAAGTTGGTTGTCCATCAGGAACCTCTTCAGCTCCTCGGATTTCATCGGCCTCTCCGTCAGGGAGTTGTAGGCCCTGGTTAATTTCTCATCCCCGCTTTTGCCGGGGTAATCGTAGGAGATATCCTCATAAACCGATTTGAAAGCGGGCATGACGGAAAAGAAGCTGTCCAGTTCCACCGCTCTGCGGGTCTCCTCTTCGCTGAGCAGCTCCTCATATAATTTTTCCCCCGCCTTGGCGCCCATAAGCCAGATATCCACATCTTTTGGGTCATGTCCATATATGGGCGCCAGCACCTGCACCATCACCATCGCCAGATCCTTGATCCTCACCACCGGCATTTTGGTGACAAACACCTCCCCTCCCCGGGCCATGTGGACAGATTGCAGCACCAGTTCCGCCGCCTGGGCCACGGTCATGATGAAACGGGTCATTCGGTCATCGGTCAGGGTGACAGGGCCACCATCCATTATCTGCTTTTTAAACAGTGGGATAACCGAGCCTCGGGAGCCGAGGATATTGCCGAACCGGGTGGAGGCGAACACCGGGCCACCCTGGCGTTTTACGGCGTTGGCGGCGGTCATCAGCCGCTCTCCCATCAGCTTTGTGGTTCCCATGACGTTGGTCGGGTTCACCGCCTTGTCCGAGGAGGTGAAGAGGACGTAGCCGACGTTGTTGGTCAGGGCGGCGTCTATGATGTTCTGGACCCCGTTGATATTGGTCTGCACCGCGTCCCTGGGGGATTTCTCGCACAGGATCACATGTTTCAGCGCGGCGGCATGCAGGATGATGTCTATACCCACGGTCTTGCGGACAAGTTTATCCCGGTCGCGCACATCCCCCAAATAGAGCCGGACCCTTTTGTCCTCCCGGTTTTCCTCTTCCAGGAAAAACAGATCGCTTTCGTTGTTGTCCAGCCCGATGATCTCCGCCACTTCCCTGGCGCGCACCTGGCGCAAAAGCTCAACGCCCACGGTGCCGCAAACTCCCGTGATCAGAACCCGCTTATCTTTCCATTTGTCCATGAAATCGTCCGGAAATAGTTTCCAAGTTGTGCGCCACCTTCCCCTGGTGGCAAGAAACATCAAGGGCCATTCTATAGGATAAAAGAAACCCTATCAACAAAGGTATGAAATAGTGGCGGCTGATTGGCCAAAAGAGAGGGCAGAAACTGAACCGGGCTTGTATCATCCGCCGCAGGGGAGGGGCAGTGGAATTTCTATGGCGCTCATTCCGATGTCCCAAGGCCAGAAAATGACCGGTCCGGCCATAAACAGGCGCATATGCTGCTCCGCCTGTTTATGGCCTTTACCAGCTATCTGTTATATCCCCGGCCTTTGCTGTATTTTTCCCGCTCATCGTTGCGGTTGCCCCGGTTATCCCGGTCCCGGTCCCTGTCCCGGTCCCTGTCGCGATCCCTGTCGCGATTTCGGTCCCTGTCGTCCCGATCCCGATTGCTCCCCCCTTTGCCATAGCCTCCCCCCTTGCCGTAGCTGGATGGTTTCGGCTTTCCCTGGCGCTTTCCTTTGGGGTAGACCACCACTTTGCGGCGGTTGCCCTGTCCTTCAGAAATAGTTTCCACCCGGTTGTCTTCCGCCAGGGTGGAATGGACGATCTGCCTTTCTGCCGGGCTCATGGGGTTGAGCCGGACCGGTTTGCCGGTGCGGGCGGCTCTTTCGCATGCGTCTTTGGCGATCTGGAAGACTTTGAACCTGCGGCGCTCGCGATAATATTCCGTATCGACTATCAGGCGTATCCGCTCTTCCCTGGTGCGATTGATATATATGTCCGTCAGGTACTGGATGGACTCCAGGGTATCCCCCTTGCGTCCGATAAGCAGGGCGCCGTCCTCCGATTCGATGACCAGCAGCAGTCGATCCTCCAGGCGCCAACCCGTCACTTGCCCGCCCATATCCATTTTGGTCAACATACCGGAGACAAAAGCAACGGCCTTCTCCCGGTCTTCGTCGGTGGCGGGGGAGTTGTCGTAATCTTTGTACACAGGGGCCACAAAGTCCGCCTCTTCCCTATCCCTGGCGCGAGATTCATCCATATCCATCGGCTCATCTTCCGGGGCGGGATTCAGGCTGTATGTCTTTCTTCCATACCCTTTTCCCTCCGGGGGAACGACGATGCCGGATAGGCCCTCCGATGCCCAGGGCCTGTATTTACTGGCGAAAGTGGCCATGCCGGGAGGCGCGGAAACAGGCCGGGGCTGGGGAGAGGGGGCGACGACCTCCTCTTCCTCCTCTTCCGGCTCCTCGACTTCCAGCTCTTCAGCCTCATCGGGTTCCTCCACTTCCGGTTCTGTTGGAGCGGCGGCCTCCGGAAGGTCATCCGGCTCCTCCATGGGTTCCGGTTCTGGCGCCGGTCTGGGCGCTGGGGTGGGGGCTGCCACCGGGGTCGCTTTCAGGCGACCTTTCAGCTTTACGCTTCTCCCCCCCATTCCCATGAATTTTCGTTTGACCTTCAGGTCCTCGAATTCCACATTGTTAACATCGGATTCATTCAACTGCTCCAAAATTCGCTTTTGCGCTTCTTCCCTTGTTTGCGCTTCCGCTTCAACCCATTCCATATTTTTTTCCTATGCTGTTTTGTCTGGAGTCTCGTTACTTTCGAGAGGCTCGCGGTTGATGATCCACTGCTGGATGATGGAAAGAATGTTGTTCACCATCCAGTAGAGGATAAGACCTGCCGGGAACGAAAGAAACATGAAGGTGAAGACCACTGGCATTATAAGCATGATCTGCCGCTGGGTCTTGTCTCCTGTGGAAGGCGTCATCCATTGCTGCACGAACATGGTGGCGCCCATTATTAACGGCGTGACATAGTATGGATCTTTTTCGGTAAGATCTGTGATCCATAAAATCCATGGCACACCTTTCAATTCGATCGATTCATATAAAACCTTGTACAGACCAAAGAAAATCGGAATCTGCAGGAACATCGGCAGGCATCCCCCCATGGGGTTGACCTTGTTGGTCTTGTAGAACTCCATCAGTTCCTTGTTCAGCTTTTCCTTGTCATCCTTATAAAGATCCTGCAGCTTCTTCATCTGGGGCTGCAGTTTCTGGAGCCTTTTCATCGACCGGAATCCCTTCTGGGACAGGGGGAAGAGGGCTATCTTGGTCAACACGGTGAGCATTACGATGCCCCAGCCCCAGTTGCCGGTGAAGGCCTGGAACTTGTTGAGCAGCCAGAACATCGGCTGCGCGATGATATTGAACCAGCCGTAATCGATTATTTTCTTCTGGTCATGGTCGAATTTGTCCAAGATTTCATGGCGCTTGGGCCCCAGGTAAAACCGGATGGAATTGGGGGCGCCGGACTTGTATTCCCACTCCAGGGTGGTGTTGTAGTCATCTATATAGCTGGTGCGCACCAGGGAATCCCCTTCCCCCTGGGGCATGCCGATCACCGCGTAGTACTTGTGGGTGAAGGCGGACCATTTGATGTTCCCCTTATACTCACGAACCCTTTTGTCCTCGTCCGGATCGTCCATCCGGTACTGGTTGCCGATTCGGAACATGGGGCGATGGTAGGAGAGGTACTGCATGGCGATTGGTTCGTCGTCAAACAAACCGAACCACACCACGGAGTAGTTGAACTGGCCCCATTGGGGCGCCGAGACCACTTCCACCGTGAAATCGAATTCATATTCCCCAGGGTAGAAAACATATTTTTTCCGGACCACGACCCCTGTGGAGTGGGCAAGCTCGAAAGTCACCGGCAGGGGTTTGCCAAGCTGGCTGATATCCATGGTTCCGGCGGCGCCATCATAAGTGAAAATGGCGGTATTGATGATCCGGGAGAAATCCTCCTTGGGAAACTTCAGCCCCAGGGTCGGGTATGGAGTGACTTTTATAAAGTCCGCCTCGTCCCCATCCTCCTTGGCTTCCTTGTATTTCTTTTCCTGCTCCTGGGCAAAAACCACCGGATCTAGGATCAATTCGGCAGGCTCACCATTTATGTTGTTATAGCCGTCCATCCGATAGTTTTTCAGGGTGGCGCCCCTGGTGGAGAGGACGATGGTGGCGGCGCCTGTGTCTATGGTGATTTCCTCCCCCGCCGAGGCTTTGGCTTGGGGGGTTTGAGCCACTGTTTCCATCCCCGCTACCGCCTGGGGTGGGAGGAAGTCACCAGATTCGGCGGCTAGAGGGGCGGTGGCGCCGGGGGGGTCTGTGGCGGGTTGGGCCACAGGAGTTTCTTTTTTAGCCTCTTGATCCAGCTTCTTTTGTTTCGCCTTCAGCAAATGCTCCTGGGCGGCTTTGTCCAGATATTGGCCGAATCTCATCTGGTAATAGGCCTGGTAGACGAAAATAAGAGAAATTGCCAGGATCAGGGAAATGATAAATTTTCTGTCAAACATTTACGGAACCGGATCAAATCCGCCTTTGTGGAATGGAGTGCATCGAAAAAGTCTTCCCAAGGCGAGATAGACACCACGGATGGCGCCATGCCGCTCCACCGCTTCGGAGGCGTAAGCCGAGCATGTGGGGACGTGTATGCACGCCGGAGGCAGGAATGGCGAGATAAGGGCCTTGTACCCTCTCAAAAAGAAGACTATTAGTTTTTTCATATATCCTGGAACACCGCCGGCTGTTTGGATGTCAGTTTTTTTGCCAGCCCGCCGTTTTTTCGGCGAAAGTCACAAATTCCCTAAGGATGTTCCTGTACTCCAGAGGCCTTTTGCCTGGAGTCACCCTGATTACCAAGTCATAATCCTGGGCGAGGCGAAACCTGTTTGTTCGGAAAACCTCGCGCAACAGCCGTTTGCATCTGTTTCTTCTCACGGCCTTGCCGACCTTGCGGGAAATATCCAGGCCGATCCTCGATCGCTCCAGATGGTTGGCCATGTAAAAGAAAATCAGGCCACTCCCCGAATATCGCTTTCCATTCTTAAAAACTTTAAGAAACTCCGGCCGCTTGCGCAGCCGGTCGTCCTTGCTGAAGCCAAAGTCGGCAATGGTTACACCGACAGGCGCTTGCGCCCCTTGGCCCTTCTTCTCTTCAAAACCAGTCGTCCCCCTTTGGATCGCATGCGGACCAAAAATCCGTGGGTCCTCTTTCGCGGAGTGCTGTGGGGCTGATATGTGCGCTTCACCGTTTTTCTCCTTCACGGGCAAATACTTTAAAATAGCTAATCATCTTATATTGGACCCTTGCCCACGTCAATTAATTTATCATGCTATTTCATTTCAAAGGGTTGGTCAACTTTTTTCCCTTCCGCCCGTGTTTGGCCTGCCGCCGCGGCCAGCCATTCCACCGCCGCGCAGTGGCCGAGCGCCCCATCCTCCCTCGTCATTGAATATGAAAATATCGTTTTCCAGTCCGGTTTGTATAGCCCGCAAATATCCAGTTATGGTAACATCTGTTTAATTTGAAAATATATTCATATGACAAATAAGCTTTGGATCGCTTCGGCGGTGGTGTGCCTTGCCATGACCAGCGCCTGCGCCACAATGGACAACGGGGGAGAGCCGGGCAACTCCAGCAGAAGGTTCAAAGCCCATACGATCATTTATACCAGGGCCCCCCAGCCGACGGTGAGCTCGAAATCCTTTGTGACCCGAATTGAATCGAGCACCAGATCCAACGTCAGAAGCCTCAGGTTCAACAACTATATCAGCGATCCGAACAAGCCTGATGTGGTGGTGACCCTGGCCATCTCCAGCGCCAGGGCGGGGCTGGCTATCTATGACAGTTCCGGCGCGCCTTTGGGCAATTTCCCCAACGGAAAGGCTTTGCAGGATCTGGTGGAATTCGAGGACAAGACAGAGAATGGCAAGACTGTCGTGCGTTGGTATCTGGCGGAGCATAAAATCCTGAGTGTATTTGAGACCTACGACGCCAAAGGCGTTCTGGGGTATTCGGAAAACACTTTCTACCTGCTGGACTGATCCCCCCGTTTGCTGTAATTACCGCCGGGATTCACCCTTCATCACCCTATTTACCGCGCCAATCAATTGCTCCGAGCTGAATGGCTTGGCCAGAAAACAGGCGACGGATTCGCTTTGCGGGATCTGTTTGTCCATCGATTTGTCGTATCCAGAGGTTAGGATTACGGCGACCTGCTTTTTCAGCTTTTTCAGGTGGGTAAGGGTCTCCCTGCCATCCATCACAGGCATGGATAGATCCAGGATCACCAGGTCGATCTCATCGGAATTTTCATAAAGCGTGGCCAATCCTTCCTTGCCGTTGGAGGCGGTGTGGACTTTATAGCCGCACATGTCCAGGGCCAGACGGCATGCGGTGCGAAGGTGCTCCTCGTCTTCGATAATCAGGATGGCGCCGGAGCCGGCAGTGGTGGCTCGGGTATAAACCGAAGTCTCTATCCTGGTCGCGCCGCCCAGGGTTTTGCTCGCGCCTCCTGTGGGGAGCATGACACTGATGGTGGCGCCATCTCCCCTGGCGCTTTTCACCGCCACCGATCCGTTATGGGCGCGGATGATACCCAGAACCACCGCCAATCCCAATCCCCGGCCCTTGGGCTTTGTGGAGAAAAAGGGATCAAACATCTTTCTGGTGGTTTCCTCGTCCAGGCCGGGGCCGTTGTCCATCACTTCGATCAATACCCATGGGCCTCTTTCGGTGTCAATGGTTTCGAAATATGATTGACTCACATCGTTGTGATTTTGAATTTCCCTGGATCTTACGGTTATCTTTCCCCCGTCCTCACCCATCGCCTCGGCGGCGTTGGTGATCAGGTTCATCACCACCTGGCTGACTCCGACAGCGTCCATTTTTGCCTGAGGGGATTGCGGATCCAGATCCAGCTCAATCATGATCTTTTTGGAAAAGGAAACCTGAAGCAGTTGCGCCATCTCTCTGATCAATTCATTAATATCTGTCATCTTGAACACTCCGGAGCTCTGGCCCGTATACGTCAACATATGGCGGCAGATTTCCGCCGAACGTTGAGAGGCCTTCATTGCGTCATTGATCCGATTCACGGCTTCGCTCTCTTTGGGAAGCTCCATCCGCGCCAGATCCAGGTTTACCATGATAGATGATAGCAGGTTATTAAAATCATGCGCCACACCGCTGGCCAGCAAACCCATGCTTTCCATTTTCTGCGCCTGCCGCATCTTGTCGTCGATCCTGCGCCGCTCCTCCTCCATTCGGCGTCGGGCATCCCTTTCCCGGATAACGCCGATACCAAAACCGGCGTCCTTGGCCAGCCCGGACAGCAGGTCTATTTCCTCCTGGTCAAAGGCGTCTCTCTCGCTGGAATAGACCATCAAGGCTCCCCAGACTACATCTTCCACCATAATGGGGAACGCTCCCGAGGAGGCGAATCCCCGCTTGATCGCCTCTTCTTTCCATGGGGCGAATCGGGAGTCGGTGGTGGTGTCCCGGGTGATTTGGGGGGAAAGTGACCTGATGGCGGTCCCCGTGGGGCCCCGGCCTGTGGGTTCATCGGCCCATGTGATATTTATGTTCGTCAGGTAGTCCTCTTCAAACCCGGCCTGGGCCACCGGCAGCACCCTCTTTTCCTCGTCATTCATTCTGGCGCCGATCCAGGCCAGCTTGTATCCGCCAATATCCACCATGATCTGGCACATCCTGTCCAGGAACAGCGACTCGCTTATTGCGTCGATAAGCTCATGATTCACGGCGTGTCTTGCCCGCAACGCCCGGTTTGCCCTTTGCAGGTTGATTTTGGTGAAGTCGAGCCTGCTGGAGATCGATTTCACCTCGGTGATATCTTCCTTGACTCCAAGAAAACCGGAAATAACCCCGGCCTCATCCCTGATGGGGCTTATGGTGGCCCGCTCCCAAAACAGCCCGCCATCCTTTCGTTTGTTGACGAACTCTCCCTTCCACTCCCGACCTTTCAGGATAGTGCTCCACAAGTCTGTATAAACTTCCGGCGGGGTGAACTCCGTCTTGAGGATGCTCGGTGTCTTGTCGAGCAACTCCTCCATGCTATATCCCGTCTCCTTCAGGAACTTCTGGTTGGCGTAGGTTATGACCCCCCGTTTGTCGGTGACGACCATGGAAACAGAGCACTGCTCCATGGCGCTGATGAACAGTTTTCCATACTCGGAAATAACCTGTTCGGTGGGGGTGATATCTTTCATTTTCCGCAATCCATTTATGCCGCCCAATAATCCATATCCAAAACCGGAGGATTATTTTCTTGTCCCCATCCCCGATGCGGCTGATTGTGCGCTATAATTAATACATGTATTACAATGTGGCTCGATCGTATGTTGAAGATACAACCTGTGCCCCAGCGGTGGGGCGCTGATATGCTCTTTCCTGTCACCGCCGGTTTATTTGGCGCAGGTTTGGCCGGGGATGGCGCAGAGTGAGAACTGCCGCCATAATTACACTGCTGCTGGCGTTGGGTAGTATGGCCGAAGACGTTCCTTCCTGGTGCAAGGACCACCCTCTTTTTCCTCCTCCCGCCGGTTTTCTTTGCGCCGACTACGAAGAGAGTGAATTTGACGCCGAGGAGCTGTCCATTGGAGAAAATGGGGCGGACATCATCGTGGAAGGGCGGGTGACCACCATCAAATATTCCCGCGAGGAAGAAGGCCCCGCCGATCCCGGGAAGATCATGGATGGATATGCCAAGCTTATCGCCAGCCGGGATGGGGTAAAGTTGTGGAGAAAAGAGGAGAACGGGGAATCCTTCGGGATTTTCCGGATCAAAACCGACAGACATTCCATCTGGCTGAAGGTATCGGCAAAAAGCGACATTATTGATCTTGTGGTGATCGAGGGGAAGGAAGCGAACTGAAACAATCTTCATCCGGTCCATATCCTTTCTGCCACTGCTCTGCGCTCACACAGTTGTTATATCGGCGTCTGCGTTTCGGTCGATAATCCTCGACAATTTTTCGTTAAAAGGGCCTGCTTTGGAAATCTTGTGGATGGTCACCCGTCCGGTCGGCGCCGGGGCGGGGGTCGATGGAGCAGTCTCGTCCACCAAAAACACCAGTGCCGGGCAACAGCCCTCATCCACCAGCGCTTCCAAAGTGGACAATATAAAAGCCATATCATCAGAATTGTCGGCGCCGGAGCCGGTCATCAAGATATGGGGCCGGATGGAATGGACCAGCGCCATGGCTTCCCGGGAGTTGAGGGCGATGGAGACTTCGTTGCCCCCCTGGACCATTTCCCTTTTTACTTCAACTATGGAATGATGGCTCTCCCCGAAATATAAAATCCTTTTGGATCTGTTTGGCAGCCTTACATAAAACTCCGTTCCGCCGCCTTCTCTCGATTCAAACTCCAGGGAGCCTCCCAGGGCGTTCATGATCTCCAGCGACAAGGAAAGCCCGATCCCAAGCCCCTTTTCCCCGGCAGTCCCCTGGCGGCGGCACTTCGGGTCCGCCTGGAACAGAATATCTTTCAGGTCCCCGGTAATCCCCATGCCCCGGTCCTTCACGGCGATGGTCGGGCCGTGACGCATGACGATGGTGATTTCCACCTCTTCCTTTGGCTTGCTGTATTTAATGGCGTTGGACACCAGGTTGTGCAGAACTTCCGCCAGCAGGCCATGATCGGTGTTGATATTCCATCCATTGGGGATGCTGTTTTTCAGCGTTATATTTTTGGAATTGGCCGAATCGCTCAATCTGTCGATTAATTCCTCGGCCACCGACCAGCAATTTACAGAGGAAATCTTGGGGTCGATCTTTCCCTTTTTCAGTCGGCTAAGATCCAGCAGGCGCTCTATCATCTGCAACAAGGCGTTGGAGTTGTCCAGGCAGCGCGCCAGCATGTTGTCCCGCATCGGGGCTTCCATCTCCAGCTCGGTGATGGCGTTGAGCATCCCTATGATGGAGCCCAAAGGTTCCCGCAGGTTATGGGCCAGCAGGGATATGAAAGTGTCTTTCAGCTCCGTGGCTCTCCCGGCTTCATTTAAGGCTTCCACCAGTTGGCGTTCCGTCCTTTTTCGCTCCGTGATGTCCCGGACAGCCAGGACGCTGACCATTATCCCCTTGTTGGGAATGCTGCGCCCGCGTATCTCTACATCCATTTTGCCGTTGTGACAAGTCACTTCCAGAACCCATAAGTCCTTGTCCTCGTCCAGTTCCTTTTTCAGGGCCTGAGTGTATTCCTGGTCCACCAGGCTGACAACCGGCGCCCCGTGGACCAGGCGGCTGTCGAGCCGGAACATCTTTGCGAACTGGGTGTTGACGTCCAGGATTCGACCATTCTGGTGGACGGCGATCCCCTCGAAAGAGGCGTCGGCCAAAGCCTTGAACCTGGTTTCACTTTCCCGCAGGGCCTCTTCGGCCGCCTTGCGCTCCTTGATTTCCTTGTCCACTTCGCTGACTTTGGCCAAAAGCTTGGAGTTGGTTTGCTCCAACTGCTGGGCCAGCTCCAGCCGCCCATCCTGCAGACGTTTCTTCTCCAGACAGGACGCGACCTTGGCGCTGAGGATAGTGAAGTCGCATGGTTTGACGATATAATCGTCGGCGCCCATCTTCAGGCAGCGGGTGGCGCTCTGGGAGTCGTCCACGCCGGTGAGCACCAGCACAGGGATATGTTCCAGCGACCTGTCGGCCCGGATTTTTGTAAGGATCTTGTATCCATCCATTCCGGGCAAAAGCAGATCCAGCAAAACCAGATCAATCGGCGCGCGCTTCATTATTCCCATGGCATGAAGGCCGGAATGGGCGAAAAGAACATTGTGTCCCAGCTTCTTGTCGATTACCTGGGCCAATAGTGCGCAGGTTTTTTCGTTGTCGTCGACAACCAGCACGGTGTGGATATGCCTGGAATCATGGGCATAGGGGATGTCTAAAAGATGATCGCTGAACCGGGAGCCGAAACTTGGGCCCATAACTAGCCTCCGAAAAGCCAACAATCCCCGGATTTCCGCTTTGGCAAAATAGCCATTCTCTTACTAAAAACACCTTGAATAATGCCAAAGAACGATCTAAATATCAAGTTAATAATTAATGTTCCGAGAGGTGTGGAATTCTGAACAAAAAGAAACAGGACATATCGCTATACTTGGCACGATATGGTGCAATTATCATTTACAGGAATACATAAAACGGAAATTAATACCCATTGATAACTCATCAACCCCCTTTATGCAGCACCGATGCAAAGAATCCGTCTATCCCGTGCATTCCAGGCAGGATAAGCATGTCGCCTTCCTCGGTTTCCAGATCCCGCAGCCTGGGATTTATGGCCGAAACCGGAATACGGGTCAGGTTTTTGTGGGCGCCAAGGAGTCCATTGACGTTGTGGCGTCCTTCCTCCGGCTCCACAGAGCAAATTGCATATACAAGCTTGCCACCCACCCCCAGGTTTTCCACCGCCTGTTCCAGTATCCTTCCCTGAACCCGGCTCATCCGCTCAATCAGTTGTATATCCTTGCGCCATTTGCCTTCCGGGTGGCGCCGCACAAGGCCAGTCCCGGAGCAGGGGGCGTCTATGAAAATATGGGAAAAGGATCCCCGGACCGGCCATGGCGAGGACATATCCCCCACCACAGGGGTGACGGAGCCAATACCCTGCCGTGTCATGTTGGTTTGCAGCGACTTCAACAGACTGAAATTCAAATCGAAAGCCAGCACCTGTCGGGCGGTTTGGCCAAACAACCCGCTTTTTATCCCTTTGCCACAGCATATATCCAGGACCGTATCCTCCGCGCCCGGCGCCAGCAGGGACGCCGCCAGATATGATGCCCCATCCTGGGGCTGGATCACCCCCTGGGAGATAAGCGGGGAATCGGGCGCCAGCTGCCCATGAACTACCTTCCACAATCCTTCCGCCATCTCGAATGGCTCCACCTCTATATTGTATTGCTCAAGCATATCGGAAACTTGCAACGGTGTATATGCAGCTTGGTTTGGGCGTATATACGCCGCCGATTTCTCCTGGCAGTGGAGCAATACCTTTTCTGTCAGTTCGGCGCCGTAATTCTTCAACCATCTGCCCACC
>Ga0224501_10002576_pt1 | contig 14280 bp, 10 predicted proteins | sample SF_Oct11_sed_USG_4_FD_169105 | JGI IMG/M metagenome (GOLD analysis project Ga0224501, IMG submission 169105) | Sediment microbial communities from San Francisco Bay, California, United States - SF_Oct11_sed_USGS_8_1 | ecosystem: Environmental > Aquatic > Marine > Sediment | place: USA...
CTCCTTCTATTGCTGCAACAAAAAATTTGCGCGTCTAAAAGTTCACGCTTCCGGCGAATTCGCCTTGTCCATATCTTCGGGCTTTGCGGCCTCTTGTTATGCGGTGGCCGGAGGCACCGCTTCTTTTTTTGTCGATGCCGGAACAGCAACTGCTTCCGGCATGGCGAGGGTTTTGGCCGACAGGGCTTCCCGTCGTTCCCGTCTGAGCCGTTTCTGGATCACGGGCGGGCAGCGTCGGTCGTCGTAATAAAGAGTCTGGCAGTGCAGGCATTGCATGCATTCGTTCGGGTTGATGTGGCCTTCCGGGTGGATCGCCTGAACCATGCATTCGCTGGCGCACCGCTGGCACGGCGAGCCGCATTCCTTGTAACGGCGCAGCCATTCGTTCATGCGCATGCGGCCGGGAATGCCCAGAACGCCGCCCAAGGGGCAAAGGTAGCGGCAGAAAAAACGTTCCACGAAAAGCCCCGCCAACAACAGTGTGGCGGCATAGAGGACATACGGCCATTCGCGGGCGAATTTCAGAATGATCGCCGTTTTGAAAGGTTCGACTTCCGCCATTTTTTCCGCCGTTTCAAACGAATACAGCGACATTCCGAGCAGGATCAAAAACAGCATATATTTTAGCGGCCAAGCGCGTTCGTGGAGGTTCCAGGGAACCGTCCACTGGGGCACCTTGAAGAACTTGGCGATTCGGCTGAGCAGTTCCTGCAAGGCGCCGAACGGGCACAGCCACCCGCAAAATACGCCGCGTCCCCAAAATAACAGCGACGCCGCCACCGATGCCCACAGTATGAAGATCAGCGGCTCCATCAGGAAATAATCCCAACTGAACCCGTGGATCAAGGAACCCGCGAAAGTCAGGGCATTGACCACGGAAAGCTGCGCCTGGGCGTAAAAACCAATCCAGCCGACCGTGAAGATCAAAAAAGCGATACGTATACGGTCGGTCAGCAGTGGATTAAGCACCAGCGAGTTTTGGAAGAAAAAGATACTGGTCAATACACCCAGGGCGATAATCAAGACGGCGATATCGCCAGTTTTGCTGATCCATATTTTTTGCCACAGCGGCCGTTCCATATCCGTCGCCGGGACCGTGGTTTTAGGTGCTGTTTTCGCCGGTTTGCGTTCGAGATATTTTTCCGGCGGCAGGTAACCGAGATCGAAGGACGTGAATTCCTTTTTAATGGGGCCAACGGCGCGGAGTACCAGAAGCTGGATACGCCATGGTAGCGCCGGATTGAATCCGCTGTCGGCGGGAATGATGAATAGGTCCATTTCCTTGAGGTAGGGCGCACCCGCGGCCTCGAATGCGCCAAGCTTCTTATAATTGCGGTCACGGAAGCGGACGCTGACTTCGCCTTGGATAAGCTGGAACCTGTCGAAGATTCCACCCCGAACATAGCCGGACCCCTTGTAGGAATAGAGCCCCCGTCCGCCCAGCAGGATTGCGCTTTCCCCCGGCGCCAGCATTTTCCGGAGATTGTCGTATTCGCGCGTGCCGAGCAAGCTGCGGGCGACCGATGGTATTGCCGCCGATGCGGCATAAAAATCAATGAAAAGATCGTCCGGGGCTGCGGATTCGGGACGTTCCACCGCTTGCGGCTTTCCGGCCTTGGCAAACGCGCTGCTGATATCGCCGACCGATAAGGTCATGCGCTGGATGCTGCCTTCTCCCAGCATCGTCTGCCAATCCGGATTTTCGCCGGTGTCGGCCTTGAACGCGACACTCTCCTTGGCGGCGGCGGAGGCTTTGGGCCGAAGCCCGCCGATGCCGCGGACCCTTGCGACCTTGATGGCCGAACGAATAATGGTGTCGTCGATGACCATTACGGTCACGGTGGCGCCACTGACGATATCGATGCTGTGGTCGTCCTTCCCGGTCGTCACCATGGAAACGATATCAAGCCCCTTGTACTTGTCGATAAAGGAATGAATTTTTTTTACCGGGATGCCGACAAGGACGATCGGTTCGTGGTGTTTAACCAATTTCGCGCCGGTAATGACGCCAAGTGTATTCATGCCAATGACGACATGGATCGGCTTGCCCGAGTATCCGGTCGAGTTGACGATTGCCGAATTCAGGAAAACATACCCGGCGACCTTATCGCCTTCGTATGCCACGGCGGAAGCCGGGTCGCCCTCCTCGGGACCGAGGCGGTCGGCGCCGGGGACGACCTCCGCAAGGGTAAACTTGTCCTTGAAGGAAGCAAGATCGTAGGCCGCGGCGGGAAACGCAGAAAGACAGACGAGCGCCCCTGCTACGAAGCTCAACGTGGCCCAAAGCGCCCCCTTGCGCTGCCGTCCCTTTTCTGTGTGTAGCGTCATAAATGCAATTATTTTCCCTGCCCAAAAGCTTTGGGCGGACACACAGGACCAGGCGTTCAACCCGAACGCATACTAGGGGTAATCTGTTAACCTAACGTAAGTGACATATTACCATAAATTAGATTTGTATGGTCTTGATTGTTGTCAAGCGATCTTTTCTAAACAGGCAAATTATCTATAAATATGGGTTTATACGGATTTGATGGCTGTCAAATCCGTTCTGAATTTTATCGCTACTGTCCGCTTAAGTGTGTTATGGGTGCAAAGTACGGATGTAGGCAAGGAGTCCCAGGGTATGCGCCCCCCCGACGTTCCCCCCGTATCGTCCCTGAAGGAACTGTTCGAATTTTCCCAGGCCTTGGCTGCGGATACGCTTCGGCGCTACGAACAATTGGAAATCGAGATGAAGCGTTGCCACAATCCCGAGGTGGCTGCGCTATTCAACGAACTTGCTGACCTGGAACGAGGACATTCCAGCGAACTGGAATCTTGGGCCAGGGACAACGGTGTCGCGTCCGAAGGGGGTGCTGAAACCGACTGGCGGCTTCCGGCCGATAACAGGCTCCTCTCAGAGGAAATCGCCGAAAATCTATATCTGATGACATCTTACCGGGCGTTGCGGCTTGCGGTTTATAACAGGGAACGCGCCTTTGATTATTTTTCGCAAATTGCGGCCGCGACAGACGACGTAGCGATTCGCGAGAAGGCGGAAGCACTTGCCCACGGCGCGTTAGAAGATGTGGTTGAACTCCGCTTGCGCCGCCGCCAGGCCTATCGTTCCCGGGCGGAATCGCTTGTCGGCCGTTTCATGCACCAAAGCACGCCTGCTTCGTCGGAGAATATGGCCCGCATGGCCGTGGAAACCGATGAAATTCTTATTTCGTTGGCGGAAAACATTCTGACGGAGCGATTGGGTCGCCTGCCCGCGAAAACGGAAACCAAGCTGAATAGCCTGTTGGCCGACCTTCGGTCGGGGCTGGCGAAAAGTGGAGCTGCCGGCGGACAAAAGCGGGTTGAAGCTGTCGTCCCTCAAACATTCAAAAATCTGTTTTCCGCGTTGAGAAACCTGCTCCGTGAGCTGGAGATCACATTCGACCTTTTCATGGAGATTGCCGAGACCTCGCAATCGGAAGAGGTCGTCAAGAACGCACAAGATGCGGCTCAACAATATATCCGGCGGCTTGCGCTTGTCCGCGACGCCATCGATGATATCGCTGGTCCAGGTGTTGGAAAAGGGGCCCAAGGGGGGTAGGGCCCTACTGGTGGGTGCGGATTTGTGGATGGCGCGGATAAGGTGTTTTTACGCGCTTAAGGCGCCAATATACCAATCCGCGGCTTCGTCGAGGCCCTGGTCGATGGTGTGCGTAGGGGCGTATCCAAGTAAATTTGCGGCCTTGGAAATATCCGCTTGAGAGTGGAGCACATCACCCGAGCGAAAGTCCTGGTAAATTGGTTTAACCTTTGGCAGATCGGGTATTCGCGAGCAAAGCCGGGTTTGAATAATTTCAAACAGTTCATTGAGATCGGTTCGGGCATTCAAGGCGACGTTGTAAACCTGATCCACCGCATCTGGATTTTCGGTGGTGGCGGCCAGAAGATTAGCCTGCACCGCGTTCTTGATGTAGCAAAAATCACGGCTGGTAGTTCCGTCTCCATATATAAAAACATCTTCTCCCTTTAACAGGCTTGAAACCCATTTTGGGATCACGGCGGCATAAGCCCCTTCCGGGTCCTGCCTCTTGCCGAAAATATTGAAATAACGCAGCCCGATCGTCTCAAGTCCGTAGAGCCTATTAAAGAGACTCGCGTACAATTCATTGACCAGTTTTGTTACCGCATAGGGGCTCAAAGGGGTGCCGATAACATCTTCCACTTTTGGCAAGCCCGGATGGTCTCCATAAGTGGAGCTTGAAGCAGCGTAGACAAATCTTTTAACTTTCTTGTTTCGCGCAGCTACGAGCATATTAAGAAAACCATCGATATTGGATTGGTTGGTGAGAATCGGATCTTCAATGGAACGCGGGACGGAACCAAGCGCGGCATGATGCAGAATGTAGTCCGCGCCGTCGCATGCTTTTTCGCAGGTTTCTAAATCGCGAATATCTCCATCTATTAATTTGAACCTATCGTCTGTGTTGTTGCAGCCGGAATCCTGCAGGGCTTGATCAATATTTTTTTGATAACCCGTGGAAAAATTATCCAGCCCAACGACATTCTGGTTCAGATCAAGAAGTGTTTCGAGAAGGTTGGATCCTATGAATCCAGCGATCCCCGTCACAAGCCAAGTTGATGTATTTTTTCTAAGATGTTGTTTGGTTTGTTCGTATTTATTCATTCACAATCTCGCATCCGATTGGTCCGCGGGAAGGACGTATTTGACGTCAAACAATATATGGTTTTGCTTGCCAAAATTATGGATGGTTTTGCCGCCCATTTCCTTAAATTGGCGATGGCCAACGGCAAGAATAATTGCGTCATATTTTAACTCTTCCGGAGAGTTAATGGGTGTTAAGCCGTATTCTTTAAACACTTCTTCTTTATCCACCCACGGATCAAAAACAGATACATTGCAGCTGTAGTTTTCAAGTTTTTTGATGATGTCGATAGAACGGGTGTTGCGAATATCGGGGCAGTCTTCTTTAAAGGTAAGCCCTAAAACCAGAACGTTGGAACCGACGATTTGTATGCGGTTCTTCGTCATCAATTCTATAACCCGGTCAGCGACATATTCTCCCATGCCGTCGTTAATGCGTCTTCCGGAAAGGATTATTTGTGGGTAATACCCGATCTCGCTTGCCTTGTGGGTAAGGTAATAGGGGTCAACGCCGATGCAATGTCCCCCTACCAATCCAGGCCGAAAAGGCAGAAAATTCCATTTTGATTCTGCCGCCTTGAGAACTTCTTCCGTGTCGATGTTAAGGCGGTTGAAAAAAATTGCCAATTCGTTGATCAGCGCGATATTTATATCGCGCTGGGTATTTTCGATTACTTTCGCGGCCTCCGCGACCTTTATACTGCTCGCTTTATGGGTTCCGGCTTCAATGATGCGCCCATAAAGCTCGTCAATAAAATCAGCGATTTTTGGCGTCGAACCGGAGGTCACTTTTACGATTGTCGCCAGACGATGTTCTTGGTCTCCAGGATTTATGCGTTCCGGACTGTAGCCAACAAAAAAATGCTGATTGAATTTCAGCCCCGATTCTTTTTCCAGTATGGGTACGCATATTTCCTCGGTTGCACCGGGAAAGACGGTTGATTCATAGATAACGATATCCTCTGGGTTGAGTAATTTTCCGACAATAACGCTGGCCTTTTCCAACAACTCAAGGTCGGGGCGTTTGTACTCATCGACAGGGGTGGGAACGGCAACAATATAGATATTGCAATCCGATAACTCGGCTGAATTACTTGTAAATTTTAATTTTTCGGCTTGCTTTAGTTCAGAGTCTTTGACCTCAAAGGTGCTATCTTTCCCATTTTGTAATTGCTTGATGCGCGTATCGTTAATATCAAATCCTATCGTATTAAACTTATTTCCAAAGGCGACGGCTAATGGCAAACCAACGTAACCAAGTCCGATAATTGCGATTGAAATATTTTCGTTCATCATATGCTTAACCATTCTCTTTAATAATAACGTGGCTGGATTGTGGCCCTGTCACTTATATGCCCTCGATCAGAATGAGAGTCTGTTCTGGTTATGCCCCTGTTCGGGGGGGATTGCAAATGTGCCCCGGTATTTGGCTGGCGGGGTCGTGTGCCGGCGTGGTCCGGAACCGCCAAGCGTCTCGGCCGCTAACGCCCAATCCGCCCGGAGGCTTGAACAAATCCGGAACATGCCGTCCTCCGGCGCCTGACTTTGCCGTTGGTGCGGGCCAATCGTCAACCTGGATTTCACGAAGAAAAATTAAAAGAAATATGCCAACCCCACCTGGAGGTAATCATCACGCCTGAGCGGTTGAAACGGGTCATTCGAGGGCAGGGCATCGACAGAGCGAAATTCGAAGCTGCCTTTCCAGTTGTCGCCGAAGCGACGGCTGGCTTCGATGAAAAATAGATGGCCATTGTCGTTCAGGTCCTTGATGACGCCGGCCAGGACCTCGGTGCTTTGTTCGTCGTTTAAGACGAATCTGAGACCGATAAACAAGTCATTGTCATAAAGGGTCGCCGGTGCCGTTTTGTCTCGTCCGTCGTAGAGGTATTCCGCGAGGATACCCAGATCGACTCGGCTGTCCAGAAATCCCACATGAGTATATTCAAACCCGCCCGCCACGGCGGCGAAGCGGTCGCCATGGCCGCTCCGGGTCATGGCCTCCAGCTTCCATAGCCAGTCGCCGTAAGTCGCTTGCACATCTAGCGCCGTCTGGCTGATCAGGTCGTAGTGAGGGGCGGGAACCACCGCGCCGTTCCCTTTGACCCTGGTTACTATTCGTGGTTCCCGGCTGGTGCCGTAGAAATATGACAGGCCGACGTCGAAGGCATTGAAGGTTTTCGACCAGCGCGCTGCGACATCGGGGTGAAAATTCTCCAGGCCGGAATCGAAAGATTCCTCGTCGGTGTCCACGGGGGCGGTGTTGCGCAGACGCCCTGCGCCTCCGGGAAAGGTGCGCTCGCGAAAGTAGGGCAGGTAGAAAAGATCGAGATCACCCCAATCGGTGTTGTAGGACAAACCGATCATGGGTTGGCCCAGCTTGCTTTCCTCATCGGGACTTTCGATCAGGTCGGTCTGGTTGACGATATCGATCAGGTGGCGGGATTCTGAAACTCCCCAGAATACCTTGTCGAGACCAACGCGGACGTTCCACTTATTGTCTGTGTAACGCCAGACGAATTCGCGCATATCCCAATGGCTGCGGCGGCTGTCGTGCTCATCCAGGCGCACGAAGGGTTCGACGGAAAGGGTTTGGGAACCGTCGTCCCATTCGGCGTCGAATTCGAGATCGACGGCGAGCGCCGCCGTCCGCCGGTGCTGATCAGGGAAAGGGCCTTCTTGCGGAAAATAACGCATTTGGGCTTCTACGGAACCGGACATGTTCCACAGGAAATCTTTTCCTTCCGCCAGGGAGGTTCCACCCAGTCCCGCCAGGACGATAAAGCTGGCGACAGCGCGGCGAATGGTTGTTCCGATTCTCATCCCGATCATCTCTCCGGTTCTTCTCGGGTGCTTATCTGGCCTGGGGCAGAGTTTTCTTGCGGAACACGTCCTCCGTGAGCCCGGTCTTGAAATTGTAGTTGCTCCAGATCAGCTTGGTTCCCTTGCCCGTCTGATGGTTCTGCATGTCCATTTCATCGGCCCGCCAGTGTTTTTCAAGATACTGCCGGTATCCCGAGAAAACCAAAGTCTTGAGCAGGCTGTCGCGGCGGTCGTAATAATCGACCTTCTGGCTGCGGTAGTGCGCCTGGTCAAGCCAGATTACCTGACGGTTGTAACCGGATTTCTGATCCGTCGGTTTGCGTTCCACCACGAAACAGGTCAATGCGCCGCAGGGTTCGTCTCTGAGGTGGCGGTAGGTGTATTTTTCCACCTCCTGTGAGGCCATATCTTCGTAAGCGAATTCGCTGCCGACAAAGGGTCCCGACTTGTTGCTGGACGAGATCCGTTTCACCCGCTTCAGCGCGGGAAGAAACAACCACTGGTCGTCCGGACCTGTTTTGTGGCTGAAGGTCAGCAGCTTGGTATCCTTGATGTCGCGCGGGGTGTTAAAAATCATCAGGGCCTTGTCGCCGTCGCCGTCCACTTCCAGGGCGCGGTAGCGAATTTCCCGTCGGCTCTCGTCGCCCTGCTTGTTGCGGAGAATCATCAGCAAGTCAGCGGTCGTATCGGTGAATCCGGTATCGCGGCGATCGGCTTCCAGGGCGATGGCGAGGCCTTTTTCCTCCGGCGTTTCGGCCTTCGCAGTGACTGCGAGGGTGCAGGCGGTGAGCAGAACCATCACCGCGGCGGCCAGGAACCACCGCGCCTGAATACATTGCGCGTAAAGATATAAAGTGACGCTTTTTCGCTCCATCGGGCCCATCTCCCCAGAAGACGGGCATGCCGGACCCGCATACCCGATGAGAAGTAGAATCCTGAAACTTTGAGGAAGGGTTAATGGCTGGAAATAACGCGGGTTATTGGGCTATAGCGTTATATTAGTAAGCATAATATTTTGTGCACGCATTGACGGGTTTTTATCTACAGAGCTTTTCCTAGTGACATTATCCCGTCGTCCCCTCCGGTCCAGCTTTCCTTGAGCCGGGCGTAAATCTCAGCAGCAGCGTTGGCAGGAATAGCAGATCGATGGCCAGGGCGAATACGATGGTGATGGCGGACAGCAATCCCATTTCCGCATTCACCTTGAAACTGGAAAATGCGAGGACCCCAAATCCGGCCGCCAGAACTGCGGATGTGGTGACCAGGGCGGCGCCGACGGTGGAAAAGGCATATTTCACGGCCTCGACGGGGCTATGGCCCCGTTCCCGCCGCGCCCGCAGATACTTGGAAAGAAAGTGAACCGTGTCGTCGACGACGATGCCCAGGGTCATCACCGAGATCACCGAAGCCGCCAGCCCCACCTCACCCACGAACAGCCCCCAGAGACCGAAGGCCATGACCGCCGGCATGGCGTTGGGGATCATGCTGAGCAGCCCGTAGGAGAGACTGCGCAGCGTCAGCGTCAGGGCGGCGGCGATCAGGATGATGGCGAAGCCGGCCCCACCCAGCATGCTCTTGATATTGCGCTCGGTGATATGGGTAAACATCATGTTTGCCCCGGTCCCCGCGCGCGCCATACCCCGGGGGGCGTTGGCGGCAAGCCAAACCTGCGCACGGTTCTCCATTTCGCGGACTTTACGGGTGCTCATCTTTTTCAGGGTCACCGTCAGTCGGGTCGCCGACTTATCCAGATTGACCTGATCGGTCAGATCGAGGCCGAGGGGGAGGGAGAGCTCATAGAGCAGCAAATACTGTGATGCCAGTTCCCGGGATTCCGGCAGCCGGTAAAATTCGGGATTGTCGCCGTGCATGTTCCTGTTCAGGCGTTTCATGACGTCGGCCAGGCTGTTGACATGGATCACGCCCGGTTGGCCGCGGAACCACTCGGCGAACCGGTTCAGGGTCTCCAGGTAGACGGGTTCGGCGATGCCGCCCGGTTCGGCGGCCTGCAGTGGATACTGTATATCGAGCATTCCGGTGAGATGGTTGCCGGCGAAGTCGGTGTCGGCGCGGAACGGAATCCTCGGATCGAAGTAATCGATGAAGTTGTCGTTTAGTTCGATTCGGGGAATGAAGGCGGCGAGAACGGCCATCCCCGCGAGCGCGCCCCAGAAGAAGCGCCGCCAGCGGCTGCACACACAATCGCTCAGCCACGCCATGGCGCCGTAAAGGCCGATGGTTTGGGGAACACGGCGAAGGGGCAGGATGGAAACCGCTGCCGGCAATACCGTGATGGAGAAGACAAAGGCCACCGCAACGCCGATGGCAGTCAGGTTGCCGAGGTCGTGGAAGGGGGGAGAATCGCTGGTATTCATGCTCAGGAAACCGATCGCCGTGGTCAGGCTGGTCAGGAATACGGGTTCCATGTTGATGCGAAGGCTTTCCACGATGGCTTCGTCTTTCGATTTTCCATGGCGCATTTCGTGGAACATGGACACCAGAATATGAACGCAGTCCGCCATCGCCAGGGTCATGATTACCGTCGGGGCCGTTGCCGAAGGCGGCGTCAGCTTTATCCCCGCCCAACCCGCGGCGCCGACGGCGACGAGGGACGACAGGAAAACGATCAGCAGTGTCACCGCCGTTCCCGAGAGCGAGCGCAGGAAGATCATCAAGGCAACAATCAGGACACCGTACATGATGGGGATCAGGATCGTCATATCCGCCATGCTTGCTTCCGGAAAGGCATTGGAGAGCATGCCGCTGCCGGTCAGGCGGATGTCGATGCCGGGATGGGCCGCCCTGAACCTGTCCGCTAAATCACGGGCGAAGGCGACGGACTGCGGCACCTCGGTGGTGGAATCCTTTCCCGGCAGTTGAAGAATCACGTTTACCCCTGTCGCGCCGCCGCCGGGGGCGATCAGTCTGTTGACCAGTAGGGGCTCGCCCAGCGCCACGTCGCGCACTGCGGCGATTTCGTCGGCGCCGAGCGTCCGCGCGTTCTCCACAAGGTCGGTCACGATAAGGTCGTCGCCCTCGGCATAGGTATGTTGGAAGTTGGTAATAGAATCGACCCGGCGGGCGAAAGGCATTTGCCAGGCCTCCCGGGTCAGATTCTCCACCAGTCCAAGGGTTTCCTTTGTGAAGATGTCGTTTCTGCCGGGAACCAGCACGAAGAGGATATTGTCTTGCTTGTTGAAGACGTTCTGAAGGGATTCAAAGGCGACGAGTTCGGGGTTCTGGCTGCTGAAATAGGCACGGTAATCGGTATCGAAACGAAGCGACGCCGTTCCCCATCCGGCAAGGCCGGAGGCTGCCAGCGCGAGGGCAAGCACCAAAAACCGGAACCGGATGATCCCCTGGGCGAACGCGATAACCAAGCGATCCACCTTGCCCAACCTCCCCAACATGTTAAAGCCGCCCGCTACGATGTTAAGCCCGGCATTTTACCGTGTCGAGGCGTGCGTATGGGCATGGCCCGTGAGTAGATGAAGAATCAAGACGTTGCATCGTGACGCTGGCCCGTAATATTACAGGTAGTGGGGCAAACTCCTTGTTCCAAGGGGGGCTCGGTTATTGGTGGGAGGCGGAGCGTGCTCGGACGCCTGTTTGAAGGGTTTTGGGGAAAGAAACCGGCCCGGGTGCCCGAGGGCCGGCAGGTTTATGCCGTCGGTGACATTCACGGCTGCGACGATTTGCTCCGGCGTCTGCATGCGATGATCGCGGAAGACGCCGCCGCGGCGCCGCCGGAAACGCGTCTGACGGTGGTCTACCTGGGTGATTATGTGGATCGGGGGGAAGGCAGCAGAGAGGTCATCGACCTGTTGCTGGACAATCCTCTGGTCGGTTTCGAGCGGGTGCACCTGATCGGAAATCATGAGGATTCCTTCCTTGAATTCCTGCAAGACGACGAAATTGGACCCGCTTGGTTCTCTTACGGCGGAGATGCCACGGCGGAAAGCTACGGCGCCATTCATGTCAGCGACGGTCCCATGAGCGAACGGTTCCTGCGCATCCAAAAGGCGCTTCGGGAAAATGTACCGCCGCGCCATCTGGAATTTCTGAGCGCGCTTTCGCCATATCATGTGATCGGCGATTACCTGTTCGTGCATGCGGGCGTGCGCCCCGGCGTGCCGCTCCCCGAGCAGAGCCCCAAGGATCTTTACTGGATCCGGGACGATTTCATCCGTTCGCGTGCCGATCACGGCCGGGTGGTGGTGCACGGGCATACCATCACCCCGAAACCGGACAGGCGCCCCAACCGGATCGGCATCGACACCGGCGCCTATGACAGCGGCGTGCTTACCTGCTTGGTCCTGGAAGGAGAGAAACGGCGATTCCTGGCTACCGGCTAAGGGCAGAATGGCAGTTGGACTTGGCTCCGGCCCAAAGCATAAACTGTGTCCTTAACTGAAGCCTTAACTGGGGCCCAAGAGCTCCAACTTATTTCAACCACCTTATTTTAACATGAGAAAGCCGCCGCATGCTTAACCCGGAATCCTGGTCCGAGGCTAAATTTCCCGCCGATGGACCGCCACTGCTGGCGGTGGTGGTCGATACCGAGGAGGAGTTCGACTGGGCCCTGCCCCATGGGCGGGAGAATACTTCCGTTGCGTCGGTCCGCCATCAGGAGCGGGCGCACAAGATTTTTGCCGAATTCGGGATCAAGCCCACTTACGTGGTGGATTACGCGGTGGCCAGCCAAACGGATGGTTACCGGCCCTTGGGGGAGCTCTTTGCTGACGGGCTATGCGAAATCGGAGCGCATCTCCATCCCTGGGTCAATCCGCCCTTTGAGGAAATGGTCAATTACCGGAATTCATATCCGGGAAATCTTCCCCGGAATCTGGAAAAGGCGAAACTGGAACATTTGACCCTGGAAATTGAAAACCGTTTCGGTGTCCGGCCCACCGTTTACCGGGCCGGGCGATATGGCGTCGGGCAGGCGAGCGCGGCGATCCTGGAGGAATTGGGATATCTGGTTGACAGCAGCGTCGTTCCGTACACGAATTTCAGCCGTGACGACGGACCGGATTTTTCCGGCTGTCCCTCCAAGCCCTACTGGTTCGGCGGCGGCCAAAAACTGCTGGAAATTCCGGTGACCGCCGGGTTTGCCGGCCTTCTGGGGGGCGGCTTTCCGGGGAAAAGTGGCAGGAATCTTTACAAAGCGGTTTCCGGCCCTCTGGGGCTCCGGTTTCACCTCCCCGGCGTGTTGGCGCGAAGCGGAGTGCTGGAGCGAATTCGCCTTACACCGGAAGGGGTTAGTCATGCGGAGCGGTGCCGCTTGACCCGTGCTCTGCTGGCCGGCGGGCACCGGGTCTTCACCTTCAATTATCACAGCCCCTCCCTGGAGCCGGGAAATACACCTTATGTCCGCACCCCGGCTGAACTGGATGCCTTTCTTGACGATTTTAGGCGCTATTTCGACTATTTTCTGGGCGATCTGGGCGGTTGCCCGGCAACCCTGGGCGAGATCGGTGCCTTGGCCGCCGATGGGGTGGCGCGGACGGGAACGCCGTAAAGGGGACATCGGTGCCGACGTGGTGCTTGGAACTGTCGTCAGCTTTGACACTTGCCAGGGGTGCGGCCTGAACGACAAAAATAGCTGAACTCTCAGATAGGTAGAGGAAATCGACCGCTCCAGTTACCGTTTCGCCATCCCCTTGAGTCTTCCTGCGTGTCACGATTGTTTACACTTTCTCCTTTTTTCGGCCCGGACAGGGGTTTCTAATTGTGCAAAAACAATAAGTTAAGTAGAATGGCCCGGAATATGCTTGTAGAATTAGTGAGAGGATCCGTATGTCCGGATTCTTCTGTTCAGGCTTGAACCACATGGTAATGAAAAACAATAACAAGAACGGCGCAGGCAAGAACGAAAAGGGCAAGACGTCTGTCGGCGGTCAGGTCGCCGGCATCGCGCCTGAAGGCGCCGGTCGCCGCAAACTCATCACCGGCGGCATGGCGGCGGCTCCGTTCGTTGCGGCGACCCTGTCCAGCCGTTCGGCGCTGGGGGCGGCGAGCTGTACCCATTCCGGTGTTTTGTCTGGGAATCTTTCGCGCGATCAAATCGAATGTGGCGCCTTCACGCCTGGCATGTGGCAGAACCTGCCCCAGCGTCAGCAAGAATGGGATCGGGCAGGATTCGGAACAGGCGATAAATTCAACTTTCATTTCCCAGCGCCCGATAAACCGGAATTTGACTGTAGCAATTGTACGGGATTCACCTTTGTTTTGGATGTCGGCAATGGGGACGACCCTTCGCTTTTGGATGCCTTGCCGCCAGATGGAGGTACGTCGAAGTTCCTGATCCGGCCCAACAGCAGTCCATCGCTTTCTGCCCATATTGTGGCGGCGTTGCTGAATGCAGGGTGGTTTGCATGGCAGAACGCTCAGCCGGGTATTACGCATTACTATTTTGGGTACAGCGTCGACCAAATTAAAGAGATCATATTGTCGTATCTTATTCTGAACACCGAAGCGGCGAATTCGGATTTGCTGAATTTTCTGACGGTTCTTAACGAGCGCTTCCATCCGGATCTTGGGTGGACGAGCTAAGCGAACGGCGGATATTTTCCCTTTTTTCCGATTAGTTGAAATGTGCGCCCTTATGGGTTTCTATAGGCACCATGAGTGCGGTTTCCCGGTCCCCTGATAATACTAGTGAAAAGGTCTGGAAGATTATTTCCGGACCACGTCTGTTGTGGCGTGAATGGGAGGGTCAATACGTTACCTACAACGATACCACCGGTGACACCCATCTGCTCGATAGACTTGCAGCGAATGCTCTTCTGAGCCTTGAAAAAACTCCCGCACATTGG
>Ga0224501_10002577_pt1 | contig 14276 bp, 13 predicted proteins | sample SF_Oct11_sed_USG_4_FD_169105 | JGI IMG/M metagenome (GOLD analysis project Ga0224501, IMG submission 169105) | Sediment microbial communities from San Francisco Bay, California, United States - SF_Oct11_sed_USGS_8_1 | ecosystem: Environmental > Aquatic > Marine > Sediment | place: USA...
AACTCTTCCTCAGAAAGCTCCTTAGGAACAGTCCTTCTGAGAAGATATTGGAATGGAAGAAACCTTCCTTCATCGTCTACTGCGATGACCTCGCAGTCTATGATGCAGCTCTGAGCACTGAACTTCTCTGCGATGCTGACCACCTCGGGAAGAGTCTGAGACTTCTCGATTCCCCTCCTTGAGAAGAGCCAGATCTGTGAACCCCACCTGTGCACTTGAAGTCGACTACCGTCATACTTTAGCTCCAAACGAACGGGATAAGCAACCTTTTCCGGTTCGTAGATGTGTGCTAACTGAGGTTTTATGAACTGTCCAGGTCGGATTGTCACCTTCGAGAGGGCGTCTTCACCCTCGGATGCGAGGTTTAGGCCGTCTACAACTCCTAGAATGGCGCTTATCCGTTGAACAGTCTCGAAGGGAACTCTGTATGCCTTCGAGACGGCGGAGATGACTGTTCGTTCATAATATCCAATCTTTAGATCCCCAAGTATTAGTCTGGCGATGTACTTCGCCTCGTCTGGTGTGGCTGCCTCCATCAAGCTCGATATTTGGAGTATCCTTTCCTTAATACCTCCTAGTCTCGGAAGGATTCTGATTGCCTCGTAGGCTTCCTCGATAGTTAGTTTTGGCTCTTTGGGTTGTATGAGGAGGTAGGCTGCTTCGCCGGGATCTCCATAGTCTATCATGAGTCTCCTGATCTTGCTTGAGGATGAGCCTGTTGCGAGGCAAATTGCTTTCTCTAGTATTCCGCCGCCGACCTTCAGGCTCTCATCAGTTACCTTTCCCAGCGCAAGACGCAACTTTACCTCAAGGCTCACCCCCTTTCTTAGAAAGAACTTTGTGAGCTCGGTCTCCTTTCCCTTCTTACCCCTTAGAACTGCAATCCGATCATATGTCTTGACTATGTTGGCGAATAGTGTGGGGTCCTTGGGTTCGAACTCTTGTATGAATAATTGCACCAAGTAGTAGGGCAAACCCAATTTCAGGACGATCTCATCTGGGCTGAAACCGGTCTCAACTAGCCGCCTAACGGTTTTTTTGAGGCCACCGTATGCCTCAACGAGCTCCTTGGGCTTGGGGGGTTTGACGAATGTCATCTGCGTCACACTTTCAATGTTTTCTCCTATGGGCTATTGCTAGGGGATAATCAGGGTTTCTAGAACCATCTCTCAAGAGTCGTTCTGGTTGAAGCCTTCTTGGATCCGGCTATGGCTTTTTCAAGAGCTTTCGTCACGCGATCCTTTGAGAAGTCCTTTTCACCGGACAGAAAGTCCACGGCTTCCTCAATCTTGGGCTCTCTCCAAAACACCCTGTAATTGTCAGTGACCCTTGGGTTGAGAAATATTTCTCTTATGCGGCGCGGCTCAGCTGGGAATGAGGCTTGCTCTAACTCTTGTAGCGCTGAATCGAGGCTTCCATGCTTCTTTATGAGTTTGAGCCCGGTCTTCACCCCGACTCCCTTGACTCCATCTGGGTTGAAATCCGTGCCGACGAGTATTCCTATATCTATGAGCTGTTCATGTGTGATCGCCAATTCGTTTAGAACTCTCTCCAGATCGATAACTTCAGGTATGACCTCGACATAGACTTTTTTCCGTGGAAGCTTTCTCCTGCCTGAAATGGTTACGTTCCGAAGGAGCATCGGAGCACCGAAGAGTAGGCTGTCATAATCTTGGCTGGCACAGAAGTCCGCGTCTCCATTCTTCACTACGTATGCAGCTTGCGCCTCGCCTTCTGATGGAGCTTGAATCCAAGGCACTCCCATACTCTTTAAGAGCCGCTTCGAATCGTCAGTCATATAATCCTTTAGCCGGGAAGTCATCTGTGCATACATTCGGGCCTCATCGATCTTCCTTTCGCTCAAGGCTTTCTCGTACTTCTTTGTGGCTTCGTCCTTGATCCGAGTTCTACGTTTAATCTCGATCTCCTTGAGGGCTGGGGGGATTCCGTCGAAGACATAGATAGGCTTTATTCCCAGCTCGAGGAGGTTGCACGTTCTGTAGAATAATCCGCTCAGATGGCTCGTCACCTTCCCCGTGTGATCCTTGAGCGGGGTTCCATCTGGCTGTCTTATGATTGCTAGGAATTGGTAGAGCGCGTTATAGGCATCGATGGCTATCGATTTTCCACTCAAATCCTTAAGGTCGACGTTGACCTTTGGTACTAAGTCCCTCAGATTCACACCCATAATTCAGCCAGTTCTCCCTTACGCATTCGAGTTATCGGAAGTGCAGCCATTCTAGGATCGTCTACAGATAGGAATTACGGTAATGATGATTTGAACATTTTGGTCACTTACTTTCAGTGAGAATCTTCGTTACTTTTCCTAGCTAGCAGATTCTGTGCATATCCGTATTTTCTGATCACGCCGCTTCTGCGCACAGTCTCCTCTATCGGAAAGCCTAGGATGTTTATGGCTACAAGCGACCCAGCCAAGACCCCGAAAAGGCCGAATTCCAGTGGTACCTGAAGGATTAGCGATAGGTATCCTCCCACAATCGCTGTAATGATAATTGTCTCAGCGAAGGCTCCCAGAAATCTGTACAGGAAACTTCTTCTTTTTGCTATGAGCCAAGCCAGAGTGCAGGCAACGAAATTTGCAGCTGTTCCCCCGACAATGTCTATAGGTCCGAAGCCGCCGTATACATTCGCTACTAAGCATCCTAGGCTCAATCCGATGGCGCTGGGGATTCCGAAGATCATAGACAGTGGGAGTAGTGCGTCAGCCAGCCTAACTTGGTAGATATGAAAGCTTATAGGTGCCAGAGCAACGACGCCTATTGCGTATAGAGCAGCAAAGACAACAGTAACGGAAACGTCTTTCGTTTTCATTTCTTCACCCGGTTTTTTATTTAGAGGTAGGTTATGTACGGAAACTACTTCGGAGGATGAGTCCTGCTCAATCCTCTCTCGCGTCCGACAATAACAATCCCAATAATGACGATCATCCTCATTTTAACGATTACGGTTCTCCATGGGTCGCTCTAGTTCTTCTCACTCATAGGTGACCCCGCCGAACCTTTTCAGACCTTTTTACACCTTTCTGCACCTTTTTGCTACATTTCGGACCGAAAATGTACGCAACCAGAGCTCTCCTCAACAACCGTCAACAAAAAGCAACGAGAAACAGATGGATCAGAAAATAGATAGGGGGGTCTACAAGAACAGACATGAGTGCCTGCACAACATAGCGAGCCATCACGCTCGGACTCGTTCTCTTAGAAGGCAGATTTTTAAACAAAAAGTGTCATTCAATCGTGAGGAGGAAAATAGGACGAAGAAAACAGAGAACAAGCTAACCATCACAATCATCGGCGCAGCAGGTACCGCCGGCAGCACGGTCACAGATAGACTGCTAAAGAGAAACTACGACCTCCTTTTTTGCGAAAAGGGAGAAGGAACCGCTAGACTCCAGGAAAGAGGACTAACAGTAACCAATATTGAGGAAGCAGTTCCAAAAAGTGACATCGTCATCATGACCGTTCCAGACGCCAAAATAGGCGAAATCTCCAAACACATCGTCCCAACGATGAAGACAGACAGAACCATGATCCTGCTAGATCCAGCCGCCGCATACATAGGAGAACTGGCTCTGCGAGATGACTGCTCATTTGTCATCGCACATCCATGCCACCCAGCGCTCTTTGCAGAACAAGACACACCAGAAGCAAGACAAGACTTCTTCGGCGGCATCGCCAAGCAAGACATCGTCATCGCCCTGCTACAAGGAAAGGAAGAAAACTTCAGGAAAGCGGAAGAGATCTGCATTGAAATCTTTTCCCCAATAGCCAAGTGTCACAGAATAACTGTCGATCAGATGACCACCCTTGAGCCCATAGCCGCTGAAGTCGTCGCAGCATCCGCGGCCTATCTCATGAAAGAGGCTTTCGACGAAGCGGTAAAACACGGCGTACCCGAAGAAGCAGCACGATCATTCATGCTCGGGCACACCCGAATCATATTGGCCATCTTCTTTGGGACAACTTCACATCAGATCTCTGACGCCGCCAAAGTAGCCATACAATACGGCTACAACAGAATCTTCAAACCAGACTGGAAAGAAATGTTTGAATCCGGCGAGATGAAAGAAATAGTCCACGAGATGCTTCATCCAGAGGAGGCCCAAGAATGGAAGATGAAATAAAACTCGTCGGCAAGGTCGCCATTGTTACAGGCGGAGGCAAGGGAATCGGCAGAGCCATATCTTTGACGTTTGCACGTGAAGGAGCGGATGTCTCTCTGGCAGCTCGCTCGACGGACTTGATGGAAGAGGTTGCCCGTGAAATCAGAGCTATGGGAAGGAGAGCTCTAGTCAATACGACAGATATCACAAAGATTGACCAAGTAGATAAGATGGCTAAACGCACCCATGAAGAGTTCGGCAGAATAGACATCCTCGTGAACAACTCCGGCATCGCCGGACCCACAGCCTACGTCCATGAGATAACCCCAGAAGAATGGGATGAAACCTTCAATGTAAACCTGAGAGGAGCCTTCCTATGCTGCAGAGCCGTCGTCCCCATCATGATAAAGCAAGGAGGAGGAAGAATCATCAACATAGCCTCCATGACCGGGAAGCGACCACTCCCAATGAGGACACCATACTGCGCAACCAAACTCGGCTTGATCGGATTCACAAGAAGCCTAGCCTCTGAGCTTGGGAAATTCAACATAAACGCAAATGCGATATGCCCAGGAGCTGTGCAAGGTCCTCGAATCGAAAGAGTCGTTAGGAATGCGGCTGAAGCCGAAGGAACGACCGAAGAGGAGATCAGAAGACGATTTGTTTCACCCTCACCTTTGGGACGGATGGTTTCCGCTGATGATGTAGCCAGACTAGCTGTCTTTCTGGCCTCAGATGCCTCCAAAAACATTACAGGACAAGATGTAAACGTCACAGCCGGCGTAGTCATGTTCTAAAGAGACAAAGACAAGAATCCAGGGGGCCGTCGATTTCAACAGCCTTATATGGTTCTGAAGAGTTCAAGTCATCAACTGGAACAATTTGGGCGGAGCTAGAATTTGGGATTCAGAAAACCCACTCGAGAACTATCCGCCATGGAGATACTCGATCGCTCCTTCAGTCTATATTCTGAGAGGCTAGTGCAGTTCCTCGCACCCTTCTTCTTCGCCGGCATTGCGAATGGCATGATGAGACAGATTGTGGAAAACATATTCCCGCCGATCACTCCACTTGAAGAATTGAGTGAAAACTTCTTCGAATGGTTGATCAGTTCCCTTTGGGTGATCCTCGGCAGAACATCCGTCTTGTGGTTCTTCTTCTGGACCGCGATCACAATCGCCAATGGGATAGCGGTGAAATATGCATCAGACCTCTTAGAGAGAGGTGACGCACACCTTGGCAGCGCATTCAGCTTCACAATCCACAAACTAGCGCCCCTGCTGGGTGCAGGTCTGATCTCCGGTACATTGATGATCCTCGGCTTCACCTTCTTCATCGTTCCCGGGATAATCGTTGCGATCATGTTCTCTCTGATCGTACCCGTCATCATGATTGAGGGCAGAAGCGCCTTCGACAGTCTAGAACGGAGCAGGAGGCTAGTGGATAGATCATGGTGGTGGATCCTCGTTTTTCTTCTCATGATATGGTTCCTCATAGGTCTTTTCGGAGTCATAGGCGAGGCACTTAGCCCATACCTCCCTCCCTTGCAAGGCTTAACATCCTCATTGATATCAGCTTTCATTCAACCGATCTACCCCATTGCCTTAACGTATCTCTATTATTCAAGGCGCATGAAGGAGGCACCCCAAGCGCCCCCAGTCAGCTATGCACCGCCTGTCCTAACGGAGATCCCTCGGCGGCCACCAGCAATCTTTGAGCAACCGAGATTCTGCATCTATTGTGGACAGAGCCTACCATTCGACGCGTTTTACTGTCCAAACTGCGGGCGGAAAACAAGGAACTCGTCTAGGGCATCTTCTTCAGTCTTTCCAGTCTTCTAATATAACAGAATGTTCCAACAATTCATGTATGGCATCTGTGGATGTGCAAACGTGGCAGACAAGGACGAATCTAGGCGCATTGAAGAGCTGAGCAAAAAGCTTGACCACATAATGGGAAAGCTTGAGATTCTGGAGGCCCTCATCATGAACAATCCCGAGTACACTGGGCTGGCGTCTTACCTGCGTTTGACTCGTATGGGCGTTGGCTTATATGGCGAGCCATTGAAGGTGCTAGCGGGACTGAAAGCAGCTGAACGGCACCTGAGGGTTAGGTCGATTGCGCAAGATGAAATCTCAAGATGCGTAATCCAAGTCTTGGCAATCCACGGGAAACTCAATATCTCGGCCATCACACGTGAAGTTCGAGCAATGCGCGGAAAAGCATCCAGAAGAATCGTGAGAGAAAGATTGGAATTTCTGGAAGGAAAACGTATAGTTCATCGCCTTGAAGAACACGGAAATATCTACGAACTCTCGGACTAGCTAGCTCAGACCATTACTCGATCTCCCACGTAGGAATTGTGGAGAAAGAACCAAAAGAAAAGACTGAAAGGAAGACATGAACTCTGCTCGACGGAGCTCGTCTGCATATCTGAATCTGATGCCTTGATGTAATCAGCTATCCTTCAAAGACTTCCACGCTTATTGCAGTCATCTTCTCAAATACGCTTCTCCAGATGTCCTCAGACATGACAGCTCTTAGAGCTTCGCTATACATCTTTATGAAGAAGGCTTCCCCATCCATCTCCGTTTCGGAGCCTGCATACTTCTTTCCAAGGACCATCATCTGCTTCGAGACTTCATCGGCCAGTTCGCGCATCAAGTCAAAGTCAGCAGCGACGCCTGCCTTCGGCTTCTGTGGTTTGTTGGATGGCTGCAATATGTCGAGAGGCCGCCCTGCAATCTGGAAAGCGCTGAACATGCCGCGCAACCGTTCTATTTGAATGTTCAGAAAATCCTTTCTCAACTCCCTGGGCACCCTTTTATGGTCCTCGATGAATAAGGTAGCCGTAGGTTCATAATACTTCTCAAGTATGCCATGTGAACCAGGCTTGGCCATCTTTGTCCTGATAAACTTGAACCTACGTAGAGCAGCTATATGATGCCCGACCGTTGATTTTGTCAGACGCATCTTCTCTGCTAGCTGGGTTGCGGTTTGAGGCTTGAATGATAGCTGACGGAGAATCTCTCTCCTAGCTGGATCCATTAGAAGTCTAATAGCGCTTGGGCTGCGCATCAGCTTGACTGCTGGACGACTCATTACGCTTCATCACTTAATGGTTCAGTAGTCGTCATATTATAGCATAACATCTAACATAAAAAGATTTATATGTCTAATCAGCACGATATATCTTACCGGCATCACGTATTGTATCTAATTGGTATGATGGGTGATACATATTAGTGGGGGAGACGGAATCCAGACCTCCAACTATGAGATAACATTCTATGATGAGGAATCGGATTCAACTGAGAGATTAATCGAAAGAATTTTGGTTTACATTGATGGATCTCCGTCTTCAGATCACGCACTCAAGTTTGCTGTGGATCTCGCCAAAAAATATTCCGCCGAGATTCGGCTACTTCATGTCATCCCAATAATGCCGATTTGCTCATCCGTCATCAATTCGTGGGAGCCGTTCTCTCCTCTATATATGATCGAGTCAGAGGCTGAGGGGGAAGAGATCCTAGCTTCCGCCTTGAACAAGACAACAGAAGCCAGTGTAAAATCTGTTGCCAAGGTTGATTATGGACGGCCGGCAACGAGAATAATTCAAGCTGCAAAAGAGGAAGACATTGACCTCATCGTGATGGGAACCGAGGACAAAGGTTTCTTCGCTAGGCTTTTCCTAGGAAGCATATGCGACCACATTAGCCATCATGCCCTCTGCCCAGTTCTCATAGTGAAGAAATCGATAGAGAAGAATGAATCGAAGAATAGGGAGGTTCCATGATGAAGCTCGGAATGAAGGACAAGATGGTATACCTGGGCTTCTCTCTCTTCGCCCTTTCGGTCGTCGCTGCGACCTTGAATGAAAAGGCCGCGATAATCATGCTGGTAGCTTCATTCGGAGTTCTTATCTTCGGCGGCATTGTCAAGAGCTAGTTGAAGAGAGCCCGGTGCCAATCTACGCTACATGAATATCAGCTTTCCAAGACATTCTCCAACGAGCATTTAGTTCATGCAGATTTGGCAGCCAGAAATGTGTGTTAAGAACAGCCAAAACTCACACGTAGTGGAAAGGCGTCAGCTCCGATGAGAATCAGCGACCTTATTGCGTAAAATGCGGGACACAAAGATCTGCTTATATCTGTTATCTTCTGATAAGATATGAAGTTAGAGAGGGTTGGTTTTGAGTCCAGAGGATTTCAGGAATCCGGGAAAGGAGTACAGGTCTTCACCTTTCTGGTCTTGGAATGATCTGTTGGATCCAGATGAACTCCGTTGGCAGGTTCGTGAATTCGCTGAAAAGGGCTTCGGCGGCTACTTCATGCATTCAAGAGTCGGCCTCGCCACACCGTACCTATCTGAGGAGTGGATGCGATGTATTGATGCGTGTTTGGATGAAGGGAAGAAGGTGGATGTTGAGTCATGGCTTTACGATGAGGATAAGTGGCCGAGCGGCTTTGCTGGAGGGATTGTACCAGCTAAAGGTGATGAGTATCGTTCACGAACGCTTCTGTTGAAAGAGATTAAGCAAGATGATGTTGACTCTGCACTTAGGGACCCCTCGGTAATCGGTGTGTTTGAGGTGACGCTTTCTGCTTCAAATATGTTAGAGGAGTTTGAACGCAAAAGCAGATCGAGCGATGTGAAGGGCGGAAAGCTACTGGCGTTTAGGGTGGAGATTACTCCGCGCAGTAATTGGTACAATGGTGAGAGTTATGTAGACTTACTAAATCCCAAGGTAACAGAGGAATTCCTGAAGGTGACGATTGATGCGTATGCAGACGACTTCAAGAAGGGCTTCGGCGAGCATATGCCGGGAATCTTCACAGATGAGCCTAACTATTTTCATCGTGTGCAACTAGAGTCGGTTCCTTGGACTGGCGAGTTCATAGAGTACTTCCAGAAGGTCAACGGATATGATGTAACAGATAAGATTCCCCTATTGTTTTTTGACGGAGAGGACTATGAGAAGGTTCGGTACGACTTCTGGCGGACGCTTACATTAAGGTTCATAGAGGCTTGGACGATACCGTACAGCAAGAGATGTGAGAAGTACGGGTTGAAGATGACCGGGCACTATCTCTGTGAGGATGACCTCGTTGTCCAAACTAAGTTCATAGGTGCCGCAATGCCACATTACGAGTATATGCACGTTCCGGGTATAGATCATCTTGGACTGAACATAAATGATCCCCTAACCTTAAAGCAATGCTCAAGCGTTGCCCATCAATTCGGTAGGACACGTGTCCTTTGCGAGATTTTCGGTTGTAGCGGCCACAACATGACCTTTGAGGATCAGAAGTGGATAGCTGACTTCCACTTCGCTTTAGGGATAACCTTCCTATGCCAACACTTGACACTCTACACGCAGAAGAGTGACGCAAAGAGGGATTATCCTCCCACAATCAGCTACCATCAGACCTACTGGCCGCATTATAAACTGATGAATGACTACTTCTCCCGCGCTGGATACTTGTGCTCACAGGGAAGGTTCTATGCTGATATACTGGTCCTCCATCCAATCGGAAGCGTCTGGGCAACATATTCCCCCAAGTCAAGCGAGAACCACGAGTCAAGCCCATGGAAGTACAATGAAAGCTTAGTGAAACTGCAAGGGAATCTACTTGCACTTCATTGGGACTTCGACTACGGCGACGAGATGATCCTAGAACGCCACGCCCGTGTTGAGGGAAAAGCCTTCGTCGTCAACGAGGGAAGATACCGACTGATCGTTGTTCCACCATCTTTGACATGGGCACGCAAAACCGTTGATCTGTTGATCCATTTCTTACAAAGGGGAGGAAAGGTCCTCTTTGTAGGAGAGACCCCTAGGCTTATCGACGGACAGCCAGCGGAGGCTGATTGGGAGAAGATACTGACGCATCCATCTGCTATGCATGTGACAGAGGACAGTAGATCCATAGACGATTCCGTGAAAAAGATTCTGTCCCGTTCGGTCAGCGTCACAGACGAAGAGGGAAACGAGATCGAGGACATATACATCCATCACCGAGTTGAAGGAAGAAGACACATCTATTTCCTCTCGAATAAGAGCCGTACGCTCACACACGAAGCCATGTTAACCTTTGCCGAGAAAGGACAGATAAGTGAATGGAACCTCTTCGACGGATCGATTGCGGAAGTTGAAGCCGCGACCTACCAGGGGAAAACTGTCGTGCACGCCACATTTCACCCGGCAGGAAGCCACGCGTATGTCATCGATACCTCCAAGCCCAGCGCACCTGAAGGCTTACCATCCGATTTCAAGGCGAGATTTGAAGAGACCGCTGTGAAGCTCCCAACAGCACGGAAGTTTGACAGACTACATCCAAACTCGATGACCTTGGACACCTGCCGATACTCCATAGATGACGGAGAATGGAGCGAAGAGATGCCCGTATGGAAGGTCAGACGGGAGGTCTGGAGAGCAGCTGGGCTAGAACAGCACACAGGTGTTCAACCTTGGGTCTTAATTCAGAAAGGAATCAAACCTTCAAGATCGTTTACTCTACGTCTCCGCAGCACCTTCGAATCCAAAGTTGAAAAAAAGAAAGCATATCTCATACTAGAGAAGGCTCTATTCTGGAGGTTGCATGTTAACGGGAAGCCTCTCTCCACACAGACTGAAGAGTGGCACTGGGATAAACAGTTTGGCAGAATCGATATAACAGATTACGTCAAGATCGGGGAGAACGTCATCGAGCTGTCCTGTCAGTACGACAGGGAAGTCCCAGTTGAGGATTTGTTCCTGATCGGCGACTTCGGAGTTGAAAAGGCCTCCGGGACGAAGTACGCTTTGGCTAATGAGCCTGACAATCTCTCAGACGGAGACTGGGTTGGGCAGGGATTTCCATTCTATGCAGGGACAATCAGGTACAAGACGAGCTTCAACATGAGAAAGAGGAATGGAGAACGTGTACTCGTTCGCCTACCCGGAGCAAAGGGCAGCCTATTCCTGGTCTACGTCAACGGCGAGGATTCCGTTCCGATCTGTTGGCAACCTCTGGAAGCTGATGTAACCAGATTCGTCAGTGATGGCGAGAATGAACTTGTGATCGACGTTGTCAGTAGCTTAAGGAACACTTTCGGACCACTACATCACAAACTTGGTGATGCCCTCACTTTTGTGGGTCCTTTCTCCTTCGTGGACGAGAAGAACTGGGTTGACGCCTTTCACTTCACGGCTTATGGGCTGATAAATGGAGTTGAGATCGTAGCTAGAAGGAGATTCGAATGAACGCGATCAAAGGCTCACCAGGGCCTCTTCTTCACCCGGATAAGGTAAGCAATAACATTCGCTAACAGGTGTATAGGTAGAGTTAAGGCGATGATTAACACAGCGTAGAGAAATGTGGGAGGCTTGACCGGCAAGGAGAACAAAAGTGCAAGAAGGACGAAGTCTATCTGATCTGAAACTGGAAAGGAGGCACCAGGTTTGAGATCAAGCCTCCTCTTGACGAAAGAACCGATCAGGTCTCCGAATAATGCACCGAGCGAGAGAGAAAATCCTAGGAGGACGCTTCCTTTCTCTAAGCCGATGTTAGGTGCGAGTGTCTCTTGTGCCCAGCCTACGAGCGTCCCGATGAGCAGACCAGCGATGAAGCCTCTAATCGTCTTGTTCCGTCCGAAGATCGGTTTTCCATCGATGAATTTCCTACCGAAATCCATAGGGTGGCCGCCGCCGAAAAGCACGGGCGCAGCGTTAGCGCAATATGCTGGGAAGATGTAGTAGAGAGCGTTGAACACCTCGACAGCCGCAGACATCTCATCATCAATTTCCCACTTTTCATTTGATATATAAGATAAGCCTAACGGTCGTGATCATGCAAGCCATCTTCTTCCATTATCAGACGGCAGCTAGAGCTTCGCTCAACAGGCTTCTCAAGCGTGGCTACTATAACGCCTCTTTCCTCTGCGGAATCAAGACCTATAACGAAATCAGACCAGAACTTGAGGACTCTTGTCGCCACTGGTACTACATCGGTTCCTTCAGGAAGAGGCACACTCCTGACCTGGCTGGTCATCAAAACTGTCAATTGATGAGACTTGGCTATCTGTGCCAAGGACGCCACCTGGCGGTTTAGCTCACGATTCAGGGTAAATGTCTTCTGGGCAGTTCCCAACTCGGCTCGGTAGAGGGAGGTGATAGTATCGACCACTACTAAGCCGAACTTTGGAGTCAGGTACTCTTCTATGTGGTCGATGACGACGCCTTGTTCCGTGAACGAGGATGGTTTGATGAAGATTATGGATGCGGAGACCCTGTCAATGTCATCCAAGGCTATCTGGGAGAGTCTTTCGGGTGAAAAGGAGTTGTCGGAGTCTATGAATATCGTCTTGTATCCCACTCTTGCTGTATTGGCAGCGCATTGGATGGCTAGCGTTGTCTTTCCCGTCTCTGCTGCCCCGTATAGGAGAGCCACGTTTCTGAGTGGAAGCCCTCCATCAAGAATCTTGTCCAACCCTGAGCAGCCTGTAGATATGTTAGGCCTCAAGTAGTTCACATATGAGCGAATGCAAAGCTTAAATTTTAATCTTGTCTCCCTATAGACAGTCAAGTGGAGATTATGAGAACGAAGATCGCTGTTGCAACGGTTTCTGGGAGGGCATATTACAGGCTGGTGAAGGAGCTCAAAGAGAGGGGGCTGGTCTTCCTAAGCTTGGTGCCGGGTGAGACCATCCCTTCGACTATTAAGGTGGTAGTGACAACCGAGGAAGAGAAGCCTCTGATCGAACATCCCAATGTAGTGATCTTCCACGAGAAGGACGATCCTAAGATGGCTATCGACGAGGCACACCGATTAGCTTCAGATAAGGAATCATACCAAGAGGTCTCGATCGGCGTTGACCCAGGGAAAACCTTTGGGATAGCGATTCTATGTGACGGGAATGTCTCAACTACAGAGGACGGATTGACCCTAGAACAGACGATTGACACAATTCTCACAGCTTTGAGAAACAATCCTGCCAACTCATATACTGTAAGAATTGGAGGCGGGGTTCCAGAGCTGGCTGAGGAACTCGCAAAAAGGATCAAAAAAGGGTTACCAGATGATGTAGGAGTTGAGATTGTAAGTGAGAAAGGGACAAGCCACGGCGGCATAGAGAGTCGCGGACGAAAGCTGAGCGACGCCGATTCAGCCGTTTGGATAGCTCGGAAAAAGGGCAATAGAACATAGGAGCTGCAGCCGTGAGGATGAATCTGAGAAAAGAGAGGGCTCTGCTTGTTGATGGTCCTGCCTCTGTCGCGTTGACCTCCGGATCAGCTACGGTTCTTGGCACCTCCATAAAAGAAGGACCTAGAACGGTAGTCAGAAATGGTAAGCGTCTGCCTTTTGAGGCTGTAACTGACGCGACCTTTGAATTGACGATGGGTGAAGCCTCCGCATTTCTGGAGATCGATGGATCCGCTACACCTGACTCATGGAGACGTGCAGTTGATGATATTCTGGAACTGACTGGGCCTATTTCGGTCATTGTGTTAGGTGGGGGTGACTCAGGTAAGACCAGCTTCTGCACCTATCTTGCGAATCGGGCGATAGATAGCAGCCGGAAGGTTTCATTAATCGACGGGGACTTGGGACAGTCAGATATAAGCTCTCCAGCCACGATTGGACTAGCCCGTTTAGAGAAGCCGGTAGTTGACCTCTTCGACGTCGAGGCTGACAGTGTAGTTTTCGTCGGCGCTACAAGCCCACCCAGAGCATTGGATGTTTGCTTGAACGCCTTCGCGACCATGAAAGAGAGATGCGCAGAGATAGAACCCGACTTACTGATCGTCAACACGGATGGCTGGATCGAAGGCGAAGAAGCAGTGAACTACAAAGCTCAGATAGTTGACCTATTCTCCCCGAATGTGATCGTGGCCATCCAAGGAGGAGACGAACTGAATCGGATCGTTGAGAGACTGCGGGATTCGACAATAGTGGTTGTCGAGACTCCGAAAGCGATAAAGAGAAGAAGCCGCGAGGCAAGAAAGGCCTTACGTGAACTGGGTTACAAGAAGCACCTAAAGGGAGCAAAGGTGAAGTCCTACAATCTGAACTACATCGAGATAAAGGAATATCATGAGCTGGGCGATAGTCTAAAAGGGCTGGAGAAAGAAGAAGGTCTCCTGATCGGGCTTGAGGATCAAGAGGGC
>Ga0224501_10002578_pt1 | contig 14274 bp, 7 predicted proteins | sample SF_Oct11_sed_USG_4_FD_169105 | JGI IMG/M metagenome (GOLD analysis project Ga0224501, IMG submission 169105) | Sediment microbial communities from San Francisco Bay, California, United States - SF_Oct11_sed_USGS_8_1 | ecosystem: Environmental > Aquatic > Marine > Sediment | place: USA...
CTTTTCAATGATCATATCTTTACTTCTCACCAAAATAAGGAATATCAAATAATTAGTTACTTTTTTTGAGTAACTACTCCCAACCCTGCGTCGATGAAAGGCAAGAGAACACAAAAACTAGCTATCAAATCAGAGATCCCTGATCCTTAGCTCAGTACACCACCCGCTTCATTCTCTCCCCAGTGCTGGAATCCCCAGTTAATATACACCACACTCACCTGATGATCATCTGCTGGAACTATTCTGGTGAAATATGGATACGCCTCCCTATCACCGAGTGCAGTACTTGTTGATAAATAGCTCACCTAAATTATTAAAACATGAAATAGAGGCGTCTTTTTTATCATTCTATATGATCTAGATAGCTCATCAACAATGCTATACAGAATGTGGAGAAAATGAAGCCTAGACCCGCGGAGTATGATTGGAAGTTGTATTTTGTCTTCTATATGACGTCTTCATCTTTAGGGTGAAAGCTGCCAGGTCAAATACTTGTTTTCTGCCAGCTAAGGCTTAGCATGAAGCTCTACCATGAGCGGGTCAAAATCAACGCTCCACTTCATAGTGAGGCTAATTTTTGTCATCATGTTATTAGTGGAGCCAAACAGCCAAACCTGTAACTTTCATGATAGGAAAAATGACCTTTCGCTGACTTGGAAGGATCTAGTGGATATGACAATGGGGTTAGAGTAAGGAATCTGTTCCGCTACTGTCGTGGGATTATAACATTACATAATGGGACCCACCCTAACTTTCTTTATGGCGCATACAATAAACCATCCATAACAAGGCTTTGCCTCTATGATGCTATCCCTGTTAATGAAGATCTTATTCTGCCCTATTTGGAATAAGCACAGCTATCATGAAAGTAATAATTTTCGTGTGGGTAACTAAAGTTTATACCTGTGGAACATGGAAGATACCCAGTAGCTCAGCGAGTTGCTTGGAGTTAGTACTACTTTCTGCTCCAATAACAGCCACTACTTTATTGTGAGTATCATCTCCACTTCCTGGTTGCACAAACTTCAACCCTTGGGCCAAGGCAGCCGTTTCCTGTAAAAGTTCAGAAGTTTATTACTTTCCGTTGAGAAATCGATTGAGGACTAATGGTTCTCAGTTGGGTTTTTGCAAATCTTTTCGCAGATGTCAGGAGTAGCAAAGAACCCGATCAACTGAGTTGTCTCAGTCTTTCTTAGGGTGCATCATTAGGAGACTTTCTGCTTGCACAGGCGGTGCCCTGTAAAGAAGGTACTCCATGCATGAGCTTCCTTTACTCAATCAATGTTGCAATCTGACGAGGGTGAAAATGATAATGGCATTGAAACCGAAAAACGAACCAAGGGCCTTGGATGCTAAGCCCTGTGCACTACTCAATAACCTACTCCTTCGCCCAATTACGTATTATAACAAGGAATAGGTTCTATTCATAATCAATCCAGGGTTTGCCTATGCAGCCTAGTTTTGTATCAAAATTCTTAAGTTGACCAAGCCATATACTTACCTAAAATTTCCGCCATAACACGAAATCTTTAGAACTTTCTGATGCTGGATTTTATGATTATGATTATGTGGTAAGTTTTAGGTAAGTTATAGGTAAGTTATATGGTGTTGTTTTGCAGCTCACACTAGTATCAAAACTGAGATTACTGAGAAAAGAATTGCTTTCTAGTAAGAAAACTATGTGAAGTTATGTTAATGGAATGACGGACACAACTCATTTATACTCTACGCTTTCATGTTCTCAGTTGGAGTAAGTACATAATGTACTGACTGGCTGTTATTTTTCCTCATAGACAACTCACTCAGAGCCGCCGATTTTAAGCCGAGGACCCAGGGCGATCTCCAAGCCACAGGTGGGTACACCCGCTCTTGTACAATGAGTATCATGTAAATTGCTTAGATTGCAGTCAGTTATAATGGGACTTCACAAAGTGCAATGTGGTGACACGTTGCCGCAAGACCCATTTATTGATTTATATCGCGTGAGATTTCTGAAGAAATGAAGAAAAAGGTCTTTAACAATTTGGAAACGCAAGCTCGAAATTTTTCGTATTGTTGATGCCTTTACAGTTATGGGCAACTATTGATAATTTACGGGTGACACAATAGATCTGCATCCGTAATTCCATAGTTAACACATTGCCTACAGTATACACTCGCGCAGGTAAAGAAGCACAGTGTTATACACATCGCTCTGGCACTGAAGGTCCCAGGTTGAGAAGAGCTTGTGTGCAGGTCTTTTTTGCTCTTTGGACTGGTACCCCACCTCAGTTACACGGTTTCCATTACAAGCGGATCTTTAACAGCCATGTCACCACATGGCCATTGGCTAAGGGACAACCTTTACCTATTTTACACAGTTACATTTTTTTAAACTAGTACATTGAATATATTTCCGTTGCAGTGATGTATAGATTTATTACAATTGTTGACTTGATCAGCCTGCGTTGTTAATACATACATGAACATTCTATTCAATTTACTGCAATATTAATTTTTTTCTATAAAAAATGTCTACCACAGAAGATACCAGTAAGTTTGATTGGTATACTTTGGATGATCAGTTTTTGTAACTACATGCTCTGCATATATAATGCAGAAATCTGTTGATAATCCTAGTGGATTATTAGTTTAAAAGATTTTGATAATCCTAATCTGGAGTCTAAACAAGGTTTTTGTTTGTGATTCTGCATTTTTCCACGTTTTTGTTTCTGACGTAAGCCTCAACGGATTAATGATAGTACACATATGAAATTTGGTGATGTCACATCGATCCAGCGCCCAAAAAATGTAATGTCTCACGCACCGAATTCGCAGCGAGCGCAGGTACGCGAGTGAATTCACGTATGGAAGTTTTGCTCAGAATTTTGCATGGGTCATCACATCACTGTGCTCAGGGTCTTATGATTCAAAATACCGTATATAATATAGTGACTGATTACCTTGTAGCAGTCATCCAGAATTGTGAACCCAATCTTCACATTCAGCGTAGGTTCATGTTCTTCGTTGAACTTCCGTATGAAGAAAGCCATTGCTTCCGCTCGTTGCAGCACACCCAAATCTCTCAGAGCCCCGCAGTATTGACCATAAGGTCCTACAAACAATCAGTATGGAGACCAATCAGCTGTTTATAGCCCAGTGGCTGAATATCGAGACCAATCAGTTGTATAACCCAGTGGATGATCATTGTCAGTTTTGAAATATTCAGTATCTGAATATTCAATTGGTATAAAATTTTAGAAGGCTTAGCCTCTTAGCTTGGTAGCAACAGTTTGCAAAACGATAACGAACCTCTTATGCCATGCTATAAATGGAGCATACCGGTACTCTGGCTTTTGCATAGAGCTGTATGTAATTGTCCACACAATTTGCTATCCTATTCTTAACCTAATGGATAGTGTTGGGACCATGATTTGAGGCTGTTGGATGGTTCGTGTGTCACCTTTTTTTTGTACGTACGCGGCTATATTACACGGAAACATGCAACAAATCAAAGTTGACCCCCTCTAATTTTCTGTGGATGGGATGTAAGTTTGATGGGTCAGTATAATGTCAATCAGTGTGCCATAATAACCATCAAGCTGCATCAATGTATCTCACCTTAATAGAGTGGTCCCCAGATAATGGCTGTTGGTTTAAATCTGTACATGTGTTGTATGTCATGATATTGTATAGCTTATTGTAAACAAGTTAACAGGGATTGGCAGAAAATGGGTAATTTCCTCATTACATTCAATAAGGGACCAATGGGACCAAAGACAAATCTAAGAACTTTTAGCAAGCCTCCCACTCCAATTCGCTAACGCGACTTTGGATCACCCAGAGAAAAATCAATGGAGACCCCAATTAGGGGATAAGGGTTAAATTCATTCCACTGTTGTTCAAGATCCAGTTCCCCTTTTCGCTTAGGAGTGCCGAGTTCTCGGCCGGTGACGTATACAATCTGGTTTAAGTTGGCAATCACCTTCCGGGACTTTCTCCTTAGTTAGTAGCCCGAGGCTTCGCACTGGGTCAGTGGGTACCCTGGTAGAGAAGAGACACCTATTGGACAGTCAACTTCCCCTGTCAACACTGCCCAGTGTGCTGTAGCTTCACCTGAAGCTGCACCATTGTCTTCTACGATGGGACAGATTCAATTTCATAGTTAAGTTTTAATGTTAATAGTGAATATTAATGGTCAATAGTTTCAATAGCAAACAGATTCAAGTGCATATAATAATAGTTTCCATAGCGAAATTTAGAGCTCGCTATAAGTTGCCATACCCAGTGTCACTTTTCATCTGGAATTGTCTTGTAAACCTGATTAGGTAGCTTGGTTTGCATATAACTGGCCGGGCATCTAAACTATACATCAACACGCTGGGAAGCATGTTTTAGTTGGTCAGTGACACGAGGTAATTGTTATGGTATTGCATATTACATTTGCATGGTAGGTTTTACAAAAATACCTCTGATCGTAAGATGGCGGAATAACAATTCAAGGGTTGTGAGTTCGCTTCCCAGTCTTGGCGAGGTTTTTCCTATAGGGACAGACCTTTAGCAAGCCTCTCACTCCAATTTTCTAGTCTGGCTTCAAATCACCATGGACTATTCATTCAGTTTTGTAGCTTGTGCTTCACACTGAGTCGGCAAGTATTTTGATAGAAACGAATTGGCCCTTGGCATGGCCAGCTTCCACTATGCCAGCATTGCTCAGGCAGCGAATTTTTTACGCAGCATAGTATAATAATAACAACAAATGACTGACACCGGCCTTTCAATTATCAGAAAAGCCAAAAACAAGATGGTCGGAGGTTATGATTTAAATAACAAGCAAGAACTAACGTACATGGAGCAATGCAAGGCAAGGATGAATCAAGAGCTAACAAGAAGATCCGCTATAAGCAGTGAACATCAAACGGACTGGTGATGCTGTATGACAGTGCACCGTGTGGGTGTGGAACATTTGTTTCATTGCTCTATGCGAGCAATAGGCCGTTGTTTTGGCCAGGAACAGTAGAAGCTATAGGAATAATGTGAGGGGAGATCACAGAGCGAATCGGTCATCACTAGGACTAAAATCCAGTATCTAATGATCCCAGGCCGGTCAGCTATCCCATTATCCCATGTAAATTGTCTCTGAATGAGAAGCGATTTTATCAGTGCAGCAATGAGACTGTATCCTGCTCTTTATCGAGCATGGGAGACGACAGCTGTGACCAAGTTAATGCCTTCAGCGACTGATCTCATGGTAGCCGGCTGAGTTCCGGTGAATCAGTGGCATGGGTACTAAACGCAAATACATACAAGTTCTGTCTATGGACCATATTCACATACTCGCCTCACAATTTTTTCTTGATTGTTCTACTTGGGCACTTGGCCATCCTATTTAACAGACCTCATAAGCCCAAGGCTTGTTGGAGCAGTAGGCACTAGGAATTACACGAGGAACCCATTCTTACAGTGGAAACATGACTAGGACTTGAACCCAGGATCTTTTGATCCTGAGTCCAGAGCACTATTAGCCATTTTTGAGCCACCCCCCTTATACCAGTTGAAGGTTATTCTGTACGATATACTAGACAGACTCTCTACAGATTCAGCCAAATGAAAACCAAGAAAAATTTCAAGGTCAATAGCTGAAAAATAGCAAAAGTATTCGAAATATTTTGGGCAACCTAAGGTCATGCTCAAACCTCTTTGGCTATTTTATTCAAAAACCTACGGATAGATGATTTTTCATTCTTGTCTGACGACTGGCTTCCTTAGATGAAGTGCAGAACTGCAGTCTCATTAATCGCAATGTTTAGACATTCCTGTGCGCAAAGTCCATACATACCTGCTTCATGTAGTGGAAACAGACCTCCTATATTGATGTCACCCACGAGTTCATATGTAGTATTCGGCAGATCAGGAATATAAAGTGAGTTGACCACTCCACATAGAGAAAGTATCACTATCCATTTGGCCATGCTGATGCGTATATAGTCAAATGTAGAGAAACAACAATGTTGCCTTGATAGTCGCGTCCTAAGTAGTCAATTAATTTAACGCTCGATAAGCCAATGCCAAGTCATCTGAACTATTGATACCTCCAATTATAACGACGCATTTAACACCAAAAGTTCACAGCACTAACATCTCTATATTGAATATATCGTCTATACTGAGAATAAGTCCTTGATCTCTTGTCAGTTCTGAATTCAACTGAATTCTCTCTGAGATGTTTTAGTCCAGTTGTTCTCCCAACCGGTGCGTTGGTTTGTTGTTGTTAGACTGTGATTGTGCGTGTGAGTGACTTCGTAGCACCATTCCAATCTAACTATCAATGATAATGACTACTTGAGAAGAGATAAGGCTACCGTGTGACCTAAAACCTGGTACCTCAACCTTATATAGTGCCTGCTGATAAGCCCTATAGGAGTTATCCTACTTCTTATCATCCAATGAAAACTTTGGTATCACGATGTAAGTTTTTTATTTTTTTTAAAACAAATAATCCACCCATTCTACATCATTTCCTAAAGAAGGTGTAATCATGGCTTAGTGAACTATAAGCCTTGGACTCAAGGTCCAAGGCCTATAGTACACTGTTCACTAAGCCATGCTGGTGTCTTTGAGGGGAGATTGAGCCATTTTCTGCCACGCTGGCTCAGGATGGGTTGGCAGAGTGTGATCAGTCAGGGAAAAATCCCTTGAAATACTCCGCCATGGCTGCGGATTGAACTTGGGCCACGGGGATGACAGACAGTGAGCTATCCCACTGAGCTATCATGACTGACCCTTGGTAATTCACTCATCGGTTTCAGATCGCAATGTTAAATAAAGGAGGCCCACTCCCCTAGAGACACATAGGTGTAAGCAGAAAGTCCCCCGGGACACACTAGGATATCCAAGAATTGTGAAGAATTAATACAAAAAATTTCCGATTCCAGCATTGTGCCCAGCAACAGACATATAATATTGCTTGATACATCTATACTAATGCTGCTAGTTCGCTGTGCACCTAGGCACCACCTAGTATGTACTACAGTTAGGTAACAGGTTGGTACCAATCCAGCAGGTCTCTTAAGCACTTGATTAACTTTTCACAATTGCTGTATGCTGTGATATAAAGAAATTTATTGATAACACTGTTTGTTTACAATTGCAAGAACATCTATTAGCAAATTACTCTAAATCCCATGCTTTAGATAGAAGTCATCATCGTTGGCAGCCTGTTAGGTTTCACTGGATGAGGCCTCCATCATTGGCAGCAGGATCCTTTGCAATCATAGCCCAGATTGGCCCATTTCCTATTCATCTCTCTGATGCAGGTTTTTCTGAGGTCGTTCCTTTTTCTAAGGTCATGAGCCCAGCTGTCATTTACAAGTTGCTTCTAAGTTGTCATAGATTGAAAAATGGTGACCTAGGTGGGTATAGTTCTCACCATTTTCTAATGTTAGGGATAGCAGTTGGACTGTACTGTCTATAATAATAACAGATAGTTGAAACCAATGCTTAAAACCTGGGGGGGGGGGTCATAAAGTAAAGGAATCTTAACGTATCTTTGGGCAGGGGGACATGGAGTGATCGGTGTCACCCATACCAGGTTTTAGTGGCCCATTTTGACCCTTCAGAATATGATCCCCCTTCTTTGTCATCAAGCAATTTGCAGGCACATGACCATTTAGCTAATAACAGCGCCAGCTGACTGACAACCGCCTAGTCTCAGCCCGTATAAAAGTCCCCTCCAGCGTTAATTTTTACCCTTCAACCACTGGTTTTAACGCACCGGGCTCATACATGTAGAAATGAACTGTAAATATATGCATTCAGCGAAAAAGCATGCTCACCACAAACTCTGTGCATTGGTTGGCACATTATAATACTTTATGAGGCATAGTTCGAAAGCCGAATATTTCATTTCACAAAATAGAACATTTGCTTTTAATCCATACCATGAACACAAAGAACTTAATTTCTACGGAAATTAAACAGTTATATCTCTATATACAATCACACCAAAGGCAGCTGCATAACAGTAAAAGAAGCAAAAGACAAGCGCAGAAGACTTTTGCTCATTGAGTAACGCTATGTATCTCTATGCCTTGATATAAGAGCTGCAGATCAGGATATCCGGCAGGTGTGACATCCTACACTAGCAGAGTTTGTCTGATCATCTTCATCTCCTGTCAATTTAAAGACAAGGGTGAAGCGATGGCAGGTGTGTCCCAAAATTTTTCAAAAAAGAGCCAGAGTTCCCATTAGAGTGAGGGGCATCATTTTGAGCCAGGAAATCATTCGTCCGGCCAGGAAAAGTAAGCGAATATGTCTGAAAAAGCCGTGAAAATATTTTTGGTTCACAGCAGAAGAACTAACAACTATACGAGTTCTTTACCAGTCTGTGTCTGGAGATATTGAGAGGGTAGATTATTCACCACAATGAGAGTCACCAATTTTGAGCAAAGGGGATACATTCCGCTCCTGCACCGCAGGGTGGGCACAATTGGCTTAGTGGATAGCGCAACGTTGGACTGAAGGCGCAAGGCGGAACCAGAAACTGTCCTAATGACGCACCCTGGGAAATGCTACAGGAGTAGTTGGTGAGTGGTGACATGACTGTCAACCAATAGTCAGCAGATTGACTGAGTGCTTGCAATGATGAGTTGAATACTGGGACTACACGGTTTCATGACTAGGCATCCAATTAGCTAATCAACTGATTTGGTGACCAAGTTACTCAGTATGTTGTCTGAATTATTTCGCATCCTATCCCAACGGATTAACCATTTCTCAAATCTCCCCGCGAATGCTTGATATTGTGTGGTAATCCATCATCATTGGACCAGTTTTTCCCTCCATGACATCCGCACCACCATGGTGAAGCTGCCGGTTAGATACCAATGCTTTCACCAGATATGGTTTAGCCCGGACCATGAACGAACCAGTATCGATGCTCCACTTCATTGTGAAGCACGTACAGACAGCAGGAGTAGGTCATGTTTGGGATTCGAACCCAGGTTCGCACAGTTGCGAGTCTGTCGCTCTACCACTGAGCTATCTGGTTATCGCGAGCCAGGTTAATGGGGCTAGTACCGAGTATTAACCTAGTAAATGAGTTCAATCATGGTTGCCTAACCTTACTGTTAGCATACAGGTACCGAGTCATCATTTTCGGAGTCTGTACCTGCTACCAAACCGCTTCTGGTGAGACCGAAGAAGGTATGAGGTTTCAGCGATGATTCGGTGGCTGTGAACTTCCAGCCTTTATGCGCCCCGCAGAACTTACAATTGGCTATCGTCCAGGCATAACTGAAACAGATTATGTCTACAATGTACATCAGTCCTGAAATCGCTTCAGTGCTTTTGCTTGCATTCTAGACTAGAAATGGAATAGTCTTCCCTCCGCATTAAAAACTATCCAAATTGCCAGGATCTTCAAACCAAGGCTACCACATAACCACCTATAAAGTTATCTATTTGAAGGGGACCCGAGTGTAATCAGAAAGTTTAATGATGCAGCCAGTAAAGCACTTCGTCAACTCAGTATGCTAATTTCGTACTACTCATGATACCCGAAGAGATGAAACACAGGAGATCGGTTGGTGATACTAACCCTGGGAACCAGCTGTATTCTGTGCTGGGTCTGCCATGCAGTGTCAGGTGCTTGGCTTTATACACAGTCAGAGTTTGGTGGGTGTGTCCGTGTGGGTTCACATAAGTTCCCATTGGACCCTCATAAGCCAAGCTAAACACATCCGTCTTTTTTGCGATAGGTCTGTGACAGGATTCACAGCAAAGCAGTCCAGCCTGGAACGACGAACGGTAATCAGCAGTTCTAATCTATGATTGCTTTGTGAACTACACACATGCTGACCTAATGACTGAGCTTGACAGCGTGGGAGCCATCAAACTACTAGTCACTGAATACTGTCGCTCCTCCCGATTCCACTTATATAAATGTTGACTCGTTAAGTAATAAGTCATATTACATTACACAAAGAACTAAAGCCAGCCCATCCTATTTACTTTTGATGGACTCACTTGACGTAGTAGATGTAGTTCATAACGAAGTCGCTGTATTGAGCTGCTGATAGCCAATAGAATAATACGATCCTTGTCAGAGACTGTCATATTGGCAGCGACCCAATACGACAGCCTCTCCGGGCACGTCATGCTCGCCGCAAACGCATCATCTCCCCATGATATAATCTCCGACTTCACACGCCGCATCAAGTCTTCCTGAAAAAGAAGGAATACGGTTGGCTATGAGATGATTACAGAAGCATATGATTGGCTGCGAGACAGTAAAGACAAAAAGGAATAACATTGGTTAGTTGTATGATGTGATGGCACAATATAGTTTCTTCCTTAATAAGACATGTCTTGCGATTCGATAAGTACAGAAATGGAGACACCAGAGTTGAAGCGCTGGTATTACAGAGAGAGGCAGTCTCATATGTACAGTCAGAAGGCTTACCGGGTCATACTGCTGGTACACCCAAGAAGGCCATGATGTCATCATACAGTAGGGGTTGTGCCTCCTCTTTGTCTAAAACAAATAAGCTGTTCACTGCTGGGCAATTCACAGGTCAATTCATATTGGCTGAACTACGGACAACCTAAAACATTTTTTAATCATTGTCTTAGATAAAGGGGTCGAGTTGGTTCTGCTACAACCACTTTCCAACATGGCCTTTGGGTTTATTTTTGTTTTACCTGTATGATTGGGCACCCGGTTGCAAGCAGAAAATCTTTCAATGTCGCACACCGGGGAAACACTGAGTGTAAGACGAAATAGGCGGACACTGGTCAACGGTACGCAGAGAAAGAGTCAAGAAAGCGGTTTACTGACAGGTCACAGACACAGAATTGTATGATGATTTTTGTTATATGTCTATGAGTCAGACGGGGTTTATGCCTTTGCATCTGATTATCTCACCTTTCTGTGTTGATTGTAAGCTACAGACTGTTTATATATGTTCGGGGTGATTTCCCACAGTGGAGGGGTTAGCTCTCTCTCGGGTAGAATCTTTACTTTTGCCGTCATAATCCTGCGGTGAAGATATTCACAAACGTGGAAGTGATGTAATAACCGAGTACCAGAGATCAAGGTCTTAGAGGAAGAACAATCCAGATAAAATTGCGCAATTAATGAATAAAAATTGTCATGAATAAATTTTCCTATCAAGTTTCCGTCTCAATCCGAGGGACAGTCAAGCCAAATCAGGTGAAAGTTTTGCTTCGGTGAACTGACATGAATGACAGTATAATAGCATAATTTTAGTATCAAAAAACAAACCCTTACAGATCAAGGTATCGTTTGAATTGAGTGATCACTGCAATGGAGAAAAAACTATACTGACGACTTGTTGATACCTACCCTCCCAAACCGGGCTGCGAGAGCGACAGGACCTTGAATCGCTGCCGACCTCTAGTTAGAGCCTTCACGGTTGGCAGGCCGACAGCATCATCATCACTTTCAGCAGAGATGGAGAAAACCTCCGCTGTGGTTCCTACAGAGGACACCCGACTCATTGGGCGACCATCTTGTGGGTCATGGATGGCTCTGCAAACAGAGATTTTTGTTTTCTCAGGGTTAAACAGTTTTTCTTGTATGATCTATTTACCCTCACGGTGAAGATGCCAGCTTGGATAGCTGTCTTTTCCATGGTTAGCATGAAGCACCGGTAGCAAGTCAGTATCAATGCTCCACTTCATAGAGAAGCTTGTTTTTTAAAGCTAGGATTGATGTGAGGGGCCTATACTCACAACGAGCGCCTGCCACGACCGGAGCTTGATTTCATGTTTTTGTGATTGCTAGCCCAGCGGTCTACCACTGACCTATCCCAAGGCTAAACAGACTGGACACAGATCCCAAACAGGTTTAATAGAGAAAAACTGAACCGCATTCTTCTAGTGTAGTAAATCACATTGCACGAGATTTCAAGAGTGCATTTCAAAATGGGAACATACAGTTCCCATTTTTCACAGTAAGAACGGACTTTATGCCTAAATTCTGCATCAACCTTATGAGCATTCATGTGTATAGAACGTATCAGCCCCCGCCATAACATCAGCAGGTTAAAACTCACTGGGCAGTATGTAGGAACGCAATGGTTCTATTTTGTTCCACAACCGTTCTCAGCATGGCAACTGTTTGAGGTCGGTAGACCTGCAATCAAATCAGGGCACACTCAAGACTCCTCGAACTCTTATTTTTTAATTCTTTTTTTCTTGTTCCACAGGGCGCCTGGGATATGTTGGTACACTTACTAAGCCTGAAGCAATTTCCTATCCCCATGACAGAACACCTCTCAGAAGTGGGGCAAAAATTGGCCTACTGAGACTACTCGACCCTCCAAGTATTGAGCTAACCGATTACCCTAGCTTTCAATCTGATTTTACAGTGATCTTTTAGTTCAATGAATGTAGCAGAACCTGAATAATTTGCCTATGATGCTATACAATAACTAAAATAACAAAATAGCCAAAGGAATGCGGTTTGCTACTTTGGGAATCTATCTTTTCTTCTCAATTGATGTCACACTCATCATTGAGGTTTTATTAAAATTATTTCTTTCACAAAGCTTTACTGACCTGGAGCGGCATAGTCTGACCGGGGACTAGAATTACTCCACGCTGAGCGTACGCTGGTAAGGTCACTATCTCCTCATCATCAAATATGGTTCGGCCGTGCACGTCTGACATGTCCTCACCCAGGTACTGTCGAAATGATATGACTGCTAGTTAGGCAGACCTGACAAGGCTATATAATAGGGTTAGTCGGAGTAACAATACCACGATTGGCAATCAAACCAGATCCAAGGTGGGTCTTACGGTGCCTTTTCACTCCATCGGACGTCCAGTCCGAGGCAGACCGGACGCGGTTTGTGCCTGATTTGGCATCAGTCCTTGGATCCAAGGACCCCTTTTCACTCCAAACGGATCCGTCGGACGCACGATCCAGGATTTACCAATCAATGGTGCCGAACCTGTGTTTCCGGAAATGGCAACCATCTTTTGCTCACAATTTCAAACGAAAGTCAATCCGCTATTCAATTGTTTCACTACAGGTTGCCTCTCTTTCCAGTGCAACTTTGTGCTGTTCGTCGAGTGAATATTGTTGCGAAATCAAATAAATTTTTCCTTCCAACGATCCTAGTACAAGATCAGAAATGAGTGAATGTTGCTAGGTAATCCGTGGAAGACAATTTGATAGGTTAATGAGTCAGACGCCCGAGGCCGATTGGACTCGTCTTGTCTCTGGTAGACAGACGCTTGGGTGTCCGGGGCCTTTTCACTCCACTTCCATTACCGGACGACCGTCTCGAGCGTCCGGTTTGAGGCCGATCGGACGCCAGATGGAGTTAGAAGGCACCTTTGCTAGTGTCTTTGTGACCTATGGCCCTCTCTTAGGTCTTGGTTTGAGAAATCAGACAACACATGAGACGTTGCTCAGTTGAGAATCAGTTGAGAATCAGTTGAAAACCAAAAGATCAGATTTTAGTTGAGAAGCCTACTGCTGTGATAAAATAACCCAATGTATGTTTTTATTTAGAAATGAAATTGAAGAGCCATTGAATCATCGAGTGACGAGAATGAGGAAGGTGAGGTAAGGAAAGGAGGAAATACTCACGGCGTGACTGGAGGGAGCACTTTGATCATAAGCTATGGGCATTCTGTCTTCCCCTTCATCCGCGCTGCTAACAGTCTCACTACCGTCTACAAATCAGAGTGAAATCAATGACCAGTCTCTCACTCAATGGCTTCCCAAGACCAGATCGTCTGTATTTACAAGAACATTTCATTTAGCTATAGCTTGTTTCCGGAATGGTTTGTATTCCACAGAGAGACGATAACTCTATGGTAGGGCGTCTGTTCGATCCGAGTTCAATGAGAATGAAATGAAATTGAGGTCTTCGCACTAGGTTCCCAATCAGGAGAATCTGGGTTCGAATACCATGGTGGGCTCCTGTTGTGAGTGTGGTCTGTGGACTCCTTACATTAAATCCTAGCTCAAAAAAAAAACAAGCCTCACTATGAGGTGGAGCGTTGATACTCGTGGTGCTCGACGCTCTGTCGATACTGGTGAGACTAGTCTCTAACTCAGCAGCTTCAGCTGCATCATACGAGAAAAAAAACACGTTGTCATAGAGACAAATTGTGTCCTCCTTTATCTTGGTAGAGGTCCTTACCCACATCATAGTCTGATAGACTGGCATCATCTGAGTCATTTTCTTGTGGAACCAGCTGTAGCTCCTCGCCTTCACCTAAATCTACTACCTCTATCAATTGACCAACCTACAAAAG
>Ga0224501_10002579_pt1 | contig 14271 bp, 12 predicted proteins | sample SF_Oct11_sed_USG_4_FD_169105 | JGI IMG/M metagenome (GOLD analysis project Ga0224501, IMG submission 169105) | Sediment microbial communities from San Francisco Bay, California, United States - SF_Oct11_sed_USGS_8_1 | ecosystem: Environmental > Aquatic > Marine > Sediment | place: USA...
TGCTATTTATTCTATAGCTTTCTCTCAGCATTGGCACTACAAGTTAGCTGGACTCGAATCCCATGGAAGCTTCAGTGAAAACGAAAAAATCTGATACAAACCACAGCAGAAATCCTGGGACTGGTTCTCACAATCAAGAGTCTGAAATATACTGCATGATGTCTAAAGAACTGTATTCAGGACTACACTACTGGGTAGCTTCCTATTCAAACCCAGAAGTGACAACACACAGCCTAACAAACATCCGATTAGTGTCACTGGTAATCATCGCTTAAAATACATGCGCAAGAGCCACTACTATGTACACTGCTGATTATACATCATACTACCACTGGTATACGCAGATAGATTAACATCACCCTTGGTATTCACACCCATATTCACTTGCAAATGTCATTACCGTTTTCACGGCCTTTTATTACCTGTGCATGAGATTACCTCTCCAGTAGCTAAATTGAACCACAGGACTGTCAGGCACAGCAGAAGAATTGTTACTTTCATCTTGACAGATTGAAAAATGAATCTTGTGGTAATGGGAATAAACAGCTGGTGTAGATAGAGCTAGGTGACCTAACTTTCCGGGGCCAGGCATCCGCCGGAAAGCCAGACCTATGAATGTTTTATATGAGTTATCTTCACTTGGATATTAGGTGTTATCTTCACTTGGATATTAGGAGTTCTCTTTGCTTGAATATTAGGTGCATTCGCGTGCTCGCAACCGAAATTTTGGGAAAAATTTCGGTCGCGAACGGTCACGACAGATAATAATGATGAAGCCAAATTACTGCCAAATTACAAAAATTGGTAAGATCGGAAATCGAATTCAGAGATTTAAAAAGTCTTGGGGCTAAAAAAATTGGCCGAATCAGTACTACGCGGAGTTGTGTTCCTTTGTGTGGTAGCGATTGCTGTTGTTTTTCACTTAACTTATACCGGCTATCAAATGTCACGTAAAACAAATGAAGAAAATGATTTTGCATCACTGTTTATATAACCTATCTTGGGCTGAATTGGGTTGCTTGCCGAAAATTGTAGCAAGAAGACTCATTGCGGCTCTACTGGTTACGGCTCTATGTCAGATTCTATTTAAGCTGGGTTTACTGGGTATTATAAAAGGCATTAGAACCTGGAATTAAATTGGCACACATTACAAAGTGGTAAGACCCTTGGTGGCATAGCAGGACACCCCAGTGGTACAGCGCTGGGCTTGCAACCATGAGAACCTGGGTTGAAGTCCCGGTCTTGGCGGACTCTCGTTGTGAACATTATGTTAGTTCAAAAACAAAGACAAATCTCGCTATGAGCATTGATACTGGCCCGCTAATCGTGCTCTATACTAGGTTGTAACTTGCCAAAAAAGTGACTAACCCGTCAGCTTCACCCCAATAGTGAAGAGGTCATACCCGAAAAAAAATATCCCATTTACCACTAAACCAATAAACTAGTTACGACACAGGCGTGGTAAGCAATGTGTGATTTAATGATACTGCAACTACATCTAGGACCACAATGGTCAAGTTCATTGGAAAGAGTGCTTTGTGTTTTGTTTTCTGGTACAGTCCGTGACACTTGGTCATCTTTTCATGAGCCTGAGCCACTTTATGACCCCCTACTTGAACCCATGATCTGGGAAAGTTGAGGCTACTATAATTATTGACACACTTGTAGGGATTTGTTCATAATCTCATAGCTCTGCTTGCATTTTTAGGATGAGGGTGATGAAAGTAAACATTCTGGACAGATGAATCAATCGGCTGATGGAAAACAACACAGAAACACCGCCACACTCCAACAATACAGCAACACCGCCACAACGCAACAATATAGCAACACTGCCACACTGCAACAATATAGCAACACTGTCACACTGCAACAATGCAGCAATGTCGGTGCACCTCATCAATACAACAACACCGTCACGCAACGAGACACAACCACACCAGAGGGCCTGCTTCCTACCTCTGGCAGTCAGTGCGCCGATCCGATCGAACAACATTTTTCCATGACGTTAGCGGCTATGTTACAGGATACGCCCAAAGGACAAAGAATCAGGATCAAATCTGCAATATTTGGAATTATCTCTGATCGAGGCCATGCAGGGATAGTGACAGGAAAAGCAATCACCTGCAGTTATAAATATCTATGGGAAAGGTTCCGGTGTAAAAACATTTTATGCTCCCAAATTCTTACTTTTTTGTAGGTCAAAACAGAGTTTGTATTAAATCTGAGATGTTTATCTTTTTATACATTTGTACACTTAAAAAAGTATTCTCCCTACCCTTATAACAGTGTGAAAACTATACCAAAAAAAAAATATATATATATAATAAACCAAAGAACTGATTGTTGACGTTTCCATCAGCTTGAAGCTCCTTATTTGGTATTATTCAGTTTGTAACTATTTCTTCCTGGTACAGTACGATGTAAAGATGGAATGCAATACTCCACGTGTCTAAATGGCTCTTTTAAAATACAATCCTAGTTCGAAGGACAGATCTTGGTCATTTCTGCATGCCAAAGTATTACCAATCCTGAAAAAGTGTGTAAGAGAAAATGATCTCATATAGCAAGAGTCAAACCACATAAAGGAGATTTCCAGTATGGCTGCTTTCAGTGCTTTATGCTTCTAGCAACTTGGTTTATCGCGGTATATTGCATGCAGCGCACTACCGTCTCGCTCGATCCCGCCACACGCCGAAAAGCTAAGTCAACTAACTACGGGCTTATAGATTTTGAAACGAGGTTGTCTTCTCCTGTTCAGTCAATGCCACAACTTTTCAAGCTAATACGTTTCCTTATTGTTTCCGCCGCCGCCCAATTGCATAGAGAACTAGCGCAAGAAAGTCAAGCTGCTGTCAATTTTATGTTTTTGACCGCACGACTGCAAGGAGAGGAGGCATGAATATACCGCGACATTTAACCAGGGTTTTGTCGGCGTTTAAATCAACGGAGTATTGCCGGCATGACCCAGTCTTACAGAAAGTACGGTACAGTTCGGTGCCATTTACCACTAACCGGTATCCCAATCTGCAGCGCAAACCATTCGCCCAAGTGAATGAACACGATTTGGACAAATTTAAGAGTTTTGTTGGTGAGTCAAATGTGCTAACATCAGATCTTGATGGATACAACACCGACTGGCTGGGAACTGTCCGCGGTGAGTATCAGCTTTGAGCTTTGTCACTAGTCTATATCTGGCCACTTGTTCAGTTGTTGGGAAATGGGAAACCGTAGGAGTATAATCACCGGCTGTTGCTGTTGTAAGTAGTCAGTGGTGGTCTTGCATTAATGTGACTAGGCTATCCACCTGCATGCAACATTGGTTGACAAACTTCTGTGAATTAGCTGTGCTTTTATGGTAATTTTTAATATACGTCTTTACCTTAAATTTTAGGACAGAGCGAAGTAGTACTAAGGCCACGATCGGTGTCAGAAGTGTCATCAGTTCTTAGTTACTGTAATACAAGACAAATCGCTGTCTGCCCGCAAGGTGGTAATACAGGTTGGTTTTATATTATACCCTGACTGTTGACAAATAGGTAGAGAAGTCGCTATGAGATAAAGAAAGACTGTTTAGGCTTTGTTTTTGGCAGATGAGTAATAAGACTATGATTCAAATTGATTGCAATTCCTACTATTTGTACTTAGACGCAATTCATTCTGATTCTCTCCATTCTTCACCTTTGAGTTCAATTTGATTTAGATCAAGTGTTCATACACTAAAATTTGGAATTATTTTTTTGCAACATGAATTGTGGCTCATTGAGTCGATTTGTACACCTTTGACTGTTGGCCTCTTGGTTTTTCAGATGACCCTGACCTCATCAAGCCGTAGTGTTTCCCTCTCCTTCCTCTAGCTGTATGCCTCGCATAATAGAGTTAGATAACTCAATGCCCACACAGTTTTTTAAGGCAATAATAAATCTTTCTTCTCCAGGTTTGGTTGGAGGAAGCGTACCTGTCTTTGATGAAATCGTACTTTCCACTAGTAATCTCAATGAGGTTATCAATATAGACGAAGAGGCGGGTGAGTTAGTGCTACTGTACCATTAAATCCATTTACCATTAACCATCGACTGGGTGGGGGAAGGGAGCTCAATTGGTAAAAAGCTTGGATTTGCATTCTAAGGATTGGAGGTTCAAGACCCAATGTCGGCGGGGTGTTTTTCCGGTATGGGCCTTTAGCAAGCCTTTAACTCCAAATTGCTAGCGTGGCTTCTGAACACCATGGTGAAAATAATGGAGGTATTCTGGTAGAGTGGAACTGACCCTGGGCATGGCCAGCTCCCACTACCAAAAACTTGCCCAGGCAGCAACTTCATTAGTTGCGGTCTTTATCGCACTGCGACTGACAGCGAATTATCATTATTATTTTACCATCAACTCCAGGCAGTGATGCATAAACAAATGGCTCATCAGGTTGAGTAACCCTGAGGACCATCAGCGGGATAGGTGGATAGTTCAGTGGTCGAGCGCTGAGCTTGCAACTTTGAAAACCTGGATTTAAAGCTAGATCATGCCAGGCTCCCGTTCGGAATCAGGGCCCAAAACAAAAATAAGCCTTGCTATGAAGTGGAGTATTGATACTGACCCACTTGTTGTGCTCCATGCTAAAACATAACTGGCAAACAAACTATTATCCGACTCGGCAGCTTTTCCATAGCGGTAAATACGTCAAGCGAAAAAACAAAATTTTACTCATTTTCGTTTATTTAGTAGCAGTGGTGTATAATGATTCATACATGAAGCGATGTCAGTCGTAGGTCAGTGCTAGCATTTGCGGGTTAGCTGCTGCAAAACCCTTTTTCTAACTTCAAGCTGTAAGACTTGCTCTTTTCTAGTTTAAGGCTGTTCAATTAGATTTGGACATGTAGTACAAAGGGTACAATGGGTTCACAAGGCTGTAATGGGAGCACTCTTTAGGTGTGTTACAGTGCGGAGCAGGCTGTGTCCTGGAGCAGTTAGACTCAGAATTAGCTCAACACGGACTGATGATGCCTCTCGATTTGGGGGCAAAAGGAAGCTGCCAAATTGGAGGAAATATCTCCACTAACGCCGGGGGTATACGGCTACTCAGATATGGCTCACTGCACGGCAACGTACTTGGACTGCAAGTGGTAAGTTCACTCTGGTCTTGATTAGCAACCATAGAGTGGGAACTATTGATGTAAGATATGGACCAGCAGTCCGCCCATAATTACTGAGCTAATGCTACAGGCAACCAGTTTCTACACCATCAGTTATTTTCTGATAAAAATTTTATGCATGACCATATTCGATTGGGAGCATTTCCCCATGTTATTGGATGTACTATCTAATGGCCAATGATCAAATAGTGTAATGCTGAATGGATAGGAGCTGTATGGTCTATGCGGGGACCACAAGCTCATAACAGACCTCTAACTAACTTAGGACAAAAGATCTGACAATCTTGAGCATAAATCTTACAAGTTTTCCAACAATTCTAAGTAATTATATGAATATATGGATTGGTAGTCAGACCGAAGTACAGAGTGACCCCGCAAACAGTCTCATTGAGTTCTGACATCATCAGTAGACTTAAAGACTGAAAGTTTTATGGAAAAATTAGACAACTCAATAGATTGCATGCAGGCTAATGCGGAGTTGTACGCTCTTTAACATTATAAAGCAAAGCGACCCGTGATATAATAGTTATGATTCCTGCTTAGCTTATGTCTGTTTGTGACATCAGAAGCTAATCAATTTGTTCCACCTCGAGAATGACAATTAATTGCCTATCCATGTTCATATCAATATTATTCTTGACGAAGCTTGTATGTTACATTACTATGTTACCTGCCCGGCGTTGCAAAGTCTTGAGGATTATGATTTTTCCATACAGGTCCTGGCTAATGGAGAGGTTTTAGACAGCCTCAATCCTCTGATTAAAGACAACACTGGCTATGATCTCAAGCAGCTGTTTATCGGCTCCGAAGGGACCTTGGGAATCGTCACGGCAGCATCAATCAAATGCCCGACCAAACCAAACTCTGTGCACGGAGCAATGATTGGTAGGATGTAGTGGGTTTTCGTTTTTAGTAGCTTCTCAATTAAAGAACAGGTCAAGACTGTGAGATTTTTCTGAGTACGAATGTACATTAAAAATGCTTCTTGGATGAAGCCCTATGTTGAGGGGTGGATGAAGCCCTATGTTGAGGGGTGGATGAAGCCCTATGTTGAGGGGTGGATGAAGCCCTATGTTGAGGGGTGGGTACCAATAGTTTTATGCTCATTTAGTAGGTTATTTGCGCTTAATGAGGATCAAAACCCTAAATAAAGGAAACGCGCATTGTGTGGTCTTCTCTGATTGGGGCATACCATAGACATTGGACAGGCGTGGTGATGCTATCCACCTTAAAAAGAATAAATGTAATTCTGGAGATGAGACAGAGTGAAGCAAAAGTCGATGGGAATCTATGTTTAGTGACGAACATGCATGAGGTGTCATGATGTTTTCGCTGCGCGAGTCAGAGAAGCAGTTTGGGCCGCTCGATTGTTTTCAGTTTTCTCCAAACCTTGGGACTCACTGATTTGATTATGTGTTCTATTTTGTGAATTGTAGAACCATAGAGAGGAGGATAACTCTATCTGTAATACTATTCTCTTTGTAGCTGTTGACAGCTTTGAGAACTGTCTCCGAATCTTCCAGCACTCCCGTCTGGCTGTTGGTGATATTCTCTCCGCGTTTGAGTTCATGGATCTCGGTTCCAGAGAGGTGGTGAGAGATAACCTTGACATTGATTATCCCTTGGGGGAATCACCATTTTACTTACTGATAGAGACATCTGGTGAGCACTGTGGCCGGTCGCAACTCGAGGGGTTTGCATAAAAGCGATTCACGCCTATCAATTTCAAAACTTTCTGATTCGATTAATGCTTTATGCTTGCCACCCTGTCATTTTGTAATAAACGTTGATTTCATACCGCTTTTAAGTCATATAGTACAGCAGAAACTAACTGCAATGATAACGGTCTTTTTTATTGTTTACCTAGTTCAGTTTAGGAAACGTTCAATCTAAAGGGCAAAGAATTCAGGCTCTCAGACATCCTGTAAAATATGGGGTTGATATTTCTTTCTTGCTTGCAGGCTCTAATTCTACTCATGATTTGGAGAAACTGGAGTACCTGTTGGAATCACTTATGACACTTGGCTTAGTTACCGATGGAACAATAGCTCAAGACACCACACAACTGCATGTAGGTAACGCAATAACTCTATAACTACTGCATGTAGGTAACGCAATAACTCTATAACTACTGCATGTAGGTAACGCAATAACTCTATAACTACTGCATGTAGGTAACGCAAAAACTCTATAACTACTGCATGTAGGTAACGCAATAACTCTATAACTACTGCATGTAGGTAACGCAATAACTCTATAACTACTGCATGTAATTCTCAACTGAATTCCTCCAAGATCCTCACACTATTCCTACGATTCTTTTTAAACTTCCAGTTAGACCATTGGTATGAAAGTATATAGATAAGCAATCACCAAGTGCAGAGCCAATCAAACTAATTTGCTTCTGACATCAGAAAGAGACAAAAGCCACACGGGAGTGGCTACAATTATATCACAATTCCTATTTGTTCATGAGCAAACAGCTTCGCATTAGTGTGAATTCAGTTTACAGAGTTGTCTACCTTTTCCATCAGCTAACTGTGTCTTGAGACTATGAAGGGGTAGATTATTGAGCACACTAAGAGACGCTATTTTTGAGCCAAAGGGTTGTTTGCGGCCCGTGAGCACATTGGTCACACCTAAGGTTTGTACTTGTCTATAATCATCACTTTCGCTTGCAGTATATGTGGTCACTGAGAGAGCGAATTGCTGAAGCTTTAAAAGCTGATGGATATTGCTATAAGTATGATATCTCTCTACCATATAATGTATGGTATGATATTGTGGAGGACTTCAGGGAAAGACTGCGGGGCACAAATGCACTTCGTTGTGTGGGCTATGGACACCTCGGTGATGGTTAGTAAAGAATGTGTGTACAACTGGGGCATCAATGCCAGGTTGTTCACACACTTGGTTTGTACAATATAGCATTCAGTTACTAAAGTGAACATTCAAGATTATAGTACTTGCACTTGTCCTTTGAATTGAAACCCATTTAAATAAAATAGCTATCTTGGTGGAACCCTGTGGGATTGTTTGGAATCTTCGCATTGTTCTGCATGATTGTTCTGTAAAAAGATCTCCCGGAGAAGTAATAGCCCTCAATCCCAGTGGGAGGGAGCCCTGCATGAATAGAAATTGAACCCATTATCTAAAGAAGCACTCTAGTTATTCAGACTATCTTGCTATCCTGAAGTGCTGTATAAATGATATGAGATTCATTTCAAAATCATACCTCTGATTGCTGTATGACTCTGTGGCCTTTTTAAAGGTTCAGTTTCTTTGTGTTTGCATTCCCATAACTGAAGAGTCATTACATACTGTTGGTGATTATGCAGGTAACCTTCACCTCAACATGACCTCGGCAGAGTATGATCAGGCGATTATGGATCGTATCGAGCCATACGTTTATGACTGGACGGCCAAACAGAGGGGTAGTATCAGTGCTGAGCACGGTCTAGGTACGTCGGGTGGTCATTGTGTGAGAAGTTTTGTTTATTATCATTCTAGGTCTGTCTAACTCTTACTAAAAAGTCTTTCTTTAGGGGGAGCTGATTAGTTCATATGGGAGAGTCAGTCGTGTCCTAATTATTAGGCGTTTTCGGGCCAGCTAAAGTAGCCCTTACGCATTGGGTAAAAGAGGGCTCTATCTTTATTTTAATTTGGGTAGTTCGCGCGAATAGGCAAATAGATTGAAATCATGCGAACGCCAAATTTTGTGTTGGCAACTAAATAAAAAGTGAAAGTCCATCGCGTTAGTCTCTCCGAACAATCATGACAGTGAATCAATGTGTTTTTTTATTGCTATCGCACAATAGGCACTGAGTCACCTCGTCCTAATGCATTCAGATGACTTTTCCGTTCAAGCAGAAAACTCCAGCATGTATGTTCGGGCAGTATGGCACGTTGCCGGTGTGTTGGTTTAGCGGCAGGGCAACGCGCAACGAACATTAGCTTGTCCGAAAACGCTTCATGTCTAACCTTTTAGTTCTACTTGGGAACTTGGCCATCATATTCAGTAGACTTCCTAAGCTTGAGACTTGTTCTGGAGCAGTAGTAGCTGGAACTTATATGAGAAAATCATACTCACAGTGGGAGCTTGGTTTGATCAGGGCTTGAACCCGAGATCTGACTATCATAAGCCAGGTTTTCTAGCTGATGTCAAATTCGGCTATGAGGAGCTTATGCCCACCTCAGTAAGCCCAAGGTCTAGGTGTCTACTCCTGATTATCACAATAAAGTTTAAATTGTGGCTGTTCTGCTATCCAAACTTTCATCTACTCCAGTATTTAGAATTATAGCCAACTTGTTGTGGATCTATGCAGCCACTTACCATCCTATGCAGACACTTACCATCCACATGAAGTACCTACACACCCGGGATTTAACAATCTTAAATCAAGAAGCTCCAGCCTCTGATTCATCCATTTTCTTCAAAAATCTATGGTTGTTTTATATATTTAGTCATCACTTGATTATAGAGGGATCCAATACACAGCATCAAGCATCTGTTGAACCTTCATTACCATGTCACAAAAGAAACTCTGAATCTTAAGTGCTGCCCTTTCGAAAGACAAGAACAATTAGGATCATGATCAGAATGACTGTACTTCTACTAACATGGTCCAAACCCAGAGTAAAATAAAAACAAAAAGAGCTTTCGGGATTCTGTACTAAGCGGTTTTAAAATTGCATACACTTTACGCATTTATTGAATCATGATTAAAACTGTTCTAAACCTGAGGGTTGTTGCGCTGTCGACCGAATCTCCAGTCTGATTGAGTCTCCTGGGATTGGGCCTTGTTGGGTATCTAATTGTGCTTTGCCATCATCATATTCAATGCGTATCACTTTACAGTTTGTACGTTACGTTTTCAGGTTTTAAGAAGGCGCAGTACATTTATCACTCCAAGTCAAGAGAACTGGTTGATGTGATGCGAAGCATTAAGAGTTTACTAGACCCGAAGGGGATTCTTAATCCATATAAATATTTACCTGATCACTGACTTAGGTCACAAACTCAGCCTATTATCTTGTTTAATCTGTTATAGAGGGTTTTTGTTATTTCTATTTGACAAAGAAAATGAACTTCTAGTTCCAGTGCTGCATTAGACATCCAGAGTCTGAGCATCATCATAGATGGTATGAGAAAAAAAATATTTTGCATGTAATATTAGTGGCTTGGTGTAATATTGCAAAAGGCCTAAAAGTACATTATTTTTATACCAATGGCTAAGTCGTATGTGTAAATTGTAGCTATAAATACAATCAACTTTTACCGGTCCCCGATGGTTGTCATATGTGTACATCTTTAGTTGTATTTTACAATCAAATGTTACCCCGATTTACATAGATGATGTAATGGAGAATAAACACTTGCACTGCCAACACTTGGTTTTGTTTCGCTCATTTAAGGTAAATATGGTCTAGTCTATAGTTCCCCCCCCCCAATTAACCTAGCTTTGCAGCCCGTTCTTCTCGCCAGAACGCCAAATAGCGTCGTGTCATACGGAGTTGTTCGCTTTACAAAGATTCAGATCGAGGCTCAAAGCTCACCACAGTCTGTGGGCAGTATGAGATGCCCGTTTTAGTAACGATTTATCGACTGTTACAGTCAACCTGCCTGTGAGCTAGAGGTTCATCTTCGCTGTGGTGGAATCCTTGTTGTACGAGAATTTTGCTGAGGACTTCTAACAAGTTATCTCCAAACATCGGGCGTACTATAAGGCTAGCGGAGGATCGGGAACGCTCGGGCAGCGGCTTAACATCATATCATTGAAGGTTTGACTGATCTGAATGCACAGAGCGACATCAGCCAACGTTTAGTCCCATCAAATTGACGCGCGCAAGGGAGACCTAGATTAGAGTCCCTAAGATAGGAGCGTCAAAATGGCTTGTGCGACAATCAGTCTCAAGCGAAGCCTCGACTTTGATCCACTTAGCCCGAGAAGACCGAAACGGAGGAGATGTACACCTATGACGATAACACCTACTCCTACATCGCCTCCAAAGCCTCCTTCAGTATTTAAGGAAGCCACAACATCTATGAGCAAAGGTCAGAATATCAATTATCACTTCACTGTATCAACTATCATCATCGTGTATGACTCAGTCATTGACTGAGTAGTGACTAGTGAGTATATCACTATCACATTCAGTTACAAACTAACAAAGTGACAAATCGCATTCACTCAGTGAATGATTGACTCATTGAGTGATTCACTATCAATCGCACATATTGACATAATCATAATTTAAGCAGTAGATAATCTAGTTAAAGTATCAATTCAATGTCTAGTCCTATCCCTTGAATCGGTTACTGAGAAGTGAGTTGAGTATGTGATCGGGATGAGGGAGGGGATCCTTATTTTTGGGTGGCCCGATAGCTTGTGAATGTGAGTTGAGCTTGAAAATGAAATAGGCTATCCATCCACTGACTGATCCAGTATGTTTTTACGTATCCTAATTAATGATCAGTTACTTACTGACCTAGTCATTCAATCAATGGTATCCAGTGCTATTCTGATGCTAGCTCTAGTCTAGTTTATTCCGTGCAATACTACCAGTTTAACTTGAGTTATATACTTACTTAGGTGCTTGCTTATCCAATCAGCCTCTGGTTTAGCGCAGTCACTCAATACTGTACAGGCTATTTCTTATTCATAGTACCAGACTAGTAGGCCTTTTAGTAATCTAGTAGTAATTAACTGGCTATGAAGTAAAACGGTAGGGCATCTTTTCATCTAGGAAATGTACAATTCGAGTGCTCGTACCAACGGCAACAGTAAGGTAGTAGTGTTAGTTGTTACTACGGTAGTTGGACACGGCTGACGCAAAAGGCAAATCAATTGAAGCATCAACATGTCATATATCAGATATGTTCCACAATTGGAATGTGTCCCGGCTCCGGGAATTCAGAAAATGATATGGCCCAGTGCTCGGAAACAACTTGACCAAACTAAGATAATTTATTTGGTCAATTTAGCATAGTACTCCAGTTAGTATTAGTAATGTCAATGCAAAAGTAACTGCGGTTTAGTACGAGAATTGATATTAAAGTTGAACTCTCCAGATTAAAGGTTGAACTTTGTAGTCTAATGTTTGATCGAACTCTTCGAGTTTAGCTCCGGTGTATTTAAACAGTCCAGAATATATTTTTTTGAGTTTTAATATTACTCAAGCCGTATGGATTCTCAATTAATCCACAGTTTAGTTACCCAAAGTAATAACCAGAACTTGCCAAAGTACCATTAAACACCTGCCACTAGAGGCCATGCTGAAAAACTTCTAATGTGCATGCCAGTAACTCGGTTACTAGTAGAAGTGACTGGCCACATCAAAGCTATCTCGCGTGGCTAGGCTTTTGCTGAACAAAGAATGCACCTCGGGTCAGTTCAAGTGTACCGACAGATGTACTTTCAGGGACTAACAGTCTGTAATTCTATCCTAATTGCAGAGCAAATAGCCGACAGTATAAGATGTGAACTGAAGAGGCTACAGCATAGGAGACAGCTAGTTAACCCATCCTCATCTCAGTCAGATTGCTCGGATACTGAGCCGTGCTGTTCATCTCCTTCACAGGCCAGAGATCTACCCTCATCCAAACAGAAAGATACGCCTCTTTTTACCTTCAAGTGAGTATACAGTCAAAGAAGCGACTGGTTTTCCAGTCTTGTGCTCTATGCACCCCTGTATACATAGAAGCGGCCTCGTCACAGTCCCCCGAACCTCTGAGTTCTGATTATATGTAGCCTGTGCGAGGTCCATGCATAGAACAGACTCACTATTCACTTTTTGTGTTGGGCTCCTTGCCCAAATATTGAATGGTCACTCTAAGTAGTTGTAATTGATTTCTATGGGCCCAGCTGCTAGTAATCATCAAAAGCTAAACAATGGAAGCGAAAATCAAACGAAAGCTCGCAAGCTTGTGTGCCGTCCTGCAGTGATAATCCCCTGATGATCAATAGTCAGCTTCTACTATGCCAACCCTGCCCAGCCAGCAACTTTGTTGCTATATTATGGTTGAAAACTACTGTTCCTGGTCCTTATTATCAATGTTAGTTCTTTCAGCTACTGAAACTGTTACAGTGGACCGAAGGCCTGTGCGGAACCCGATCAGTCTGTGATTGGTTAGACATTTATCCATTTGTTGTCTGGCTAGCGGGTTTCACAGACACTGGCTAGCTGGATTACGTTTCAGTGATTAATGACGGAGGCTAATCCATTATGCTAGTTAGCAGCAGCTGCATGCTTAACCACTGTCCAGATACATCATGCGGAGTTGTCCTTCCTTGTATGTGAATGACCCCCCCCCCTATAAGCATCCCTATCACCGATTGTAACAGAACAAAGAACCAACATTTAAGTTGCAAGAGTCCTAAGAAAATCTGTCTTAGTGCAGGCCACTAGTCGCAATCATCACCCGGTTGGTGTGGTTATTACAGACAACCCCAAGTTTACTATGGGATTGGTTTAAGGTAACTGAGTGTATAAATGAATTGATACCGGCAGACGGGCGCTAGGAAATGTAAGCAGTGTTAATGCTAGCATTACGCTCATGCTAATTCCCTGGATGTTTACAGACAGATGACAATGCTCTGTGAGAGAATCGTTAAGGAGAAGACAGAGGAGCTGAGACAGGAGTATGATCAGGTGCTGGCCAGTAAACTCGCCGAGCAGTACGAGGCCTTCCTCAAATTCAACCACGACCAGCTGCAGAGGCACTTCTCCAACAGCGCTGACGCTTCCTGTAAGTAACCTAATGGCCCTTGGCGCTGAGGAGTGCGCATTTACAGCTCATAAGTGCACCGAGTACTCATTTGGCAAAGTTTCTTAAAAGTATGAGAGCTGTGATATAGTTTAAAATCAAGTTTGCCCACGGATGGTATATTTATGTGGAGGATTGTAATGGAACCGTGATACTCACTATTCAGAAGATCCGTCGACGATCTTCTCATTTATGATTCTGAAGAGGCCTTTTTTTATCGTACAACTTCCTTGCACTTGCCCATGTATTTGTGTATGTATGACCTGGTGGTTGTGTTCATACATGTAGACTTTCGTTAAAGGGGTTGACATGGTCGATGGTCGGCACTTTTTCGGAGTTGTGTTCCCCGTTCTTAAA
>Ga0224501_10002580_pt1 | contig 14254 bp, 15 predicted proteins | sample SF_Oct11_sed_USG_4_FD_169105 | JGI IMG/M metagenome (GOLD analysis project Ga0224501, IMG submission 169105) | Sediment microbial communities from San Francisco Bay, California, United States - SF_Oct11_sed_USGS_8_1 | ecosystem: Environmental > Aquatic > Marine > Sediment | place: USA...
GTCTCCAAAGTCTCACCCGAATCTGTTAAGCACAATAAACTATCATGTAAACTATAGGTTCATGATTTTTATCAATTTTCCTAGGCCATATTTCGAGTTTACAATCTAGTGAATTCAGTCAATTCCGTCAGTTTCTTTGACTCAGGAGATCCGCCTAGACAAAAAAATCTTGTTTTAACCAAACTTAATTGCAACCCATTCATAATGTAATGGCTCATTTGGGTTTAAGATTATATGCAATGATAATTGCTGTTTTGATCTGAAACACAAAAACGCAAATGCGCCCTTACCTGTACTTTTTCAAGGATATATCTTTTTGGGCTGCCGCAAGAGGATCCAGTGTAGCAGGATTTACTGTTTACAAGCTCATCAAACAGAGTTTGGAGAATCGACTGTATCACATGATGAATTTGGCTAATTGTTATGATTACTCACCAGCTGTGGGTAGTGTCAGAATCTCTGTTCTGGCCCTTCCAGCATTCTCTAACATCATTGGTTTGTAAGTCCGCTCCAGTAGGGTAGTAATACTTCTCTCTGCTGGTAAGGCTCTTCTGCTCTTCATAATTCTCATGTCCAGCAGGTGCGGAAACCTCGCCTTCTCTTCCCAATCTGTCTGCTGATCACTTCTACGTCTGTCAAAACATTCCGGAACTAAACAATGTCTTTTGGTATTATACTGATTGCTCCTAAAAAAATCCAGGGAAACACAATTCTTGTCCCATTAGTTATGTTTGCCATAGGATTTCATCCAACCATCCCAATCATTTCAAAGACCCAGAACAATTATTTCAATTACAATTACTTCACCATGACCTCGTTTTTTATGGTCAAAGAGCATTTCTGGATAAATCTTGAATATCCGGATGAAATTCTGTCATTAAATCGAAATGATAATCATTGATAAGTTGTGATGAGATTCATTATTTGGGACTGGGAAGTTACATGTGCTGGGACCAATCATATAGAAAGGTAGAAAACGGATGCACACAGAACTCATTGGGTTACAGTCAAGATGGCTGCAAACAGTTGGTTATTGCATATTGTATAGACGTAGGAGGAATCCTCTTACTTCTATGGGTTATGGTTAATATATGTGTCTATGGATGTTGATACCTAGTCTGGAATTGTATGTGACTGTGATGGGTAAAGCGTAAGGATTTCTTACTTGAAACCAATGCGAGGTGAATTCCTGGGAAATTAGACAAGTATTGATAAAAATCACATAACAATCCCCTGTCAGAACAGAAAAAAGGTGTGCCATTATCAGTACTAAAGCACACAAACCTACGCAATGACTCAAAAACCGATGAGGTACTCACTTGAGGATCCAATCCTTGGCACTGTATTTGTATTCATTATCTCTCAAATAAGGGCAGCCATGAGCTTTTCTCACTAATTCCAAGGCACTCTCATGATTACCATGCTTGCAAGCGAGCAGCAGAGCCGTGTAACCCAATACATTACGAGTATCACAAGTCAAACCAAATCGCACCATCTGATTCATGATAAGGCGTAATCCATCCGGCCTCTTTTCTATAAGACACAAAACGAATGTACGAATGTAGATTTGGCATGCCTCAGAGACCAGAATGTTAAGGCCCCACTACAGATGATATCCATCTTAGGTTCCAGGCACCCTTCAAACTACCAAAGCCATGCAGCCTACACCGTTGGTGTTGAGTTCCCCAACATGCAGACAAACTAGAGTCAACTCATATCAATTACTAAGAGACTGGTACCCCAATGATCAGAACATAATGTTAGCATATCGGTTGCCTGACTGGTAGCGGCATGGTGTAGTGCGGTATTTCCATCTGTGTCCTCTATCAGTAGTTCTACATTCTCCTCTGCTAGTAGTTGTCTCATGATTTGTAGTTTGTCAGATAGAGTAGCAATCATGAGAGGGGTTCTTCCCATCTTATCTTGCATGTTAATAAATGACCCTGAAATATGCAAGAAAATTGTGAACGTAAAATGCCAATCATTGCCACACATTGAGCATTTGGACTTGTCACCTTTTGTGTTTGAAACTGGAAGTGCGTAAAGAATTTTTGCACACGGGTGCCATTTAAATATGAGAAAAAAATGATGTGTAGGTAGAAATTCCGAACATGGCATTGCTGAGCCTATAATATATTGTCTTTTATAGTCTCTCCACAGTTAGACTTTCAGTAAGATCATGCTAATATAACACTCGCCTGTCTGATGTTTACCAAAACAAGGATCAACTAAAACCAACCTCGCTCCAGAAACACTTTAACCATTTTCATTGCTTGTTCCTCATTTTCAAGGGTGCAAGCCAACATCAATGGTGTCCAACCATTCACATCCTACAAAAGCCCTACATAAGTTTGAAACATGCGTGGAGCATTATTCTTCTAAGACTTGGAACAGCCTAGATAAATCTCTAACCTTATCTGACTTTAATTTAAGCAGTTAATACTATCTTGTATCTTCTAGTTTTTCTACTATCTACACGACTGTTGATGCTTGACCTGACCATCCCTCATTCTGTTTCTTGATCATGAATTTGCACTTTTGCTATTTTCTCCGTCGTGGACCATTTTGTAAACAAGGACTTTTGTCTTAATGATACTATCCACGTAAAATAAACCCCAACCTAATAAGGTAAGCGCAACGGAGAAGTTCACATTTGTTGCTACAGAAACCAGCTCAGATCCAAGTCTAAACCCAAGCTGTGTTCTAATCACTGAGGTATTTCGTTATCCCACGTCATGTTCTGTCAGCACACTTGTTTTGCTATCCGTCGCGGTCTGGAGAGACCATAATCCAGCTTCTGATGAAGCTCCAGGCTTGGTCATTGATGGCCTAGTGTAAATTAACTCTGCTTAAAACCAGGTTCACTCTATACCAGGGTACACGGGGTCAGTAAACCTAAGACATTAGTTGTTTACGCATCACGGACGAGAAAAAGTGGGAGGTAAATCTTAACAATTATGGATTGCCCTTGATCCTTCGGTACTGGGTGTGTAACTTTTCTGTGTTGACGTGGCTTCGGATCACCACAGTAAAGATAATACAGGTCCCCTCTATTATTTTTTATACTGTGGTGATTCGAAGCTACACCGTACACATCAGTGAGCGAGGCTTGCTGGGGCTCATAGGGCTCACACCAAGCAAAAACCCAGTCAGCACTGGGACCCGCGCTCACAACCCTTATAGTTAAAATTCTCCACTGACTGAACTACCAAGGCCCCTTCCCGAAGACATGTCCTTCATACCTGCACATCCACATCAGCCAGTTTGGCCAGTAAAAGTTTAGTTTGGTGGACCCTGCCATCTCTTACTGCCTGGTGCAAGGCTGTCTTCGCTGGTTTTCCGCTCAGTGGTTTCAGACATGGTGCTATCTGCTGCACAGGCTGCACCGACCGAATAACTGCAGCCATTCTATGACCGATCCCCACTCAGGTCTGTGATCAGGTAAATGAAGGGATAAAACAAGATAGAATTCTGCAACAGTTTACACGAAACTGACAACTGTTCTCTATGTTATAAGATTGAACGAGAAGATTTGTATACTACGGGTATTTTTTTTCTGAATGCCATCGTTTAAACATACCGAGCTTAAGCTAGTGGCCATCCAGACTTGAGACCTGCCAGCCTGTCGACAAGCATCAACTTTTATTTTGTCGACCTAAACACAAAAACGTGCAGCCTTGACAACTGTCTACCATGCACATTCCGTTATTTGTATTTATAAGCTTACCCGTGTAATCATGAGCTGGTGCAGTACTGATCAAAGTAAGACTGGGTGCATATTTGTTGCTAAGGTTTTCCTTTGGTATTATAGTCTATAATTCTAATCTTTCAATGGTAACGATAGGCTTTAATAGGTATAGTCCTAATCCACAGGGCTGTTCACCCCAGGATCAATGCATGCTTTATTGACGCTGCTCTTCATTAGAAATAAGGCATGTAGGTATATATTGAGTAATTGAAATCTTCTGCCTTGTGTATGCTTGGGTTCTGATGTCCTGGACCTCACTGATTGGTTAGTGTTATTAAAATGGGAAATGTTTGTATAGAATTATCCATCATGGATCTACAAAAAGACCTCAAGATGAAATATCGTTCTAAGTGGAACTAAGATGCAGTCTCTTTGGCAAGATTCAGTGGGTTCTAACCAGTCTTCTAATAACGATTTAGACTGTTTATTTAAAAGAGATTATTATACTTGGGATATGTGCCTTCCTATACAGTGAGAAGAGAGGGGAATGGGTCACCACCTTGGTGTTTTTGCACATCTCAGTTACCTACCAGTAAATGAGTAAATAGGATTGTTTAGCCCAGTAATTATATCTAACCAGTCTGTGGTGTATACTCTCATTACACACAGCTATAATCTGACTTCAATATTTATTCCACTTACTGATCAATACTTCGAGTCTATCACAAAAGGTAATAGGAAATCATTTCTACTTTCAATGATCAGAGAGGCCAGTAACAGCCATTCATCTCATGATTACAGACATCAAGTGCTCTAATCCTCACCCGTCACATGACTTCTTGAATAGCGTAGTTATTCGCGGCAGCCTTGTGACTGGACAGTCATGGATTTTAGACGGAAGTAACATTCACTAGAGTCTATGCTAGTTTTGAATGTGTCACTGGGTTACAAGAACTTCAATTCAAGAACTATTATCATCACTTGGCATGAAACCTATAAACTTTATATGAAGTAATACGCGTGTAATAAATAGGAAATGTTACTTACATTGTAGATTTAATTATTTAACAAGTAGGATTGAGATCAACTTACATATGAGGTTGACTATGAATCAACAATTTGAAAATCTAGAAGACAGGAAAACAGAACTGGCTATTGTATAGAAACGGTAAAACTAGGTGCCTACTGCACATTGAGCAAGCAATCTTGGGCAAAATAGGGTAATACTGATTGATTCATTATATTGGCCACAGCAGGTTATATCGCAAGTTCATTTCCCAACCAGGGACACTAGGCATTCCACACAGCGGTGTTGATGGAGTGGGCCTCTATGGATACTTGAAATTTATTAGAGCCATCTTGAACTGACACTGTCTCATCTTTTTCTCCACTACAATCAGTTATGACATTTTACAAAGAGAACATAATGAAAGTGGATTCTGCCAGGAGCAGATAGCACAACCATGATCTCGGAGCCAAGCAATCGGGTGGGGGAAAATGGAAATTACCTTCAGAATGCTTTTATGACCAAGTAGTTACATAAGGGCCCAAGTTATGGTAACATTTGGAGTTGCCCAACCCTAGCTCATTGCAAGTGGAGAGAGGACAACTGCAGCTGAAATTTGTCAGTATGTATTTGGCTCATCTTACTGACTGACCTGTTGTAAACGATCAGCACGAGTCGTTTTTCCGGAGTCTTGAACGCGAGACCGCTTAAAGATGCCCCATCGACAGAGAGTCTAACGCGAACTGAGCCAGGGGCAACCAGCTTACTACAATGGAATACAGTGGAATAACTTTAAGCATACCACCTCACATAGTGATTCCACTTCTTATGGGTGTGATTCTTCCGTTCAGCTGTGGGTAGATATACAACAGAGCATCTGCAGGGTTAAATTGCATTCCGGGCAATGGCTTCTCACACATATTATGATACGCAGTGACTGTTTTCGGTGTTAGTCTGGTCATCCAAGGTAATAATCCTATGGACATTAGCTCACAGAGCCAGTTGACTTGTTGCTTTCCTAGGTGGTAATTAGGGGACATAGAGAAGGGTACTCTAGTGGACCTCCTTCATTTAAGGTCGCGGTCCGAAATCGATGAGGGTGTTGTGAAAAACAAAGTTTTGCCTAAACCGAGAATCAGGTACTTCTGATTCAAGAATTAGTACGCTGTCCACTAAGCCATCACTTCACCCCATACCAGAGACCCTGGGTCCAAGGCCCAGTACGCTATCCACTAAGCCATCACTTCACTCCACACCAGAGACCCTGGGTCCAAGGCTCAGTACGCTATCCACTAAGCCATCACTTCACCCCATACCAGAGATCCCGGGGCCAAGGCTCAGTACGCTATCCACTAAGCCATCACCTCACTTTGTTATGACAGTCAATAACAGTAAGATGAGCTAACCAACACATCAGTTAAGCATACACTCGCCTAGTTGTCAGGGGTAAATACCTGAAGTGGCCCATCGCATAGAACATGGGCTGCTTGTAGAATACATCATTAGCTGCATCCACTATGATGGGACTATCCACATTGTTGTTGACCCAGTTTGGCCCTCCTGAGGTATTCAATGCTATGTTCCAGTCAGTCCAACCAGTAACCCAATTCTGCATATCCTGTAATAAAAACCCTTCCCATGTATGAATCAAATTGTTATGGATGGCCTTCTCAGTCACCCAGAACCATGCATGTTGGTGATAGTTAAATCTTGACAAAACCTGTAGTTAAACTACAGGCTCAGCTCAAAACAGGCTGCTACTCTGCTCTTTGAGGCTGCCCCATGAGGTAATTCCTGGTTACCCGATCACCAGGAAATTTTACTGCGGTTGAATAACACCACTGAGGTACGGTTGAATACTACCAATGAGTTGCGGCTGATTACTACCACCGAGATGCGGCTGATTACTACCACTGAGGAATCATACCTGAATAATATCATTAGTGTACTGTTCAGCTCGTTCCCAGCTGCCGAGGATAACCTTTGTCTCATACGGTGCAGAGCCAGCGCATGCCTCCGTAGCCAGGATAAACTTGTCTGTATTAACTTGATGAGTCTCTGTTAATCTGTCATATGACAATACGCCATTCAGGTACCAATGAACGCCTAAACCAGAGACATACTTGCCAGCATCGCTGTTGTAAATCTACAAAGAAACCTTGTTACTAGAGTTTCATCATACATCTCAATTAATAGAAAGGTTGCGGAGTTGCATATCCACACCGGTAAACGGAAAACGGTCCTGAATTGACGTCATTGGCACGTAAATGCAGACAGTTACCGTACGTTTGTACAGAATTTCTTTCAAATTGCAAACGATGACACTTAATACGTTTTTCTTTTACTAGTTCGATCAAGTAAGTCTGCCGCAGTTTGAGGCAATCATTGATGTTATGAATTAATATACCGGCCATAATCACATATTTGCACCCATATTGTGCACTAAATCAATAGCAATACCGATCCAAAGTGAGCAATGTTTTCACTGAGTGAGCGAACAGCTTACCAAGCGAGAAATTATACATTAGAAAGTGGAGTCGCTAAAGTTCCGGTTATGTAGCGGGGTACGCAACTCCACACTTCTTTAATATTTGTTCTCTATGAGAAGGGTGGTAACAAGCTAAATACAGACTTCAAAACAACTCACAGTTTGAGCCCAGCCGGGCAGCGCTAGCAGGTCATCATCTAGTATCATCAGCTTTAGATCTCCGTACCCACCCGCAGCGAGGGCAGGACCTACACACATGTACAGAAAGAAATAAACAGGCGTCATATATCTGAGAGTCAGCTCCACAAGGCACAGGATGAGCTAACACTTCCTACATTATAATTTGACTGTCATGTGCGCCGTATGTTCAAACCTCTACATAAACGCCCCAGCAGTCACAGACCTGAGGTAACTCTCGATAACAGGTTACTTACCGAGATCTTTGGCAATGAAATCTCGCTGTGTCTCGGCTGTGAATCCCATACACTGAAAGGAGAAAAATGGAATACGCCCATCGGTTGGCTCGTTTTGAGCGGTCATTCCCCACATGGGTATGCCCGCTGTTTTATAGGCATCCAAGAATCTACAAAATTTATACAAGTAGCAGTCATTTTGAAACACTGTCCTGCAACTTGGGCAATCAAACAAGCAGACAGTGTGCTTTGGGGATTTAAAACCTTCGTTCAATAGGATGTGACAAATTAACTACAGAGTTTGTGCTATATATACATTCTTCTAGTCTTGACCATACATTGTACAAGGGGTCATGGACTTGATATTTTTATGTTTCGGCCAGAGTTGCTCTTGCTAGCTCCACAGCAGGATTTAGAAGTCTTGAAGGGTCATTCTTCCTTACAGTTAGGGGAAGACAACTACATGCTTTTGCTCTAATACTCACTTGACCAAATAATTGGCCCATGCTTTGAAGTACGGTCCACCAGGCTGTCCTTTAAGAAAACCCCTGCCGTGCATCTTGCCATTGGTCTTCATCCAACCGGGTGCACTCCAAGGGCTCGAGAAAACTTTGATCTTTTTCTGGCTCATTGCCATTGCTCTCTTTAGCAGCGGCAACTGAAAAAAATGATCTGGTGGCATGGAAAAAAGGGTCTAGAATCTATAAGATACTCGCACCATTAAGTTAAAATACAAAGTCGTAGGCTTCCAAGATCAAAATGGGAATCGGCACACAGGATAGCAACTGGCTCACCTTATGGTTCACGTCCTCGGGCGCCAGCTGGAAATGAGCGAGTGACAAGTCATCAGCGACATCATCATATGAGTATTCATGAGTGGAAAAATCAGTGCTCGCGATGGGCACTCTCGCCAATGTGTACTCCAAACCTAAGAAATTTATACCCATAACTACTTACTCTTCATTGACATTTTTACGAGTAAACACCAGGTGGTAATCCACAATGCTGTAAACGCGTTAGGTAACAAATAGTGTGGACATTGACTTGAGTGATGGGGATAAATTCAATGATTTTGGTCTGACACGGCTCCTAGATGTGTTAATCCAGTTTATAAACTCACAGACTAGTAGTATGAGTTGGTATATTTGTAACCGGGGAGGGGGGAAGGACTGGTATGTGAACTATGCGACGGTCACAAAAAACTCACCGTCAGTGGAAAAGTAAGACTTCAGTAGTTGTTCCTGAGTTTCATTAGAGAGACTGTGAATATTAATCCCTGCTGCATCTGTAAAAGCTCCACCAAACCCAATAACAGTTTGATAAACGGTGCTTCTATCTATGGTTAAGGCACCTACAAAAAGATGATAGTGATAGAACTGAGACAGCAGAGCATGCACACGCGCGCACAGCTATACTGCTACTGCTTTAGGTCCATCTATACATAGCGTTACGCATTCTGTTATGCACACCACCACAGCCCTCTACACACATAAAAGAATGTCAATACTCTCAGTTCCCACTGTTCATATTACTGGTTGTACTACAAGCACCGCTCACCATCTATTTCGGTCGCGAAATTTGCTAAGCTGTTCAAGAGCACGACCGGAAAGCACGATTTAAAAAAAAGCATCTTTCACTCAGTCGCGGTCTGCGACTCAAAGCATGCGAACAGATTTCCGCGACCAAAAATTACGGTCGCGAGCGCGCAAATGCACCTATTGTCCAGCTGAGCTGATAGTGAGGCAGAGAAGCAGTTAGAATGCTGTGCTTGATATGACCATGCTTTGAGTCTGAAATCCTGTCACGACATGCTCCAGTTGCGGCTATGAGTCGCTCACATCAATCCCAGCTCAGGGCCAACAGACCTCTCTATAAGGCGGAGCATTGATACCCACTGGCTTGTGGTGCTCTATGCATGACTATAGCAAGTGACATATTTAAACAGGCCACTTCGCTGAGAAGAGACCATACAAAAAACCATGCTTTGGCTAACCATGTACTCACCATGATTGGTAGTGCCGTGACTAGAAGAGAACTGACCACTTGTCTTAGAGAAGCGCTTCCCTGATTTTGTTGATGTGTACATAAGAAAAGACTGTCCAGGGATAGATTCAATGTGATCAAATGTGTCGCAGTACGTACTGTTACACCTGCACGCAATGGATGACGCACCAAAGTTTTCACTGATGCACACGGAAGCTGCAAAATAAAATTGTAGTGACTAAGCCAAAACTTGTCAACAAGGATTCACATTAGCTTCCGACTGATTTGATATATGGGTACAGGTTTTGGGAATATGCAGCCCTGTGATATCCGTGTGTAACAGCGCATCGGAAACTAATACAGGAGCCTGGAATACACTTCAACAGCTAAGGATACTGTCTGTATAGCACACTCACCTTCTACAGCATGCAGAGAGAGTAGAACCAGGAGAAGGAGGGAAATCATAGTGAAGCTGTTTCTTGTGATGGTATCATAATCTGTGTTGTAGATATGTGTGAAGTACCACATGTATGACGCCATGGCCTTTTTGCTAGAGGAGATGGGAAGGGTGCAGCAGGCATTTGATATGATGCTGAAAACATTTCAAGAAAAAGTGGACATCTTCATGGAGATGGCCATGGATAAGCGCGCCTCCCAACAAGAAAACAGTAGGTCATTTTCCCGCGAACCACAACGCTCGGTCAAGTCTTCATCTTTTGATTATAGGTGATCATACCACTGTGTAGATTTTCCCAATGACTTATATTATTTTTTACTATTGAATTCAGTAGCATGATCCCTGCTGTGCGAACCAAAGGTCATTGAAACGAGCCTATTGACAAGTTTAACATACAGTAGCTTTTTGTGAACTGCAATAGAAAGAAGTTGGATGGTTTGATAACAACCCATCGAGCATGCAGCGGGGTGACACGCTCACCAACATAACTATCTACAAACCTCTTTTGTTGACCGCGCACACTTATCCTCATTGTGTATCTCCCGTCATCTTGAGTCAGACTTTTGATTTTTATGCTATTGAAACCCACCCACCTGTGTTTTTGCTTTGACAGTTTTTCTGTATCTGTTGCCCAATAGACTTAGTACTCTATGGGTAGGTCTTTATTTAACATCACAGTCCAAAACTGGTAAAGATACCAAGTGATGTACAAACATAGAGTCGAACCCAAAGCTTGTCCACACTTTTCTATGTTTGCATGTTTCATCTAACACCAGCTGTGTCATTCACAGATATGATAATAGTGACCCATCAACTGGAAAGTCTTCTACTGAAGATGATAGGACTGTGCCAGAGAAATTCTAGCAAACTACCAGAGGAGGATCGTGAGGTAACGGATAATCCTTATCATCCTTTTATTGTCTATTATCGCCTTACACACTGAATGATGTGCGAACAAATGACTTAGATTGACTGACGCCCAACCAGAAACCCGAGGTAGGCGGCAGTAAGCCACCTCGGCGCCATCCCATGCCACCATGGCAATGACAGAAACCTGCCTTAGGCAGTAGCTATGCATCATCGTAAATGATGTGCTTTGAGGAGCTTATCTGAGATAATTCTCAGCACCCAAAAGAGGTTTTGATTTCAATAGAGGGATGTCGATATCAGCAGCGCTACAGAGACTTTCAAAACGTTGATGCGCCAAGACATTGTTTAGCCTAGTGATGCCAGACTCCAAGGACACTCGATTTCCATCAGGAAACACCCATCTACCATAAGAAGAAGTTTGAGTATTGTTCAGCCACGTACATTTTCTTTTCAGTCTGTCTGGTTTCCACTCTTGGATGCTGTTGTTGCGCCCCAGCAGAAGTTTCCCGCTGATCATCCCCGAGCTCAGGTTTTCAAAGACGCCAGCCGGCAAGTTATGAACTGCATGATGGGACATATTGAACTTCCCGCGATGATGTCAAAAATCATCAAAGAGTTTACGCTGAGCCAGGGAAAGTTTGGAGACGTGAAAGATCTGGTGATGGGTATGCTGGACACATACAACTATGAGAAGGTTAGCTCACAGCGTGATAGCCAGCTGATCAAAGTGCATTTTTCTACCATTCAATGACACCACACAACCTGTGGACAATGAGGAGGAAGGCCAAAGTTCAACAATGGACAAAAAATGGCTGATTTAGAGATTTAGAGTTAGAGAGAGAGCTTTAGAAACTGCTTTTAATGGTAAATCTCAAGAAGCTCTAATTTGTAACATGTGAATATAGACAAGTTACCGCTTGGTGTTCTCGTATGTTGATGTGTGGGGGGAGATAATTCTGATGCCACAAACCGTGTCCATCCTCTAGTGGGTTTTCAAAGTTTGCAAGTAATCACCGCTGTCAGTGACCAGCCAATGCTGAGTGAGTTGCTAAACGTTGGATATGCGAAACACAACAAATTGTGGCTCGGTACCTGGTATATACAGCTCTGCATTATCTTTTTTCTGCTCAGGTTTGCACCTTTAGTCTCCCTTTTGCTAAAATATTTAATATCTTGCGCCTTCTGCAGACTCTGATGAGCACAGTATCCAACTTACTGAATCAGGATCTAGTTAAGCAGCTTGGAGAGAAACGTAGGCTCTCCCAGAAAGCGTTTATCTCTACGGACAAGTGTGCCTTCTGCAGTCGACATATAGCTGCAGGCATTAAAAATCGTCAAATCGTTCTATTTAGGTGAGTAGTCTGTACACTATAGTTGATCCCAAATCGTATAATTTTGTATTTGTGCACAGGTAATTGTATCCATTGCGGGCAGTTATCTTCCCTATAAGCCATCCTCTGTATTTCTCTGACAACGACGTTGATCTTCATCCTCAGATGTGGTCACCTATTTCATGAGTCGTGTCTGGAAAGAACCACCTCCAATCATGATTCGGAGTTACTGTGCTATCTCTGCTTTAAGAATGCAGCTCAGGCTCGGTCTCTACAGGTAAGTCTACAATCTATATCAATACATGGACAGGCAATCACCAATATCAAGGTGATGTCACAACATAATGAAGCTGTCCACCAGGTCATCCTTGTTCTACGGACTGATCGATGATTAATATATTCATACCAATGAAGTTTTCACGGTGATGGAAATCCTTAGATTTAACTAACTCGATCAATCAGCTCTTCTCCAACCTGTTTCAGTAGCCTGTGAATGTTTATAGACACAAGCAGGGTTGAAAAAGTTTTTTTATATCAAATATTTCTATACGCTGTTTTTGGTGTATCAATTACAAATACCTGATTCTCAGAGAAAGGAACGAATCCATTTCTAATACTTGATACACGATACACCTACAGGCATAAAAGCTCCAAACTTACCAAGTAAACGATAAATTAAAATGTCGTTCAGTGAATCTTATTTCAATTATTTGGGAGTTCTTTTCTTGAAATTTTGTGTAAAAAGAAAAAAAAATTGTTTTTGCAGCCAATTACGCACAAAGTTAATAGGTTGCACTGTTTCGACGCCGCCCAATATGGAGGTCAAGGTCACCTAGTTGACTAAACTTGCCGAAAAAATGGGGTCTGGATGAGATTTTGTCGAGTACTAACAAATTTTATTACCAGCGAATGCTGATGAACTAGTTATTGAGAGAATGAGAGTACCGAATGCATTCTGGTTGTAACTGATACTGATTTCGGTACTGAATCTTCATGAACTAATCATTACCATTTTCATTCCACAAAATGGAACGAGTATCAAATTGTATTTGGTATTTCCCACCCTAGACACAAGTACACACAAATATTAAAACCTCGCTCCATGGGCCTGTCCGAGCACCTCTACATGTATGACCAATGGTGAGTTCTTAAACGTAATACAGCTCTCCCATGCAAAGTTACCGCTCCCTCTAGCTACAGGCCGACTATTTTCTACCCGGCCTAGTTTGGGACTCTGACCGACCAGTTTAGCCCATATAAGCTCTTGTACACTTTGAGTGGGTCATTCCTACCCCTTAGCAGAAATTGAACTGTTTTCTCTCTTAGGCACCATTTGCGGTACTGTCACTCTTCCAATTACATTTTCATGACTGTGTTTCTTCTGCAGAGAGGTATCAGCACATTAAATATGGCCGCCAAGTCAGAACTCGATCAGGTAAGACCGTACTAATATGGGTGAGGACTCAGCTCATTGATTCATTCTCTGCCGGCCACAGAGATGATCCAGATCGCAGGCACAGGGTTGTCTCTATAGAACCCAATCTATGTTACCCACATGATATTTTGCAATTTTCCAAAAATGACTAGTACTACTGTTTGAAACGCGATTCCCTCTATCCATTTCTAAAACACTGATTATATAAAAACGCATGTGTTATTCTCCGAATAAGAAACGTCTCTATAGCTGAGCACATGGGGTGTACAATACTATCGGACTAATGGGAATTTTGTACAGAAACTAGATTGTTGAACCAAACTTTTCAGTGAGGGCTTTACAGGGTTTTAAGCCAATATGTTAATTAGATTTGACCTGATCCTACCTTGTGGACCACTTTGTAAACAAGGATTTGCCTTAATAATGTCATTCATGTCATTAACCTAACCTAACCTATAACCATTGAAGAAATACTCATGCATATTCCTTTGGAGTTGTTTTCCCTTGACTAAATTTTATTCCTAGATGAGTCGTGTACGGGAACATAGAGATAAACAAAGATCTTACGGTGGAAAACGAATGA
>Ga0224501_10002581_pt1 | contig 14251 bp, 10 predicted proteins | sample SF_Oct11_sed_USG_4_FD_169105 | JGI IMG/M metagenome (GOLD analysis project Ga0224501, IMG submission 169105) | Sediment microbial communities from San Francisco Bay, California, United States - SF_Oct11_sed_USGS_8_1 | ecosystem: Environmental > Aquatic > Marine > Sediment | place: USA...
GGGGCACCGATTCCAGGAACTGGCTAAGTTTAGAAAGATGGGTCCTAGTACGCTACCAGGAAAAAGGAATATCGGTTGGTGGAGTCCCAGACCTCTAGGTAAAGCTAGTTGATATCCTGCTTATCAGCATTTCATGTATATGGTTCACAGAATAGCTTCAAGCCTAGCCACAAAAATTGTCAGATTCTATCAGGAGAAAAAATGATTCAGAATAGCTGTATTCGCAAGGGGGGGGGGGGGGTTTGGTCAGACGCAGATAAAGAATTCCAGACACCATCACGCGGATGGATAGGCGAGATTAAAACTTGTAACGTGTTTCGGGCGCAGTGGAGTTGTCCTCTCTCGTGTCTTGCGTGCCTAAGCACAGAAAAGTCGTGCAGTCTGTTTCACAAGCTCTTTCGCAACAACGAAGCGACCCGTGAAGCGACCCTGGATTAAGTAAGCGATCGGTAGTGATTGACATTTTGATAACCTTGACACTGCAAAAACTAGCGGGCCTACTTTTCGGACGCAGAATTCTGTTCGCGTGATCTAATTCACTTTCAGACACAGCTGGAGTACATGGTTTGTAAAAACCCACTTTCGAACATTGGAACTGAGAATGAGACGCCAAAACTCAATCATGCGAATACAACTATTATTGCCTACAGACTACCTTCAAGCGGAGCCTTTAAGATTGTTCGATTTCATCATTAGAAAAAATGCTTGGGAGAAGATTATATCGCTCACAGAACAGACCTAGCTGTAAGGCTAGCCTCAAAGATTGTTAGATTTCATCATAAGTAAAAAATGATTCAACAAAAGATAGTATCGCCTATAGCATAGCTTCAAGCATTACCTCAAAGACTGTCAGATTGTTGGAAAAAGACTGATTCAGGAAGATAGTCTGCTAGAGTTTGATTGATGAGTGTAATATATCATTCTCTGAATGGCTTTATACAATGCAATAAGAGCTAAGTGATCTCAATGAGTCCTGCTTGCTGTCAGTAACTAGGGTGACTGAAAATTGACTAGATACACCTATAGCTTGAGTGTCGATACCTGTGCTGCTACTGAACTAGTACCGGTACTGAACTACTACTGGTTCCGGTATTCGCATTGAGATTCGAAAAGCTCTTTGCTCCTCTTTGTTGGAGATGCTGGATTCCCTAGTGATGCAAGACTCTAAAAGGCACCTAACCTTGTAGGCTCATTCTAACAACATGTACAAATTCCATCAGCTTAGTACATTGATCAGCTGAGTGCAATGCGATGGTCTTCAATAGTTTACAAGATTGCACTGGGCACTTGATTTATTAGTCAGAGAATTTGAATCCATTTGAAAAGGCGTATCAACTTCGCGGACAATACAACTTAATCCTTCTGTATGTTCCACTAAGCAAGAAAAACTGGCCACATGTGCATGTATCTATCTCCTAATATGGCGGGAACACTAGCTCTCTACTTTAGGAATAGTAGGCAACTAGAACGAAGTGAAAAAACTTCCAAGTTTCTCTTTGCAGAAATGGCCTCGTTAGAGCCAATCAATGGAAGGCCCTTTATTAGCAATGGATACAGAGCTGTATCTAACCGCCCATCCAGTAAGATTATACTTTCTTCAACCTGCTGGGCGTCTGCTCGACCTCGGATCGAACGCTTGAGACGGACATCAGACCCCCAGAAATGGAGTGAAAAGGCCTCATCCGCTCTCCCAGACGCCCGAGCGTCTGTCTCCCAGACACAAAATAAGTTCGATCTACTTCGGGCGTCGGACTCATCAACACATCAAATTGTCAAATTTAGTGAAAATGGGTCCTCGGATCCATTGTCTGACGCCAAAGCAGACGCAAACTGTATCCGGTCCGATGCGGACCTGGTGGAGTGAAAAGGTGCCTTTAGACTCTATGTATACCACTACGAGCTAGGAATACTGGAGTCGCTCATACTTGCAGTGGACGCTCAGCATGACTAGAACATGAACTCGGGTTCTTTCGATTTGACCCACAGAGTTATTCCGCTATCCCATGAACTGTACTCGTAAATACGGACCCTTTGGGCCCCCCAAATCCCTTGTGAGAAAAGAAGACTAATCACTCACCAGACTAGAGGATTTACTAAGCTGCTCGGATTTTCTCCTCACGCCCACATAGCAGTATTTGGAGCTACCTCGACTTCCCAGACGGCGGTCCCGAGCATGTGGAAACATCGACTTCAGTATTCGACCAAAGTCGGCTGCCACGAGTGGCTTGTAGTTGTGGCGCTTGCAGTACGTTCTACAAAGAAACGAGATTTCGGGCTAGTGAAATCTCTGCGTGAGCCGTGGCTTCTTGACTGTTACATAATAATCATGTAGGTAGCTCACCATGACTGGGATATGAACCCAGGTTGCTCTACCACCGAGATATCTGGCAATCCAGGGATGCCTCTGTTTATGTAGATTTAACAGGGCCTACTGCTTAGTAAACTTTTGCTGAACGGACTGAAGAATTATATATAGGAGGTCCGAGACCATGAATGGAGACTCAGCAAGCCTACCGCAGAATAGAACGACTTCACCCAGTGTTAGTTCATATATACTTCATATTTTTAGTCATATGGGCTTTCTCACAGTATGGTACAGCTGTCAGGTGAGATACGTGTTGATTTACCAATTACAGTTTCGTACAGAACACTGCCAACGGAGCGCTGAAAACCGCAGTGACTGGAGAAGGCCTTCATCCAGCCATCCATGCTACTCAATGAAATCGAGGACAACTACATTTTTATGCTCTTAAAACTCAGTGATATGGGCAACACCTGAATAGCCTTCGGCCATAGATAACTTTTTAGTACAAACAAGCAAGCTTGTGGGGTAGGAGGTACTTTTTTCTTCATAGAAGGTGACAACTGTACAAAAACATCACAATTTGCAAACCAAAGTTTGGTGGTATTTTGTATGAATGCCCATAGACAGGCACATCCAGTGACCTTTTTTATCGAGTCAACTCAACAGCTATCCTGAATAAGACGCTATGAATCAGTCCTCATTTTTGACTGCCTAATTACAAATGATTACTCAGCAAGAGGTTTGTGGTAAGAGATATTGGGGTTTTTCTGAAAAGCGAAGTTGGCACTTGAATAGCTTTTTGCCAGTTCACTGCCTATGTCCTGCTTCAAGCTAGGACCCAGTTAACTAGTGTTTCTATCACACTTTCTCTTTCAATATTGATCAAACAGACCACAAATTCAGCTCGATGTTTTAGTATTTAAATTCAGGCTATATTCATAAAAAAAACTATCGGCTTTTTCAATCATAGAATTCCCGCTAACTTCTAACTTGATGATAGGACACTCCTACCCTTCCAATGGAAAAGGAACAGGTAGTCCTGTTCACCTCATTGAACAGTAGAAACCCTCCGTTCCCACTTAAAGATCAATTTGAAATTCTGTCAAAATGACATTTTTACTAGCAATGACACAAATACTAACAAACCTTAACCTTGTGCTCAATTGGCACAAGACCATATCCATTAAAAATAGGGCTAAGCTGACAAAAATGACCTGCAATATGGATGACTCTGTGCCCTTGGGAGAAATATTTGTGACCAGAGTACATTCCAAAATCGGAACACTGTAGTACACCAGGACATCACGGGTGTAAATTGCCGAAATTTTAGTTTCAGGATGTCCTGGCAGGGTCAAAGAGCAGTCGGTCGACACATTTTTCTTAGCTCAATGTTGATAGAAATTTAATACATTTTCAGTTGTGAAACTTTCAACAGGTGATAATTTTGGAAAGCAACACGACACATAAGTAGGGAGTGACACCAGCAGCTGAAATGCTTCCGGTGTAAATAAAATTCGCCCTTCTATTGGTCATGGAGGAAAATAGAGTAGGCAAAATTCTCTCTCCACAGACGAGACACTGAAGATTGACATCATTTTGAGGAGTGGTCGCTCGCATGAATGCCCCAGCGGTGGCATTGTCACATCGCCAAGCGGTCACCCCTGCCGTGCAAACATGTTGGTAGAGTTCTCAAAGCCCGTGGTTATTTCTGTTTCTGATGGACACCGGAGTTGTACAATCGAATGAAGTTCTGATAAGGATTTTACTAGATCAGGTTTATCATACAATCGATGAGGTGATAGGTTGAGGAGTACAGTAAGCTGACAGAGCTAATTCGGTCATATCGTACACTGGATCTTGACCCTCTGTCTGCTGGACCCGGTTCTGGCACCAGGTTTCTCTGAACTAATCTCAAACTTCCATGAATTTTAATGATGAAAAACACCTTTCTACAGTTATCTGTGTAAAATGCAAATTTCAAATCAGCTCAACTAGGTTACAGTCCGCCGAATGTTTGTAGACTAGTCAGTCCGTAGGATGATCGATGTGTTAATCAGATCTCAAAGTGAAAACCGGTGCACTCTAGCCGTAGCATACACAGTACAACCTGGGATATGATGAGAAAGTTTGCCCAAGGTTAAACCATCCCATTGTCTCAAATGTGTCTTAGGTCTGCATATCTACTATTTATACTAAGCCTATAGACACACCATTCTACTATATTACTGTATTATATCTATGACTAGACCTATCTCTATTGAATTACATGTGAGAATAAGGGATAGTGGATCGAGAGACACTGGGTCCAAGTTCTAAGCATGACGGTCCACTGTGAGTATGAGCTCATCAAATTTATCTTAGCTCCTACTGCTCCAACAAGCCCGAGGCTTAAACGGTCTGTTTAATACAATGGCCAAGTGCTACAGTAGAAAAAATCACATAAAATAAACTATTATTAAAAAGTCAAATCCCTATTGACTTCAACTTGACAGCGCAGACAGGCAGTGACTGGCTGGCAATCCGCTCGCTCGCCTTAGTGGGGTCAGAGGTCTGACAGTCAAGGTGAAAATACTGCATTTTTGGCAATCTCTTCGCACAAAGAGCCTAACAGTGGAGAAATACCTGGCAATCGCCAAACATCTGTTGGCATTGCGCTAACACTAGTTGGCTGTCTTAGGGTCAGCAGGTGCCCAGTTAGTGACTCACTTGCCTAGTGCCTACTAGTCATTAGTACTGTTGTGTATATCCTGCGGCTTTAATATTGACCCTGCTTGTAGAGCTATCCTCCCCTCTATGCCCTTCACTTCCACAGTATGGGAGTAAACAACTGTGAAAGTGTATTCTGAAATCTCGTGGATCAGGACCCATAACTTTGTGCATATGAAAATTAGAATGAACTGGTATATTCCTAGTCGTGGACGTAATCAGACCAAAGAGTGCCACAATGAAAGGGAACCCATCTGCAGAAATTTAAACTCCTTTGAAACCATATATACCTCTAGAAATTGAGAGGCTAGTAATGAGTGTATTCATTAATTGTTCCATGTTTGCTTTACTTGACCTCTGGAGCCTGATGTTTGCTGGAGCGTGAGGAGCGAGGATTAAAGTGAGCGCTTCGCATTCGCAATGAGAGCTTATATACCTAGATTTTCACAGTTGCGAGCCCAGGGCTCAACCACTGAGCCATCTGTTTTGAAACGGGTGTGTTTATTAGCTGCCCTCGTGTCCACCCAGCAGATATATTGGCATATTGAATGAATCCTGCTCAGAGCGTTCGTCACCTGAGTGGCCTCGGGCCAGGCCGAAGCGAGCCAGAGTGCATAATTCTCTCCCTGAACTTCCTGTCACCCTCAAGTTGGCACCCACGACAACACAGGGACCCGGTGTTTGACGTGTTTACACCGGGTGTTGTATATATTTTGTCCCATCTGTGTATACCGGGATAGCCTACTGGAACTAGGCCCGCAACCAGGAAAATCTGGGCTCAAATCGCGGCCATGATGGGCTCTAGTTGTGAGTGTGAGCTCCGCAAATTAACCGTAGCTCAATCTGAAAACAAGCCTCTCTTCTGGAGCATTGATACTGGCCAGTTCGTGGTGCTCCATGCCAAGTCATAGTTGGTGACAAAAAATCTATCTAGACCTTGAGACACCAGTTTGCGGTGCGAGTTACCGAGGCTGCTCTTTTCAATTTAGACGAGCTTATTCACAGCCTTGGGCCATCAGAACATACTTGAAAGGTCAGCGAGAGGTCACCAAAGGTCACTGAGGGAAGTAAATTCTACTAACACTGGGGTAAGTTAACTCCACTTACACCGCATTAGTTGTACTTACTCATAATCAAAGTAGACATCACTTTTCTGTATGGGTATCTCGGCTTTAGTATCCTCCTCGTAGTGAACTTTAAGAAATTCGAATGCAATGACGTGTTCTGGACGAGTCGGGCGTCGAATCTGACCTTTAGGTGACCTGTAACATTGAGTCATTGTTATGACAGCGACTAATACCAAAATAAAAGAAGCAGTCAATTTAAAGATCCTCGATCAAATTAAAGTCTCTTCCGATGCGTTTGAATGTTTTACTTATTACATTTACAATGTTACATGATGCCACTTTCAGTTTATATGATTTTGACAAGGCGGCGTTGAGAAAACTATCTAATGGCCGGTTCAAACCGGGAACGTCCTTTGCAAGCTCGATCATTCTCCGGACAAAACACGAGCTAACATCAAAGGCGGCTAGCAAGAGCGTTCTTTTGCGATTATTCCAGGTCGGACCTCCAATAATCGCAAAAGACCGGTCTTATGGACCGGTCTTATGGATCGTTCTTTGAACACAAAAAACAATAAAGCTTCGGATGCTATTTCAAAGAGACACCAACAACTGCAAAGAGATCATGATATCGCCGTGCGAGCTATTTCCGGCCAGGTCTCCATATTTCTTTCAGGTAGCACTGGCAACAGCGATCACGTGATTAGCAACAACAATAACATGCTGAGCTACATCATTAGGCGGGAAGACCGATTAGCCCTGAAAGACCTTTCTTTGACCGCTGATAAAGAGCGTTCCTGGTTTGAACCGACCATAACAAGAAGATAGCGTGACAAACGGTAATGCCAGGAAAGCAAAAAAACAAACAGAACCGCGAGAAGGTGGACAGTGACGATATCTGGAACGACATAGAAGCCTTAAGGGCAAGTCCTGACAATGTGAACAATGGGCAACAGAAAACGGAATCGTTATGGTGCCAGCAGAGGTCGTGTTCCCGTTCTGGAGGAATAGGGTATAGCAGTGACCATGAAACCATGGGTATTCTCCTTGGCCTTGACAGTTTGCATGACTTTACGTGTCACTGTCGCATTTCTCAATAGACTTTAGGAGCGTGCAGGATACGTCCCATCCTCCTGCTCTATATTATTGTGTTTGCTGAATAGATTGAACAACTGCAGCACTATTTAGCTTCAAAACTCATCAGTCAGCTTTTCAGACTTTATAAATCTACCTCATCTATCATGAGCGGTAGCTTGATCTCAAACACAAAACTGACACAAGTCACATAGCAGACTGTATGTGGTTGGGATTGGGTCTCTGTTAAAAGTACAAAAAAAACCAAGATAACGGATGGACCTGAGATGGGGATAGGTGAGTGTAGTCAGGTAGGCCATAAAGTTAGAGAATAACTTTATGAAGACAGCAAGCACTGAAACACCAAATACAAAACTGACTGAAAATACAGAAACAGTAACTGGTTGTGGGTCTCTGTAAAAGCAAAAACCCAAGACTATGAGTGGACCTGGGCCTAATATCACCATCCCTCTATGCTAATGAAAACTTGAGTCGCACGTTGCGTTCACTAGCGTCCCGAGTGTGGCAAGTTGACGAAAACTATTACGATCTGTAGACCAACCTAAATGTAGCTTATCCATAACCACTATTACTAGGTCAGGTAAGCCCCAAAAAACCCTGAAAAACCAGAAACTTTAAGGAGATCTTGTGAGATTACAAGTCAGGATAGAAGAGTGTTGGCCGGTAGGCCGCGAGTGCAAAAACGGCAGATGCAAAAGGTCAGAAATAAGGACACAGGACGCCATATGGAGGTAATATTGATAATACGAAGGTCAGGTCACAAGCATCTATCAGTAAAATAAGTCATATCCACCTGTCAATTCTTTATCACCTGTATAGGTTTTCTACGACAGTTTGACTGAGATCTTGCTCCCCCAAGACTTTAAAGGTTTATGAGGCTGGTAACACCACAATGGTGGCTAATCAGCAAATTTGAAGTCCCACTAGCTGACCTTTGTGTTTTTCTTTAATTTCTGAAGCAGATTGTAGCTTCGCTGTCGCTTGCGAGGCGACAAAGACCGCAGCTAATGGAGTCGGCTGCCTGGGCCTGGTCATACCGATGGTCAACTTCACTCGACCAGAGCACCTGCTGATCTGGTATGAAGCACGAGCTACAGGACTGAATGGATCATAGCAAACCGCAAAGAGACGAGAGCGTGGGTAGTTGAAAACAGTAAACGGATAAATTCCATCACGGTGACCTGTCACTTCAAGGAACTCTGAAGAAATCCTCATTCGGAGAAACAAGAAAATCTTCACAATGGCCATTCAGAGTCTTGCTATTGATGCCCTTGATGGCCATCATGAAGTTTGGCTACAACTCCGATCTTATATCTCACATTCAATTTAGGAGCCCCCAATTCACAGAGCACATGAAAGGTCTTACTATTTTAACGCTTGGTGATGAAAGACATTAAGAGTGTCATCTGATTTCAAGCCGTTTGATTGAAATAGTGACATAAATAGGTCTCTGTTCTCTGATAAACGGGTTGTCATACAGTGAGCAAATTTCACTAGAATAGGAGCATAATTCTGTCCAAGTTAAGGAAAGGCCGCCTCAATCTAACTCACTACCTCAACTGAAGTTTGAGCTAGGAGCAGGAAATAAGCCGATTCAATGACCGCCGTGTAAACACGCTCTTATGAATACTTTGTTTGCAAACGGTGCGTTGAACCTGGACCGAAGCGCGATTGCGTTTAGCTCTTCATATATGTGGGGCATCCCTTAAATCGAAGGTCTACCACCATCCATTGACGTTGATTATCGAGCTGGTTACAGAAGTTCCCATCAGCTTTCCGCGCATATTATCAAGGAAAACACAACATGGCTACACAAACAACTGTCCTAACAGAGTAGATAGACACAGCGACGAAAAGCAACAACGATAAGCAACGAGAACAAAAGGAATTAGAACATCACCGATGCCAATACCAATGCCGGCAGCGCATTTTGAGTTGGGCGTGACGGGCTGACACGTGCTGCTCTTTTCGATGCCTCGTGGGAATTTGATCATCGCAACTGACACGTGCGAAAGGAACCAATTCTCCGCCAATCTAAGCCACAGCTTGCTACACACAACTAGCTTGTAGGTGGTCACAGTCTACTAGCAGCTTGCCGCAAGTTGTTGCCATCGGCGGTTGACAGGTTGTTTGGCTACTAGTCAAATAGAGCCACATCCCAGCCAAGACCATAGAATAGTACAGATACAGATACTGGACACACCAAGCTCAGTGGTTGATGCATTGTACTAGCAACTTATCACAAGTTGACTTCAGGCGGTTTGCAGTTCGTTTTTATGTTGTTTAGGCTAGTATTCAAATAGATCTATATCCCAGCCGGCAGAAATAAAACCCCAGGCAAGAACAAATATGTACAGGGTCACCAAGCTAGATGGTTGTCACACTCCACCAGTTAATGGCTTGTCACAAGTTGTTGTCAGGTGGTTGACAGGTGCTTTACAGGTATTTGTCCCAATTAGGAAGTGGTGATTGTCAACTCACTTTTCGTATGGAGTAGGTGGCGGTGCGTCCCCACTGGATTCCATGCCGCTGAGGTCCGGGCATTGTTTACCTACAAATGTGTGATTTGTGCATGTCTGAACGAGAACATTTTTTACTTGTTCTACTCGGGCAGTTGGCCATCGTATCTAGTAGACCTCCCAAATCTGGAGAGGTTTGTTAGGAGAGCTCTAAGAATTATATGAGGAGCTCATTCTCACAGCGGGCGCTCAGAAGGACTAGGACCTAAACTTGGGGTCTTACGTCATTGAGCTGAGCACTCTAGGAATTGAGCTATCCAGCTATCCCGTAGCCACTTTGTAGACTGCAGCTTTAGCAGGATCGGGTAAAATGGTTTACCGTTTACTGTCCACATATCCATCAGCGGGTCAAATACCATATCAGCAGTTCAAAATAAATGCATGTCACGATAATTACCACTCACACTAGCCACTAAAATCATCATGGCAAATGGGTTCTATGGGTTAGACTTGTGGACTCTTCTGGCATACCGATATCTGTCCTGGGGGCATAAAATAGAATTAGAAGTATACTACAGTTCTAGAAGTAACTCACACTCAGTCAGTGTCTAAGTCTAACTGGCGGACTAACAAATACATTACTAACTAAATAACGAACTCTACATTCCACGCTTCTATTTTTCTAAAGTCGAACTCTAAATACTGCTCAGTAGTCTAAACTAAAACTTGGACTAGTCACTCAAAGTCAAACAAACTCGAGGTGTAACTAATTCACTAGTAACTCACGTCACTTACTACTTAGTTACTGTTAGTGCTGTAAGTGTAACGTCCTGTAAGTCCAACTGTGAGTGTGAGCCACTAAGTAAGTCACTAAGTGTTACTGTAAAAGTCTGAACTAAACGGCATAACATCACGCCATATGACATATGCCACTCACGCTCAATAAAGGTTGCATAGGATAATTCGCTAAACCTACTATTATTTTACTGTATTACACGAGAATCGTTTCAATCAATCAACCTACTTCAAATTCAACTCCCATCGAACCGGTCAGTCAGTGAGTGACCAAAGACTCGAAAGCCAGCTTTTCCCTAAACTAAAGAGACCCAACGCGTGTCTCTACTTACCAGTCAGCTGCATTGTACGCAATTGATGAAGTTACTAGCATAGTTACGATGGTAAATTGGCTGATAAGCTAGTACCAAAGGTCGCTTTTGTGCTCCTGTGGGCGAGCCCGTCCAGCGAGATCATCAGCTTGGCGAGCACCCTGTCAAACTTGCAGAAAAGGAAACAGCTGATTGGAGCAAATCAAGGTCACGATGTCCTATTAATAAGGGCTTTAGCGGGCTCTCTCAGCTCCCTTTGCGACAACACTAACCGTTGATAGATAAACAACATGGCAGATAAAACAAAATCTAGGAATTCTTCTAGAAATGTGAGAAATCCCGCCGTTTTTCTAGTCAATGTTTCGTTTTTATGTGCTCAGAGTACTTAACTAGGTTCTCAAGGCTAGGAGGATTAGTAGGGAAGCTTTTTTATTGTTCGTGTTCAACACATATGCCTCATGTAGACTGTCTTGGCGGTTGGTGGAGTAGTAGACGTGGTTCTTATACTTGTAGTAATGGGAGGAGGGAATGGAAGCAGAACTGATTCAAAATTTCAATTTTGTTATCTCAAATTTTCAACTTGCAATAGGAGCAGTTCTGGATACGTGTGCACTCATGTTTTGGTTACTCGTCACTTACTGACTGAGACTGACTCATTCAGCCAGTCGCTCCAGACTCAAAGCTAGACACTGATTGAGTGGAGTAACTTGTAACTGTAAGTCACTCAGTGAAGTGTCCCTGTGACTGTGATGTGTAAACAAAGTTACCGAATTCAAAATGTAGTGAATAATATGTATACTGTTTTCAATAACCTAAAAGCTGTATGGGACCACAATTGCCAGCCGTTCGTTTATTCACACAGTCACGATCTATTTCTTATGATTTACCAAGACTGATTTGACATTCCAGGCAGAAAACCAATCCAGTATAACTATGAGCTAGATGCCAATGCATAAATCTTTATTTTAAAAAGCATAGTTTCTATTATTAGGCATCCAGACCAGGGTCACAAAGCCTACGTCGCTCCCAGAATGCACCGGAGGGAGCGAGTAAACAAAATCAGCTACTCAGCCGTGAGGAAGAATATAAGTGAGTAACAACTCGCCTCTTTCAAGAACTCGAGCTCATAGTAACAATAGGCGTTTTCAGCCAAGCTAACCTTCACTGCGCGTTGCCCTGCCACCAGTTTAATGCACTGGCAACGCGCTTTGCTGCTTGCTCGATCGGACAAGTCGGCCGAATGTATTAGGATGAGGCTACGGGGGATAATTGTGCGATAACGGGATAAATTTGTTGATTCGCTGTCGTGGTCGTTCGGTCTTCACCACTTTGCCATCGCGAATTCTTGCATTCTCATGATTTCAGCCTATTTGACTAACGCGCGGGCCGCCCGAATTAAAATAAAGATAGAGCCCTTTTACCCAATGCGCTTGGGCTACGTTAGCTTGTCCGAAACTGCCTATCATCTCAGTTATGAACTGCTGGATAAGGGGCGATGGAGAGGCACTGTTGCCGCTCTCTAAGGGCCACTTTGCCGACAGTCATTATTGGCTCTGGGAATAACCTTTACCTTTGACCTTGACCTTTGACGTAGGTAAGGAGCCAAAGGGAACAGGGTAACTCGGTCAATAACAATGCGGAATTATAATGTGAGAACTGTAAGGTAACGTCCCAATAGAGGCAGTACCGCCCCACACCACCACGGCAATAACAATGCGGAATTATAATGTGAGAACTGTAAGGTAACATCCCAATAGAGGCAGTACCGTCCCACACCACCACGGCAATAACAATGCGGAATTATAATGTGAGAACTGTAAGGTAACATCCCAATAGAGGCAGTACCACCCCACACCACCACGGCAATAACAATGCGGAATTATAATGTGAGAACTGTAAGGTAACATCCCGATAGAGGCAGTACCGCCCCACACCACCACGGCAATAACAATGCGGAATTATAATGTGAGAACTGTAAGGTAACATCCCAATAGAGGCAGTACCGTCCCACGCCACTACGGCAATAACGAGCCAGGAGAAAGTTACCTTCGTCAGTATACCTCATCACAACCACTTTGATGTTCCTTCAAATAGGAAACACATGCCAAACGAGGCCCACCTTATGTCGCATTCATCTGAGTCTTTTATCTCTCCATGCAATGTATGATATCTTTGTTTTAGACGTTTAAATGCGGAGCTTGAAAAGAGAACAGCTTCATTGGTTATGGAAGCTGAGGCGGTCATTGTGAGTTATATTTCACCTCGTACACTTCACTCGTATAGAGAATTACTCCAGGCTCATTAGTACCAGTCTTTCGGCCTATCCTAATTCCAATTCCATGGGCAATACCTTTATGTCAGGGCTTTCGGTCTTAAAAATTTCAATTTGGTACATGGAATGTTTATACACCTTGAGCACTCACAACAGTGCTCATTAGGGGGCTAGCTCTATCATGCCCGCCACATCTATCAAATTTACAACTTATTAGATGAGCAGTGTCTTAGTTGGTACGATACGAGCGTTGGCGTTGGCAACATCAATACTAAGTTTGTGCATCACTTTGTGTTTTCTCCCTTGTCGGATACAGATTGCGACGTTTAATAAAAGAACCATTAGATTGCCACATACCAGCGCTACGGAGCAAACCATGAGCCGTCCTGAAAACTAACCATTGGCGGAGTGATGCCACCCATGTAAAATATGATGATCATATATCCATATTATCATGCAGTTTGTCATCCCATTTTTAGAACCAGCAGGAATTCTCTTCTCCACGAGGGGCCAGTCGCTCTTTACTAGATAATGTCAACTCTGCGGATCTTCTGGAGTGAGTGACATGTTCCCACCGAGTGTTTGCCTGTTTTCACCACTTTCTTATTTGTCTAAAATATTGTCTCCGATGACGATGTCAGCTTACACTGCCATTAACCCACATAAAGTGATGGCTATATAAAAAATAACGTAGGAATTCACAGAGGAGACACTTGTATTGGTCTTGCAGACATGATCCAGTACTTAAACTGGTTTTTTCTTTCTAGTGATTGGGATTCCGATGGTACAGGGGAAGAAGTAACCAAGGTGAGCAAGATTACAAAGAAATATTACTATGCGTGTTAAACATCAGTATTACGGCATCTGCTCCTCCAGTATATAGGCGTGTAAGACATTTTGTTCTATCGACCATTCTGCCTATAACAACCCTCTACAGATGCGTTTGATTAACGGGTGCCCTACCAGGGAGATGACCGGTGTAATTGCCAACAGTCCCACAGTTCTCAGGGTAACGATGAATCATCACCCCTTCTTCAGCTCATTTTTATGAATATGAAGCTGCATAGAAATACATAAAATCATGTACATGTGTAGATGGAATCACTGTTAGAGAGTTTGCGGAGTTATGTACCCCTGGTATGTAACAAAAATTTTATCGATTCCGTCTACTAATATATAATGACTTGCTCGATGAGCCGTTCGCTCACTCAGTGAAAACATTGACCACTTTGGATCGGTAGTTT
>Ga0224501_10002583_pt1 | contig 14249 bp, 10 predicted proteins | sample SF_Oct11_sed_USG_4_FD_169105 | JGI IMG/M metagenome (GOLD analysis project Ga0224501, IMG submission 169105) | Sediment microbial communities from San Francisco Bay, California, United States - SF_Oct11_sed_USGS_8_1 | ecosystem: Environmental > Aquatic > Marine > Sediment | place: USA...
AAACATTCACTTTCACTTTCTAAATTACCCATCATTATAACAAACTCAGTTCCATCAAAGCGCAAATTCATCTGCACCAGAACCTACATGCATACCTATGTCTCTCAGACAAGTAAATGATACTTTTATAATGAGAGCTCACTGTGGGTGACAATCTACATATCCTAGTTAATCCAACAGATTGCAAAAGACATGGCAAGCAAGGTAAATAATGAACAATTCGGCCTGCTTTCGACAAAAGATCATGGTGCATATTAAGCTAGGTATCTGACTGGGGGATCACTTGCCTAGTTCACTACTATTAAGTCACTGATGGGTGGTTAGTGTGACCACCTGCGCCCACACAGGGTGTAGAAATACCTGTGCATGTTGGACAGTTTCATCACCACCACGCTATTAGTATGACTCTTCTCAGCTTGAGTTCCGCACACCAGATAATTCGTCATGGGGTAGCTTTCTCGATTGTCTCCAAGGTTGTCTTGGATGATATCAAAACTCAGACACGGGGCACCTGCAAATGATAAAATGATATTATATTTTGTTGGTACCAGTGCATATTTGGGGGCTCATATGTATATCAGATTGATTGACTTACCTGTGTGGGCCTTGTGAAGCATGATGTACGCTGAATCATCGCAAACAAGTTTGGCAGGTCTGACATCATGCTGCTCAGCATCCACTGTGTTGCCGGGAATATACACCTCACCATCACCATCATCTTCTTCTCTTATCAGGTCATCATCGCTTTCCATCTCCTCATCACTGCTAGCGCTGTCAGCCTCCATTTCAGCATCCATGTCAACTTCCCTATCTGACATACTACAATGAATGAGCTCCTCCGTATTGCAATTATCACGGTTTGACCAGACGATGTAGCAAAAGTTATTGAATCAGAATATGAATCATGTTTGAATATATTGGGGGCTATATGAAGTTTGCATAGTTTGAGTGAAGGCGATACTCACTTCCTAGGTGAGAGGGAGCTGACTAACTCAGTTAGTGGCTGATTTATGATTTAATAATGGAGTAACCATGGGTATGGCTGGCTAGTCAGGTCCTCCAAGTCGCATACTGATATTGATAAGCGTGTTGGTGACTCGGGGGCTATTACTTATTCTAGTTCAACTTCTAGTTGGTCAAGCGATCCATCGACGGATGGAGCCACTCACTCAATTAGTGTACTGTAGTTTAGTCTAACTAGTAATAAGTATTAAGTGATACGTTTTTGAACCACGCCACTGACTTACACTACAGTTACAGTGATGCAGTACAGTTACACTTACAGTGACCGAGTGAATACCTCGGCAGGCACACACGCACAGACGCGCACGCACACACACAGTGACACACTCTCGGCCACTCAGTGACTCACTCTCAACCACTGAGTATGACTGGCTGACTGAGCCATTGCCAGTCGACTGAGTCAAGTAATGAATTAGTAATGAGTCACTCAGTCTCAGTGACTGAGTGAGTCGCAGTCATACTCATAGTGACGGTCACTCCACCCAGACATACACACTGACACTACACAGTAACAATTGTAACAATCTAAAATTGACAACACAGACTCACACTCACAGTCACACTCACAGTGACACTGACAGTGAGTGCCGCTGACAGTCAACTCAATCATTCACGCAGTCACTGACGACTGACGTGACTGAGTCACTCACTGAGTCGGTGAGTCACTGTGACTGTGAGTGAGTCGGAGTCTCGCACACTCGGAGTCTAAGGATGAGTCAGTTATATAATATAGGTCCTTACCCTAATCAGTTAAGCGAGTGTTCTATACAATGTGATCGTTTCTGGCGGTGGCACCACACAGTTTCACGGCACTCGAAGCTTGATCAAGAACGTGGGTTTTACCATAGAGATTAAAACACGTCCTGCTTTAGCAATATTGTAGTGCGATAAAAGACCTTATAGTTGACACATCGAGTTGATCAATGCGGATAGTAATCGTGGCTTATAACCCGGTGACTAGCCGCTCGTTTAAATTGTTGTTTTCTCCTGATTGGCTCACAACAGCAGCTAAACAAAACGCCATTGGGCAGCCAGCAACTTGGGGCAGAGGTCATATCCGGGAGTCCGACATCATACTTGAGCAGCATTGCGCGCGGATGGACTGAATAGAGAGTGGGCTCTCGCCCAAACGCTATATACGTACATACATTCCATTCATTGGTAAGCTAGAGTCGCCTGAATTCAGTGAGTGAGTTTTGTATCAGTTTATTTATTTAGAAAAAAGACACGTGGGTTGTGAATAACTGAATTGCTTAGTTATTATGATCAACTCCTAGTAGTAGTACGTAGTGGACAAGTGCCGAAGTGGTACTAGTCATAGTGTCTAGTGGTAGTCTACCCAAACAGAAAATGAGCTGCAGTTGGGCTGGGGTTAGGTTGGATGTCGCAAGTTCGTGTAACTTGATGATAGCTAACTCCATGAAGAAAGATTCGCCGGTCGTCCAGGACCGTATTCATTTTCAACCCAATTCTCTTCCGAAGGATTCTTTGATCATGAACTGATGAAGATCATTCATACTCATAGATGGATAGATTAGATGAATATTTATGGTTGCCCCCGACCCCAGTCTGCTGAGTCGCCCAGTCGGCCCAACTCATTGAATGAAGGAGTTGAATTGTCAATACAGAGAACCGCTGATGAACTTTCTGCTGACTGAAATTTAATACATGAACCGTGGTGGTTAATAATTTTATCTTATGCCCATGTTATTGTTACTGTTAACCTTACTTACCCAGTTACTGTCACTCCCTCCATGTAGATGGCACGTTTGTTTGATTTTGTTTACTAATCACAACTCGAAATGGGACTATTTTCTCATGATCCGCTAAACTTTGGTCCACAAACTCTATGACTGCGCTGTTACTGTCTGGTTTCCTAAAAAAACAGTTGATTAAGAGGAGATGCGTCCGAAATATTTCTTCTCTACATCTACGCGCGCAGTTACATTCTGAGCTTGGGTTGGAAAGTGGTAGGCTATGTGACAAGGGTACTACATTAGCAGAATTTTGGCATCATACTATCTCGATTCTTGCTCAATCTGTACTGGATGACTGTGCGGGGTTGACCGCTGGCTTGCTGGTAGCATTCTAATGATACTGTCCAATGAATGATTGTCATTCTCATGAAGACGCTTGCCTACTCCATACCTGGTTACACGGTATACTTTCATACTTTTTCTGTGAATTGAAGACGAATGAAAAACAAAGATTTTTGTTGCATCAACCTATCGGCAGCTTGTTGAAAAAAAAACACATTCAGACTTCCAACCCTCTAGTGATAACAATTTAAATGTGATCATTTTCTTAGTCATCCTTGTTGGTCATCTGTCAGAAATGTTTACTACGTTTTAACCACCTTGAAATTCATACGTCATGGTAACATTTATAACAGGGATTACGGCAGTCATTTTGCAATAGGGAAGCTCATTGCCTGCTTGCTGCTTACCATTCGTTCATGCATGACCGCTTATTTTGGTCCAATGCGACATCGCAAAAGATGTTGCGACCCTCTTAAATTCAAGGGCAGTGCCAGACAACTTCCATTCGATTAAATATGATCAGTCAGACAACACCTTTAGATTTAAGCTTGAGATTTGAACCAAAGAGTCTGAGCAACGCCTACAGTTGGTTTTTCTATTCACAGAATCTGCAACGCTGGCGTCGTCATCTAAAGACCAGTAGGATAGTTCAGAAGATGGTTGAAGAGAGTGTATGCGGCCTGTGCAATGCCAGTGGTAATGTGGTGCGATCGCCAGCCACATTTGCACGTCTTCTTCAGGCACTAGATTTAAGTAAGTTGCCTCCTGTGCTGACAGAACATCGACAGCGTATTGGACTCTGCATTCAGTGTGAGAATCAAATTAAATTGCTTGAGGAGGCAGCGAGTATCAGAGAGAATCTGAAGGAGACTTTTGTATCTCATCTTCATCAACTGTCCGGTAAGCGGCCATACTGTGTCAGGTGCTGTCAATGGACTGGACATCATTGTCACCTGCTTGTTATGTCCCATCCCCAAACAGCATGACCTATTGAAATTGCTCCAGTGTTCAAACAATGAAATTGTATGCTGATACAAATACCACTGAAAACTAGCGGTTTACAAAGATAATGGCAACCGTAAGCTTAGCTTTGTCTCTTCAGTCCCTCTGTTTGAACAAAGATGTGATGTTAGAGGACTAGATAAAGAGTTGATGCTGCCTTCTTCGTGCCGCTTGACTAGACAAACTAAATGCAGGGTTGCCTTTCTATTGACTGCTGGGCTATAAGCCAGCAATTATCAATGCCCGCTCCTTATCTTTATCTGGTAAACATTTCTATTGCTGTCAACTGAATTGGGCCATTGACAGCGCACTGTATGATGATCTGAATAGGCAAGTAGCACACTATCTCTTGTCGCATTATTTCTAGTGCCGCTGCCCGTCAGTGAGTTTTCCGACCCACTTTAGAGATGCTGCCATTGTGCCGCGAACAATTGAGCCTTGAGTAACGTTTCAAATATCCTAATCCAGTCATCGACCCAGTGTGGTTCTACACACTGCTTGGTTATGTTAGATCGCAATCCACAATTTTCTTCTTGCTGCTTCAGTCTAATCTAAATGAATACTGGTTTCTCAACCCGCGGCGGCTGCGGTAAACCATTCTGATAATGGTACCAACCTAGCAGCTGATAAAGGCGATGAAACAGCCCGCGATAGCTTTGTTATGCTTTATGAAGAGCAAGCTAAAGCTGGTAAATTAGAAAAAAAGCAGCTGTGTGATTGCCAGTCTTGTCAGTCAAGTTAATTTTTAGCCACTGGTAAAGCTTCGATTGCATCAATTTGCATTGCAACTGTTTGGAGTGCCAAGATGGAAATTACTTAACTGTGGTTCCGTATAGTGAACTGCTTTCTATGAATATTTGGGAAATTTTTGTTTTAGGCTCTGAAACGTATTCACCGCTATGCACCAAACCAGACCTCTATCCATATCGAGACAGTCTCCAGCATTCCAATGAAATAACGCCTTTACATCATTCCATAAAACGAAAAATCTCTAATGGCGGACCCATTGATCTGGCCAACAGACGCAAACAGCTCAAGACTCATATCACACATACCCTGCCAATCAGTCCGAACAGCAACTCTGACCCAGTCCAATCAGATGAAGAAAATGTTCTCACAGTGAGTAAAAATAAAAACTCAATGTTTGTTTTTCAATCTATGGAAGTGGCCCATCTATCTGACCCTATATTGTCAGTTGGCAGCTGAACTGTCCGGCTGGCATGCCATGCTCAGCATAGCAGTAAAGTCGCCCAGCCAAGCTGCCTTCCAGCCAAAATATTTGATGACCTAGCTCCAAATCTGAGCAGTTAGTTATCTCAACTTGATTGTCGAGTTGGTGAGCATTCGTGAATAGAATTGGTGCACGTTTGATCAACAGACACTGAAACACTAGTCCAAGCAGCTGGCGGTTGAAGTTGTACCAGGAATTGGTCATGAAACTACCAGTAATCCAGATCCTATTTACGCAATATAGGGCTGGACTGACAACACATTAATTATATTTGTCGTTGAACAAGTACCTAACCCAAGGCATCCCTCAGGGACAGACATTTAAGAGAGCTCGGCTGACACACCCATGTTTCTGCTACAGATTGATGAAGGAAGTTTGGGGTCACCAACCAGCAGTAGAGGTGGCTACACGCCACCACCAGCTCACAGCACCAAGTCTTCACAGGTATGTGATACCACAACAGCAAACCTTTTATTGCCATCTCCCTACCTGTGTGTGGGAAAACTGTAAAACTGATGCACCTCACTACTGTATTTATATGAAATATGTTGTAGGTTTTGTCTGATTTGACCGGTGGCCGAAACCGTAGGAAGCAAGCGAGACCAGCCAAAGCTACAGACGGTATCGCTTATACCGGCCCATCTGATCCACGGTCCAATGAAGAGATTCAGGATATCAAAAGGGAGACGCAGTCACAGACTGAAGAGCAACCCGTCGAAAGGAAAACTTCTCCGAGGGCCTCTCCTTGTCCCACCACCCCGGCCACCTCACCGCGACCCACCTCCGCCCTACCTCACACCCCCGGCAACCCCGCGCCCCATATCAAACTTGCGGAGTCAAGCAGCTTGACTCCTCACTCAGCGTTCCTCACACCCTCTTCGTATACGATGAGCACGGAGTCACTCTGCCAGGCACCGTTTGGAGCTTACCAATACCAGGTGAGTGATGGCTGCTGAGGACAGTGCTGGGCATTCGGCTGCAGTAATTCTCTCCTGGTGTCAATGCCACCCTGATACCCAGAATTGAGCAATTAACAGACAGCAATGCTATAATTTTCTTATGTTGTTCACTCCATAAATTACCTGACACACCACACGGCAAATGTGCCACTGACTCGATTGATGGCAAAAATGCCAGCTTTCCATTTAAGTGTTAGTCTTACTCAAGTCTGGTGTCACTGTCCTTTGTAGCTCATGTCCAATATGATAGCCCAGCGCAATTCGAAGACTTCGACAACAGACGCCAGTGCAACCACCCCGCAGTCATCCATTCCCGCCAGGTCAGACGTCAAATCTGAAGTGAAGGATGTGATGCCGGGTATGGGCACTATGAATCTATCCGGCCCTGTAACAGCGGATTCTCACACGCTGCTGAAGACTGACAAGCGGAGATACTGCAAAGTGTGTGCTGCCTCATCCAGGAAAGCTAATAATGGGCGACCACCCCAGTCCAGGTCAGTTTTGGTCTACGTGTGTGACCTATCATTCGCCTGTAGTAATGAGGCAAGCAGTGGGGTTTGTGCCAAACTGCAATTGGCTCCCAGTTCCTAGTATCAGTCTTGCGGTGATGACTGACAGTATATTTAGGGAAATGTTGTTTGTCACTAATGATAAGACACGCTTCACTGGGTGTCAGTGCTGACCTCGTGACTAGGTAGGTCATCTCGTCCGTGGGCATTCAGTCTGACTAATAAGCTGCTGTGAGATAAATTCACAGCGTGGCTTACAACGGAGGCCTCTTATTTTCATTTTAGGTGGGTTTTTTCTATTTATCACAAGGTCATGATATGCCTTGAGTGTTTTCAGCAGTGATTTTCCGCATACATGTTGTTGCATGGCTTGTTGTTTTCCTCTTGGCTAGTGCTGTAGTTGTATTGTGGCCTAGAAGTGTTGTAACGTTTTGTTTCGTGTTCCCTTCAGATTTCTTTGTGTCGTGTGTAACAAACCCATGTGTCGGAGCTGTATTGAGGAGCATCGCTATCGTGTCATGTGAGTATCGCCTGTTATTGCTGTCTCTATGATTCTGCAAGCTGTTGCCATAGTAAACAGTAATAATGTCAAGTCATGGGTGGTTTTTTCATGAATATAAATTCATTGATTGACGGAACTGTGGCCATTGTCGGTATACTAACTAGAAACTTTATGTCACTGCAGGATGAAGCTGGATGACGCAGAGCCAGACGTGAAAACCCCGTCAGCATCCGCTCGCCTTCTACACGCTGTCAAAATGAAGGAAACTGTCAGCCAATCCAGTCCCAAGCTGAAACCGGTCGCTCCGAAGCCCAGCAGCATGGTGACGCCACCATCTAACAGCTCTCTGATTTACGGCAGCCCGTCAGCACAGACAAGTAACTCATCTGCAGTAGCGGCTGCCGCACAGCTCTATATGTCACAGATGGCGATGCCTCTGCTGGCGCGTGGTGCATTCCCCCTGTACTTCCCAGGCATGTCCTTCCAACAGCCACTGCCCAAAGCTGTCGACATGCGAATCCCCAACAACTTCCAGCCGATAGCCCCGAAACGAGAGGCAAGCGGACGGACAGAGACGCCATCTCCTGGAGTGACGGCCTCTCCCGGGATGACAGCGTCGCCGGCACCGAGCAGGAGATCTTCATTCTCCGGCAGTGTATCGGGCAGCACTTGCTCCGAGGCATGTCCGGAGTCGGAGATCAGCAAGAGCGACAATCCTGTAAAGACACAGACTGAAGCAGCAGTAACTGATGAGGTAAGCATAGAACTGCCACCTGTATACATTCCATATGTGTAATTAAACGTCTTGGGTTCACTGGTGATGTGTGGTTAATGAACTGGAGTGTGTGCTCCTTACGAAATGCATGATTTTTTTCAACTAATGCTTGGAGCCACGGAGACCCCCCCCCCCATGGAGCACTTTGGTGGGTTATCCTCATGAGAGCATCTCATTTCTATTTTAATCTCACACTGTGATTTCTATTCTGGTAGGTAGCGGAGGACACTGCCGGTATGCTTTGTATAGACGAGGAACCAGAAATGGCTCCCACGACGGACCTTCCATCAATCTCTAAATCTAGCATTCCAATGACACTTACCGTGTAATATACTTCCATCCCATAATTTCTATATCTAATATTTTGTTCTAACCATTGACATGTTTTGGTCATTGCTCTAATGGATATAGGTGCAATAATGTCTCTCGCTGATCATTCCAAACACAATTACTCTATGCAATGGTGAGATATGCAATTTCATTTTGGTGCATTCATTCCATCTATTCAGTTAGGCACACCGCAATATTATTAGTTGCAATATTATTACTAGTCTTCCGACAAAGTCTGCCGGATACACTTTTGTATTGTCCTTTTTTGGATTTGGGTGATTCCACCAGAAATATCATTTTATTCCAATCTCTGCAATAAGCGGTGGCGTTTCACTGTATGAGCCAGAAATGACTTTTCTATGCTCACGAACAATTGTACACAGCCTGTCAGTACATTATGTAAATACACTGTTAAAAATAAAATGCTTCGAGTATCGTAAAATCAAGACTGTGTGGTACTAATACATTCTATTTAAAACTGAAGGAACAGATTTTACGATTTCAAAGAGTGCACACTAAAGGTCTTATTGCTATACAAAAAGGTGCTCTGTTCCGAGTCTCCGTATTTTCTCGACAGTTTTTGTTCCCAGACTTCAGGCATATTTCTGGTCACTAGCACCTGGTACTGTTAAGCCTGTGCATCAAGACCGCTTCTATTGACCTTTTGTAGTATTAGGGTTATTCTTGGGTGTATTTTGGATTTTCATCACAGATTCTTTTGCCAGGTCTGGAGTTCAGGCAAGCTTTCACCATGTCAGTGGTAATAAAGAACTATCTTTGATGGTATGTTGGAAAGCCACGGGTCCTCCTCTAAAACACACCTAGGCTTTCTTCCTTTCTAAAATCCTGATCAAAAGAATGTTATTGTATATTTTGTTTTCGTTTGTCATATATAGAGTTCGATCTCAAATCTTTTTGAATGTGGCTGATGATGAATAACGCTGACATTAGAATGCATGGATGATGAACAGCTAAGAACTGTTGTTTCCTTGAACAGCGGCTCACAAATGTTATGTGACAATCAGTGTTTGTGCGATCTGCCCGTCATCCATCAGGATTACCTTCAGTTGTCAGCCGCACATTACAGATTCTGCCCACAGTTAGTAACCAGAAACGGTTCACCAAAACGCTACTTGAACTTATTACTGTGTAGCCATAATCCGGACAGCCGAACCATGTCTACTGATTCACGACCTGGTTGTGAGCTGGTCAGGTCCACAGAAGCCCTTCATTAACATGATGCTATCACACGCATATGTAGCAGCCAAATGAGCTCAGTGGTCAGCATTTAGATTCAATGAACTATCCAGCAGCTCTTACAAAGCTCAAAAACCCGTTGCTTTCTTTCCCTATTGCTATTTAACTTGGACAGAAAGGTTCATTGTAGATAAGATTGGTGTGCGCATGGAAGCGAAGCAATAAATATTACAGATACACTGTAATGGTCAGGGTTGAAAATATCAAATACAATTCGGTACTCGTTACCGTTACTCGTTCCATTTTGTGAAACGGAAATAGTAACGATTAGCTCATCAAGATTCAGTATCGAAATCAGTATCAGTTATGATCAGAATGCATTCAATACTCTCATACAATTACTGGCTCACCTGCATTCAATGACCATGGAGTTTGTTAGTACCAGACTAAAACAGCTAGCTACTGGTACTATAGCTAGCAACTTAACAAGTGTAGGTGTAGGTGACCTTGACCTCGATATTGAGTGGTGTAAAACCAGTGAAACTTGTTAACTTTGTGCATCCTAATTAACGTAATTGATTGCAAAAACTACATTTTTTCGTTTTACAATAAATATGAAGAATAGAACTTCCAAATAATTGAAATAAGATTCACCCAATAACATTTTTGCTTATTTCTTACACTGTATGGCGTTTTTATGCCACATCTCTAGTAGGTGTATCGTGTATCAGGTATTTGTAGCTGATAGCAAAAGACGGTGTATCGGTATAGAAATATTCGCTACAAAAAAGCAACTTTTCCAACCTTGGTAATGGTTTATAGTTTATTCAGTTGTTCTCATGAATATATAGACCCGACTGATCTGCTATGTTCCAATGGTCCGTCAAAAAAAAATGGGAATGATATATAATACTAGCCATTGGTCGCACGCAGAAGATAATGGTGCAAACAAATAGCAGAGACTGATACAATGATGTGATACAAGCACCAAATAAGGTTTTTGAGCTAATTCTCAGAGGGAGAATTGAGCAACATGTTCGGGAAGCTCAAAAATTTGGTCATATATGACTAAGCCATAGGGTCTCGATAATTTGGTTCCGTTGAAACAAAGTAGTCATCAAAGAAGTTATACAGATACTCAAACGTGGGTCTATTCTCCGGTCGCTTGTCCCAACATTTTACCATTATTTCATAGAGTGTCTGCGGGGTTTCTAGTCTATCATGGCGAGGTTTAGGCATTCTGTATCCACGCTCTATCTGATCAAGAACCTCTCGTCCACTCCAACCTAAACAGACAAAGAAACTAGATTAACAACTGAGCGGACAAACCGAGCGATGCTACGTATAATTACTTTGTCTATGGTCAGCGGATGAAAAACAAGCTGGTCACTCAATCAATCTTTGGGTATAGAAATGACATCTCTGTTTGGTGCGTGCTGCGTAATACCACAGCTAATGATATGCAGCCAGTTCATCGTCCACCCGGATGGTGATTTTGGGGACTCAGGCTACTAGGGACTGTGTCCAATCAAGTTGCCACATAGATAAGCCCCACTTAGAATGGATTATGTAACTTGTCTTGGGTAAAACCCTCGAAAGGGCATCGGTCACCGGTCACACTATCTCCATTCGGATGATTTTTAGTGTTACTAGTCCTTACGTTTTTGTCTAGATTAATTTTGGCAGAGAGATCAGTGACATAATGTGACGTATGTCACTGCAAAGAGTAAAACTCAACGTAACTAAATGTCCGGTGAAACTCAAATAAGCTCAACCCTGACCAATGCAAAATGAGATGGTGACCAATCCAAGGTGAGAGGATAAAGATGATTAGGATAGATATGCGCATGGAAGACACAAACCTGGATAAGGAACCTTGCCATATGTAACCATCTCATATAACAAGACTCCCATAGACCACACGTCTGACTTGACTGAAAACTTCCTCTCAAAAGCAGCTTCCGGAGCTGTCCATTTGATTGGGAACTTGGCACCTACAAGAGAGAAAGAAGATTCACCATGCGGACTCCGAATTCAGAATCAATATGGCCAACCCAAGGCACCCATATACCACCAACCCAGGGCACCGATATATAAGGCATGAGAAACCATGCTAGGAATACTCTTTCCCCGATCAGATTTAGGTAAAACCTCTATATAATCGCGATTAGACTGGCGTAAAAAGCTATGAGTAGTCACCTTCTTGGGCTAAGTAAACATCATCATCATCCTCGTCATTCTTTTGGCTATCCAGGGCTCGAGCTAAGCCGAAGTCAGCCACCTTGACAAGATTATTATCCCCGACTAGAATATTGGCGGCTCTTAAATCTCTATGAATGAAATTCTCTTTTTCCAAGTAGGACATACCGCTCGAAATCTGTAAACGTGAGACAGACTTGCTGAACCGGGAAGCGGTCAGGATCCACGCAAATAAATCCGCAATGAGATAGTATTCATAACAAAATATGTAATTAAGGCACCGGGAGTATACTGGTCAATATCAACAACTCGGGGAGTGTTTAGCTTCTGACCTGCGCTGCCATGTCCATAAGAATCGGCAGTCGTAGTGTATATCCATCGTCTTTCCTGAGGTAATCAAGGAAGGCCCCACACGACATCAACTCCGTCACAATATAAATAGGCTCGCTATCTGTACACACGGCCAGAATCATCACTAAGTGTTTGTGCTGTAGTTTATGCATCACCTTGGCCTCAGCTAAGAACTCCTCTATTGTCATTTTGCCAGGTTTCAATGACTTAACGGCCACATCCAAAGACTTCCACTTTCCTGCAATCATTTGAGGGTTAATGTTTGATAATTCGAGAAAATTTGCCATTGAGTTAGAAGAGGAACATTGTGGACCATTTTGTAAACAAGGATTTGCCTTAATAATGTCATCCAGGTAAAATAAAATTAACCTAACCTATCCAGTCAATAGGCATGAGGAGTAGACCCAGTTATAGTAAGGTAGGGTGCATTGGATATGCGAGATTGACATTTACCTGCCCACACTTCACCGAAGTGACCCGCTCCTAGTTTCTTGATAAGTTTGATGCCCTTTCGGTTGATCTCAAGCTCTCTGAAGGCAACCACTGGTCTAACTTTCGGGCATGGGTAGACAAGTTTGCAGCAAAGTCCATCGCTGTAGTCTGAAAAGCAAAATTGAGAGTTACAATATCCTAACCTCTGAGTTTTTACCCCAGTGTGTAACATCACTTGTCGTTAAAGTTCTTGGGCTCCCTGTAGTTCACGCCAATGCGCATTCAATTTGATACTTTTTTATATATTTTATATGCTCGACAGTATTATCTCTTATTCAGCGATTGATTCTAATATCTTTTACAATTCTAGATGTCTGTTGCAATAGTTCACTCAGCCCAGTGAAGAGTTGTCAGAACATGATTATGTGCTTATCAGTAATAGGAGCATTTGTAATTCAACAATCCGTAAAAACCTATGAACAGGAGTTATCATGTCATGAACATCAATTGTCAGGAGACGATAACTCAAGTTATAACATACCTTTATAGTGTTGTACTAGGGCAATCACATGTGGGAAAGTCCTCTTTGGCGCGATGAAGCATCCTCCATTATCCATGGTACGGATTTTGTAATGCTTCACTATATAGTCATTGGTCCTGTGATCATAATCACGAATAGACAGTGCTAAGCTCGAGCCATCTACAAAATATGATTGACAAATGATGTCAAACTTCCAAATTTATGAGCAACTACAGTCCACAGTTCACTTCCTCAATGCATTTGTTTTTGGATTACTGTGCATTCACAAGATAAAGGAAGTTGTATTCAAGTCTAGTCCTGCAATATTATAGGACCGTTAATATGCCTCGTGAAAAGCAGCTCAATAGACCTACATTTTATGCTTATGGTCAGCCTAAACGGAGCCTTAATTGTACATATCACGTACCTGATGCTGAACGCACTAAGAAAGTACCCTTGGGGTTACCAGGTATCATCAACTCTTTATCAGCTTCTCTTCTCTCCATCTCAAAGAACCAGCTGTCAAACAGTGACAGAGACAATGTTTGACAGCACAAAAGATAACATACAGGCATTGCAACATTGCCTAAAGGTGATGATTAACATCAATCACCATGGCAGCTGCTGTCTGAAGCTTCCCGAGTCGTGTACTGAGTATAAAAATTAGATTTTTTTTGCCAGGCAAATGGAAAAACGTTCACTCCCGGTGAAAAATTGGTGATATGACTATGATAACTTAGGCCATTGCTTTTGTATGATGGGACCAAACATATCCTGATGCACATTAATTAGGGAATTTCCGATTTCTTTCCAAGGTCTTCGTTACATATCCTTAAAGAATTTCCAGCTTTGAGGTTCCAGCTCGAACAACGGATAAACAAGAAAATCCTTGGGTCATTTTCTTTTCATAAATAACCTCATCAGGCCATAGGGCTGTTGTCAGGATGATCCATTTTATACCCTGTAGAGATGGTCACTCTATGGACTTCATTGGTTAATACAGTGATTTAAAGTGGAAAAGTAACTCTTTGAGCTGAACCGGGACCCCTGGTTGTAAGCACAGTGTGCCATCTAACTGTACCACAGCTTTAATCCAAGTCATTGATCCAAACATACTGCGGCAGGATATCTCAGGTCTCAGAAATGCCTATATCTGGATACCATAACAGCAAGAGAAATG
>Ga0224501_10002584_pt1 | contig 14244 bp, 8 predicted proteins | sample SF_Oct11_sed_USG_4_FD_169105 | JGI IMG/M metagenome (GOLD analysis project Ga0224501, IMG submission 169105) | Sediment microbial communities from San Francisco Bay, California, United States - SF_Oct11_sed_USGS_8_1 | ecosystem: Environmental > Aquatic > Marine > Sediment | place: USA...
GCTTTTGTGTTTTAGAAAAATGTAATTGATCTAGATATTCAAAGACATTCATTACATTATCTACAAGCTCTTTTAACTCTGTTTCTGATAAATATTCTAGGTGGGTGATTTCTTGAGAAGTCCCATGACATTCGGGATTAACCTTATTCTTTATTTCTTGCAAGATTGTTAGTAAGTCTTCTTTATTACTAATGTTCCGAATTGTTTTAAAACTAGAAAAGTCTTCTACTTTAAGTCCGCTAATTAATTTATCTAGCATTGCTGGTTTGTATTTATCACTACTGGCTCCTTGCTTTAAACGTGCAAACTTGAAGCTTATAAATGCCTCTAGACATATCCTTATATAATTGGGAAGAAAATCTTTAACCTCTTCATAATCAATGGAATTCTCAAAAAAGCTCTGGATTTTAGAAAGCTTGTAAAAGTAAGAGGTTTGATAATTTCTTAATGCAGGGGGAAGTTCATGTAGCTCACCTTTTTCTAGGTAGAAGTCAGCTCTATCAAGACTTTGATTGCTTTCTATGAGGTTGTTCAAAAACTTCAAGAAAATTAAATTGTGACTAAATACAAAAATTTGTTGGCAGCCGCTCCATGATTTAACATATTTTTTTTCGTTTTTGTTTTGATCTATAATTTTATCGGTTTCTAATGCTTGTGGGAATAAAACCTTGTGTATCAAAAGGGCAGTGGAAAACAGTCTATTTTCATCTAAGCTAGAGATAGGATCGTCTAAGACAATGATATGATCTTCTGGTGTTACATTTTGATCTTGGTTATCCAGAATTTCGTATTGATATTTGCTTAGAAAGTAAGCAAAAGCTAGCGCAGTCTTCTCTCCTTCACTCAAAGTATAATGAATTCCTTTTTTGGGTTTTTTGCCTAGGAAATTGATAACGATAGCCTTATCATCATAACTAATCTCAAAGTGAGAAATCCTAAGCTGTGATAAAAACTTATTAACGTATTTAGATTCCTGCTTAAGTTTTGCAAGTTCTTGCCCCCGATCATTCTCATATTTAATAAGGTTTCTTTGCAAAGCTGCTTCTGCTTCTTTTAGAAACCAATAAAATTCAATTCCGCCATGATTTTGAGGTTTGTCTATTTCTTTTTCTGTTCTAAAAGAATCTGCTATTTGGCTTCCTTCGTTGTCAAATCTTTTCCAAAATAAGTCACCACAGATTTTTTTTGCCAAGGATGTATCAAATAAAGAGGCTTCAAGTTTTTCAATAAAGGATTTTTGAATTTTAGAAAATGCTTCGATGTTTTCATTATATTGTTCAATAAAAGAAGAGCATTCAGTAATTATGCTTATGTGTTCTTCGGTGATTACCTTTGTAATGTTGTCTTTCTTATCTTGTACCAAGGCTTGGGCTGTTTTTACCTGTTTTTTAATTTCCCCCAAAGTTAAATTTTGAATAATGCCTAGCTCTTTGGAAGATAAATGCTTTTGATATCTATACTTATTGATAAGGTTATTAGTATTTATAGCTAATGTTTGCCAAGTTTCTATTCGTGAACAGTTTTTTGTATATATATCAATATGTTTCTGGAGGGTCTCTAGGAGCAAAGCTAATTCATCACTGAAATAATCGTTATAGCTATTTATCAATTCTTCTATATTAGGAAGTTTACTTGAGCAAAGAGGGCAAACTTTGTGATCCTTGGCATGTTCAAGAAGGGTTTTTCCATCTTCATACCAGTTCTGAATTGTTGTGTGTTCAAGATCGGCATCCTGAAACAATGCCACTTGTTCTTTCAGTTTTTCTTTTGCATTTTCAGATACGGAGCTAGAAATATCATTTTCTACATAGACAGGTTTTTGTAGAACTTCATGGGTTAGATTTTTTAGTTCTGTAATATCGTTTTGAAGAGCTGTTTGATCTTTGGATATTTTGAATTTCTCAAATTGTTCATCAAGTTCCTTTTCTAGAGTTTCTTGATCTTTTTCCGGTGAGGTTTGAATGCAATCTTCAATTTTTAAATTTGAGGGAAGTCTTCGTCCCTCAATGTTATCATTCCATTTGGTCGATAAACTTTTCTTGACAGAAACAGCCAACTCTTTAAGCAATTCAAGCTGCTTTATAACATCTTTTTGCTTGTCTTGTAATTCAATGATTTTATCAGTTAAACCTTTGATAGTAGCATTAGAAAGCTGTTCTTCCGTAACGACATTTCCTTTAAATGACAAAGGCTTTGATTGTGTGCCGTTATAAACATGGTCTGCAATGAAAGCAGAATTGAATACCTGTATTTTTTTATTTTCCTCAAAAGATTTTATTGTTTTTCCATCCCAATCAAGTTCTATTTTGTAATCACGAGTGTCATCTGCACGTAATCCATCAATTACTTTTTTACGGCTGATATCATCATGTTCTTCAGAGAATAACCCAAGGATATTTGATAGGGTAGTTTTGCCACTGCCGTTGTAGCCATAAAGTATATTTATTTTCTTAAAAGATATATCGGCAGGGTTTTGTGGCCATTGAAACGGGTCAAAAAAGCCAAGATTTTCAATATTATTAATTTTGGAAATACCCATGCTGGTTTTCCTTCGAAGGCAATCAAAATATAAATATAGTGATGGTTGTATCAGAAAATATAAGTTTAGGGAACTGCAAGTTTCTATTATGTCGTATGCGATGAATTCAAATATCAAAAAATATAATATTTACATACACTTATAGCTAAAAGCAAAGGTTTCAATAAAGCAGATTACCCTCTAACTGTTTGTTTCATATAGGAAATTTTTATCATACAATTTCTGCATGAATCTATAAGCTATTATAATACCTTCATATTATCAAGCTGACTAAAAGTTTTGGAATGACTCACCTCAGGTAAGGCTTTAGCCTTTCTGTATTCTGCCTATAGAAATCTTAAGCTTTGCATCCCCCCGCACTTTTGGTGCAACAGTTGCATTTACCTTCTTGTAAGTTCCATAGGCCATCTATCGGTAACACGCATCGAGTTTTCTAAATGTCTGTTATTTTCTATAGGCACACCTTCTGAATAAAAAGTATTTTCTCTGCCAAGCCATTGCCTCATCAGCATAGCATAAACCCTTGTAGGCTGATAAGCAGGATTCCAGTGCATTATATGAAAGTGATTGCCGTGCTCTTGCCAAAACCTGCCTTCTCTAGCCCATCTTTGATATAAATTGATCAATCCACCCATATCAACTTCAGAAAGGGTTCTACGGGCTTCATTTGTACGATTGTGAAATTCTCTACCTTGCCTTTGGCTCTCTCTGGTTACTATGTCATTTAATAGGATACCTGCAAAAGGATAGCTTCGGCTTCTTGTGATACGATCACCCACAATTATAGTATTCAAATGATGCCTTAAATCACCTAATGTCGGAGCAGGTCTTGTTCCAGAATTACGGCCTGTCCTGTTCCAGATACGGTTAATGATATTTCTTTCCGTTAGGCTGACCTCTATTCGGGTTTTTGGTGGCAATGCTTGTAATCTTTCCAGATTTTCATGACGGATATCTTCTGGAGTGCTCCTGCTGTTTCTTATTCTGTTAATTTCTTCAAGTCTTTTATCGTATATTTTGACAACCTTATTTTTCTTGCCAATACGAAAGCTGTTAAACTGTCCTCTTTGCCAGAAATATTCCAGATAAGGGTTTTCATCGTCCATATCGGTATAAGCATAAAAGCTTTGCCCCCGTTCGATATAAAGACCCCTCATTATTGTCATTATGTCGGTAGCATAGTCACAGGCATAATCAATCCTTGTAATACGCCCTCTTCTCAATATTAAGTCCTGATTAGAAGGGCTGTATCGGTTTTGAGTATCATTCATAGCCTCTATGACCTGCCAAAAATCAGACCACAGCCCAAAGCTTAAAGGATTACAGGTAATTTTGGTAAGATAAGCATAGTTTCCATTTCTACTGCCTATAGCTATCATTTCCATAGCTTTCCGATCTTGTTCTGTCCTTATAACCAATTTCAGCTTGTTATAATTGATTGTAATAATCTCGGGATCATATTCGTATAAGGCTTCAAGTATTGTATAAATATCTATGCAGATTTGGCCTGCCATAAGACTATCCCTGTCATTTATTCTTTCTCTGGTATCATATTTTATGACCAGTTTATCTATTGGCATTTATGTGCATCCTCTACCTGATATTGGTTGTGATGAATGTTATTATTAGTGTTTCTATCTTCTAGGGTTACTATAGGAACAGAACTAAAGCCCTGAAACGCAAAACCCTTGAAACACAAGGCTTTCAACTTATGCAAAGTTTTGTATCTGTCCAAATTAGCCCCAAAATCATCAAAATTTTTAAAAACTCGTGTCGTATTTTCCAGTGCAACAGTTGCATTTAATCATCAATGTATAAGTGGCTCAGGTCTATGCCATAGTCTACCTGCTCCAGATATTCATTGAGTTTTGTAGCCAATAGGGGAGTGCCGTATGAAAGCCGAGTACTATAAGATTTAGCTGTTCCAGCCTCACGCCCGTCCAGAGCATCCATGATTTCGTCTGTTATGAAGGGGATGTGCCTAATCTGATCTACAAAATTATGCCGAAATGAATGAAAGACAATTTTCTTGTCTTTGATATCGTGTTTTTTCAGATAAGTACTAAATTGCCTACTGTAATTCTTTATCATGTCATTTTTTTGGTATGTGATATTATCTTCTAACAAAAATCTATTATGTCTTTTGCAGATGTCTTCCCGTTTTTTGCAATATTCAATAAACCCCATTTTTAAAAGCTCGGGATGTATTGGTATCTTCCGTTTGCTGTTTTCAGTTTTAAGGTGTTTTCTTTCATCATTGTCGTTTACATCGAAATACCAAGTACTTTTTTCATCTTGTTTAATATCTTCTGGCAAAAGTTGTAAAATTTCCCCTAAACGCATTCCTGTAAATAGCCCGATAAGAGGTAGCCAGAAATACCCGTCTTTAAACATTAATTCTCCTTGTTTCCAAAGTTCCTTTATTTCATTTTTACGCCCTTTATAAATAGCAGATGTAAATAAGGTTTCCAGTTGTTCTTTGCTAAACGGTAATCTGTCTCCTCTTACATTTTTCTTTTTATATTTGAAATTCAGGTCTTCTAACGGGTTACTATGAATAAGTTTGTCATTTTTTAGCCATTTAAAAAAACTGCAATATGCTCCCCAATATAAGCCTTGGGTTTTCTTTTCAATTTTATCGTTATTGTCACTTTCAAGGGCTTTATGCAGCTCTATACCTTTGTTTTTGTATTTTTGGATGTAGTTTTTAGGAAGTCTGAAAACCATGTCTCTTAAATTTGCGCCATGTGGCTGGGGCTGTATGCTGGATAGGGGGGTGCTGTCACCCAAAAATTCAAGCATACGTTCCAGATATGCTGTTTTAGATTTCAGGTTTCTTTCTGTTATGCCATTCTTGATTTCAAAGCTAAGATATTTTTCTACGGCTTCTCTGAGTGTCAGTTTCGTAGGGTCTGTGTAATAAGGGTGATCTTCATTGGCAAAGAACAAGTTTGCATCCGGTGTTTCAAAGAAGTTCTTACAGTCCTTAAAATAGGGGTCTGTAATCATGCCGTCTTGCTCATTGCCGGACAGGTAGGCATATCTTATACGTTCTGCTTCATGCTGTGCCCTAAGAATTGCATGACACAGGGCATGGTATTTTTCCTGAGCATTTCCTATGTCAATTTGCTTGGCTTTAATCAAATCATTAGCCACTTTTTCTTGCTCAGGCCCATAGGTGTGCTGGGTCTTTGATTGTTTGAGTAGCATAAGCCTGTTATTGCTTTTTTCGGTCAGTCTTATTAGGATTTGAGGGTTAAAACCACCCTCGACGGGATCATCTCTAACAATGTCACGTTCAAAGATCAGCTCCTCGGAAGCATCTAAGAGACATTTCTCAAAATGATTTCTGGCAACTTGTTGGATTTCATCCTGTGCTTTTGTTTTCGTCATTTCCTGTATAATCTCGAATAATTCTTCTGCCACATGGCTCATAATACGGCTTTTACGTCGTGCAACCATATAATCTTTAGTCCTTAAGGATTTCTTATATTCAGTAAAACCTACTATGGGTGCAAGGTTTTTCGGGATGGCAATACGAAAATAATAGGTGTTTCCACGTAATTGCAGGTGTGGTTCAATCATAATTGCTTTCATTTACAGGCCTCACTGTATCAGTCAATGTACCAAACTGACCGCCTGTAATTTTCTGCTCTTATAATTACCTTTTAAATCATGTATTTAAAAGGTAAATGGTGGGCGGTACAAGGATTGAACTTGTGACCCCTTGCGTGTCGAGCAAGTGCTCTACCGCTGAGCTAACCGCCCACATGAACTGCGATCGTTTAGCTTGAATAGCGTCACTCATCGTTCACGTAGGTTTCTACGTTTTACTCTTCGTTCCTAATTCAAACAAAACGCTCTTTGCTCAGGACTTTAGTTATTAGGCTTGATCTTCGTCACTTCATCGCTCGTGTAGGAATACTACGCTTCGCTCTTTGTTTCTGGATCAATCCAAATACCCTTTGTCCGGATTAGCGATATAATGGCGTAGTTTTATAGGGAAGCTGCGTACGTTTCAAGGGTTTTATTGCCAAGGGGCCTTAAAAATTATGAAGCCAGTAAGGTTTCGACCTGTTCGATCAGATCATTTAAGTGGAATGGCTTGGAGAGCATGTTATCAGCGTTGATGCTTTCTGTTTTACTCTCTTCAACTTTTTTTATGGCGACACCTGCAAAGCCGGTGATGAACATGACTTTTAGGGCAGGGAATTTCTCTGTTGCCTTTTCTGCCAGCTCAATGCCGTCAATGCCAGACATGACGACATCGGTCAGGAGAAGATCAAAGTTTTCTTCTTTATCCAAAAGGACAAGAGCTTCTTCTCCGTCTGAGCAGGAATGCACGTCGTGACCGGCACGTGAAAGCGCCATGACCAAAAAATTGAGCATTGATTCATCGTCTTCAGCCAGTAAGATTTTGGCCATTATGGTTCACCCCTTAATATTTTTCTTTAGTTATAATAAGTTTTTCAGGTCCTTAAATGCAATAAAATTTTGGGAAAGCGTTATTCCACGGTCACGGATTTGGCAAGGTTACGGGGCTGGTCAACATCTGTGCCTTTGATGACGGCAGCATGATAAGACAACATCTGCACGGGGAGTGCGTAAAGGATGGGCGCAACAAAGGGGTGAACCTCGCCCATAGCAATACACCATGTGCTGTCTGCTTTTAGTGTCGTGCTGCCTTTTTCATCGGAAATTAGGAAGACTTTCCCCCCTCGGGCTGTGGTTTCCTTGATGTTAGAGATATTTTTTTCAAACATCGGGTCATTGCCCGGTGCGATGACTACTACGGGTACGTTTTCGTCAATCAAGGCAATAGGGCCGTGCTTCATTTCTCCGGAGGCATAACCTTCTGCATGAATATAAGAGATTTCCTTGAGCTTTAATGCACCTTCGAGAGCAAGTGGATAGAGACTGCCTCGTCCAAGGTACAGAACATCTCTGGCCTTTGAAATGTCACGCGCGATTTTCAAGATAGCTTCATCATGTTTAAGAATATCGGCAGCAATGGTTGGCACATGGCGTAAGGCTTCGGCCATCTCATGTTCTTTATTCGCATCTATTGTATTTTTGGCAGACGCGGCAGCCAGAGCAATGCAGGCCAAGGTAGTGAGTTGGGTCGTAAAGGCCTTGGTTGAAGCTACACCGATTTCCGGACCAGCCAGAGTGTGCATAACAAAGTCTGATTCACGTTCGATTGTACTTTCGATTGTGTTGACGACGGACAGGATTTTTTGCTTTTCACGCTTGCAGTAGCGCAAGGCTTCGAGTGTATCCAAGGTTTCGCCCGATTGAGAAATAAACAAGGCCAGCCCGCCTTCAGGCATTGGGGCTTCGCGGTAGCGAAATTCGCTGGCGACATCAATTTCGCACGGGATGCGGGCGATTTGCTCCAGCCAGTATTTGGCAACCATGCAGGCATAATAAGCCGTGCCGCAAGCGATTAGTGTAATACGAGGGACGGTTGTTACGGCTTCGAGAATGTCTTCGGGAATGGTAATTTTTCCTGTTGAAGGGTTCACATAGGTGTTTAACGTTTCGCCGATGACCGAAGGTTGCTCGTAGATTTCCTTGAGCATGAAATGCTTGTATTCACCTTTACCTGTAACGGCAGCAGATTGCTCAGTGATGCGCGTGGATCGCTCGACGGATTTTCGTTTTGCATCATAAATCTCTGCTGAGGTTCTGGTGACGGTGACGCGGTCGCCATCTTCAAGGAAGCAGATTTTTTGTGTTAAAGGTGCAAGGGCATAGGAATCAGAGGCTACGAACATCTCACCATCCCCATAACCAACGGCCAGAGGTGTGCCCTGACGGCAACCGACCATCAAATCATGGTGACCGGCAAAAATCATGACAAGTGCATAAGCGCCTTCAAGCCTATCCATTGTGGCATTGGCGGCATCCTCCGCGCTCATTTTCTTCTTGGTCATGTAATAGGTGACAAGATGGACAATGACTTCGGTGTCCGTTTCAGTCTCGAATTTTGTGCCTTTTTTCTCAAGTTCCTTTTTGAGAGCAGCGTAGTTCTCTATAATTCCGTTATGGACGACCGCAACTTTTTCCGTTGCATGGGGGTGGGCATTGCGCTCATTAGGAAGACCGTGTGTTGCCCAGCGTGTGTGACCGATCCCAACGTTTCCCGCTAAAGGCATGTCATCTAGCTTCTGAGAAAGGTTTATAAGCTTCCCTTCGGCGCGGCGGCGACTTATATGCCCGTTGTCTAGTGTGGCTATACCAGCAGAGTCATAGCCGCGATATTCAAGGCGTTTTAGTCCTTCGAGTAAGCGGGGAGACGCGTCTTTACTGCCGATAATTCCAATAATGCCACACATTTATTTATTTTTTCTTGGGTTGGTTACAGTAGGAAGGTTTTCATAAATTAAAACTCTAGCAAATGAACGATTGATCTCAAGTCACATAATTTTTCAGATTGTTTCACGAAGCAGTTTCTTTTTTCGCGAATTTCTGTTTTGCGTAATTTATACATGGCATTTCCACTAGTTCATGTAACAAGTAAGCCGGAATGAGACAAAATCCGAGATATATGGGGAGAGCAATAAGCCAGCACAGCATGTAGGATTCAAAATGCTGGAATAAGGTTTTGATTAACACTTCATTGAGCATCATTCCAAAAGCATGGGTCAGGTACAAAGAGTAGGAAATTTTAGCTATAAACCACAACACTTTGCTGCTTAGGAAATTACTTGCAAAACAGCCCTTTACAGAAGATATAAGTATGAGGCCGAATGCCAGATTTACGAGTGGAATCTTATATTTCTGTTCAAAATCCGAGAGCAAAATGTCGCTTTGTGTGAAAGCAGATAAATAGGCTGTGCAAAGAAAAAATAAAACAAGCCCAGCGCAAAACACTATATTTAAAGTTTTATTGCCGAGATCTTCGAAATGACGTGTTTGGCTGTAATAGGCGCAAATAACACCTATCCATAAGCCATCAAGGCTAAGGTGGAAAGGCAGTCTGACGTTATTCGAAAAGTAGAATAATGTAACGGACTGTCCTTCGAATATCATGTCTATATTTATGGTTCTGGCAATCACATAGATTATATAACTTGCGACTAAGATCAGGGTTTTGGCTTCCGGCGTTTGTATTTTATTCATCGTAAGGATTATAAATGGTAAGATGAGATAGAATTTCATTTCAATCGGGATACTCCAGAACACCCAGTCTATATGTGGTTCACTCCAAACATAGTCCTGCAAGAAAATGATATGCGCCAAAAATGGCAGACTATAGAGTTGCAGTGTTTGCAGAAATGTTCCCTTGAAGATCGCAGGTAGAAGGTGCAATCGCAAAAGCGTCAGGCAAACACAAAAATAGTAAGCCGGTGCAATACGGAAAAAACGTTTAATTATGAATGTCTTAAGATAAGAGATGTTAATATAGTTCGTGAGTAACTTTGATCCGATTAGAAATCCGCTCAGTACAAAGAATAAATCAACACCGACCCAACCCGAGAAAATAATATGTTTGATATCAAAATGGGCTTGATGGTTCAGAACCCATTCAATATTTTCTACATTGATAAGACCATGGTACAAAATAACTAAAAAAATTGCAAAAGCCCGAAGACCATCCAGAGGTTTAATACGGCTTGGCGTGTTCATTTACTCTGTTTCTTTCTGTTCTTCTCCGCCCAGTCTTTTATTGTGTGTTGTTCGGGGCGGGTGAGGGAAAGGGCATCTTTCGGCACGTCCTTTGTGATGGTGGAACCTGCAGCGATGAAGGCTCCTTTTTCGATTGTGACGGGGGCAACCAGATTAACATTGCTCCCGATCATTACGCCATCTTCTATTTTTGTGGTGAATTTATTAAATCCATCATAATTAACTGTTATTGCCCCGCATCCAAAATTTACATCCGCGCCCATGTCGGTGTCTCCAACGTAGCTAAGATGGCTGATTTTGCTGCCCTTACCGATAGTGGATTTCTTGATCTCGACAAAATTACCGATACGCACATTTTCTCCGATTTTTGTATCCGGACGAATGCGAGCAAAGGGGCCGATAGTTGTGTCTTCACTGATAGAGCATTTCTCGAAATAGCAAAAAGCTTTGATGTGAACGTTTTTTCCAACTGTAACTTCGGGGCCAAAATAAACGCTGGGCTCTATAATAGTTCCACTCTCTATTTGAGTGTCATAACGGAAATAGACAGTACAGGGGTCTTGCAGGATCACTCCGTTTTCAATGTTTTTTTTTCTTAAAATGTCTTGTGCGGTTTTCTCCAGCAAAGAAAGTTCATAGGGCGTATTGCATCCCTTGGCTTCGTTTTCGTTTTTTACAAGGGCTATAGCAGTTTTAGAATTGTCTTTAGCGGCAATTTCCGGAAGATCGGTTATATAATATTCACCTTGGGCATTATTATTGGTCAGACTGGCAAGCCATGCGGATGTTTTTTCAGCATCAAGGCAGAATGCTCCTGTATTGACTATCTTTATTTGTTTTTCCTCATCGGAGGCGTCTTTTTCTTCGCGGATAGATTTCAGGAATCCCTCATTATCCATCAGGAGACGGCCATATCCGGTTGGATCTTCTAATGTCACGCCTAAAACCGAGAGGTCGGTTCCGTCTTGTTTGTGGCGGGCTTGCCTTAAGGATTCCAGTGTTTTAGAAGATAGAAAAGGAGTGTCGCCAAGAAGTACAAGAAGATCGCCTTTAAAACCTTCTAGTGCGGGCATAGCGGTCATGAGGGCGCTGCCTGTTCCAAGCTGTTTTTCCTGAATGACTGTTTCGTGGGGTTTGCTGGCTTCGCGCAAATCATCCATATCAGGTCCTGTGACTACAATAACTTTATTGGGTGAAAGGCCTTCGGCTGTGTTTAAAACCCAGTTAATCATGGGAAGCCCCGCCAGTTTATGCATGACTTTGGGCAAAGACGAATTCATGCGTGTGCCTTTGCCTGCGGCGAGGATGATAACAGCGAGTGGTGGCATATGTGACATTTATAGGCCTTATGTTATTTTTGATAAGAGGCTTCAATGACATCATGCCCGCTTTGATAACGTGACATATGCATGAACATTGTGCCATAGGCTGTTCTTACTCTAACGCGTACCGGTACAGCTACGGCGTAAGGGGTGACTTGTGCAATCCAGACTGTGGGCATCATACCGCGATCACGCCCTTGTTCCTGTATTGAAAGCCAGCCTCTTGGCTTTTTGTGCCATGCTCCTGCGATCGGGACAACTTCGACGGTGCATTCTATGGCAGGACCACTATAGGCATTATAACGGGTTCTTTCTAGCATTACCTGACGTTGGTGGCGAAATATCAATTCATAGCGTCGTTTACCGTCAAAAACGGCTGACGAGCCTTCGCACTCTCCGCTATTGGCTACTTTTTCAAGCACTAAAATAGTGGCAGTCAGGGCATCGGTTGTATTTTTAGTAAGCTCCGGGTCGGGTTCTTCCACGCGCGGTTTTTTATGGGTGTATTGTGTCACTAAATTTTTAAATGTTCCATTGCGTTTGTAATTATAGGATTTGACTTCTTTCTCATCTCGCCAGATTGCAATGGATTCATGAAGTTCGGGCTGTCTTTTATCTTGCCCCATAACCCATCCGGTAGATTCGAAACTTCCGCTCCAAGGCGCAAGGCTGCCAAGAAGTCCTCTGGTTTCTGCTTCAAAAAATATTTTGTAACGGCCATATTGAGAATAATCGAGTGTCATATTAGCTTTGACAGCATGAAGACCACCTGCATAGACATCAAAATTCATCTTCTGTAAGAGAAAATCCTTGTTTTTGGACTCTGCTGTTGTGCTTTGTGGGGAAATCATCATAGCCGTAATGACAAGACTAACCGATAAAAATACCCGGTGTTTCGAAGGTCTTGCCACCCATACCTCTTTTAAATTTTGAAAACCCATCATTCTCTCCGATAATACCACCCAGATCAATCTCACAAATATTCCTTTCTTTTAAAATCTCAATGGCATACCACAGTAACGCGTTATGCGCATTTTTTTTTCGACCCAAATCTGAACTATATCCTATTTGATAGGTCGCAGAATGCCCATGAATAAAAATCAATATAGCGGCTATTGGCGTTTCGTCAAATAATGCATAAAGGGTGAGTGCTTTTTTCCCACTAGAGAATTCTCTTGTTAAGGTTGTTAACAGATTGAGAGAGGCTCCTTGATAGTTCCGCTCGCGCTTATCATGTTTATAAGAGCTTAGAAACCATGCCAAAAGGTTTGGATCTTGTTTCTCTATGATTTTAAGCCCCTGTTTTTGTGACTTATTAAGGGCATTTCGCCATTTTTTATCAAGATTTGCCTTCAGGGCCTCAAGATCCGAGCGTATATCCAGCCAGATTGTTTTATAGGGTTCACCTTTTTTCTTAAAACCGTTTTTGGTAAGGATATTTACGATGTTTTCCTTATTTTCAATCTCAGGAATAAAGCGGATTCTTCGTCCAAAACGGGCAGGGAATTCATGGCGGAAAGCTTGCAGGAATAGGGCAAATTCTTCTTCATTGCCAAAACCCCCAAACCAAAGCGGGCCCCGATCAAGTATAACCCCGTGGACGGACTTGTTCAAAAATCCGGCTTCAAGGATTTGCAAGAGGGCTGCGGGTTGATTGTCGATGATAAAAATTCCTTGCCTGAGAGTCTGGTAATTCATTTTCGCGCAAGTTCGACCATAGGCAGAACTTTGTAATAAATTGGCCTTTTTGATACTGGAATAATAATTTTCCCAATTGAGGGTTGAAAAATCATTCCACGCAAGTCGGGTCTGATATTCTGGAAAGGGTTTATTTCTCAAGATCATACTTGATTTTGCCGTGGCTTCATGGTGAATTGCAAATAGTTTATGGCTTGGACGACTTGAAAAAATGGGAAAGAAGAATGACAGCAGATTATAACGCCTTGGAAAAAACAATCGATCAGGGATGGGAAGATCGTAATTCTCTGAATACAGAAACCAAAGGCGAGGTCAGGGATGCTGTGGAGCAGACGCTTAATCTTTTGGATAGCGGGGAGCTTCGGGTTGCTTCTCCCTCTGATTCAGGGTGGGTTGTGCATCAATGGCTGAAAAAGGCTGTGCTTTTATCTTTTCGGCTCAATGATATGCAGATTATTTCCGGCGGACCTGGTGGAGCAAATTGGTATGATAAGGTGCCGAGCAAGTTTGCTAAATGGGGCGCTAAGGAGTTTTCCAAGGCAGGGTTTCGCGCTGTGCCGGATGCGATTGTGAGGCACTCGGCCTATGTTGCACCTAGTGCCGTATTGATGCCGTGTTTTCTGAATGTTGGTGCTTATGTTGGCGAGGGCACAATGATTGACACATGGTCAACTGTCGGGTCTTGCGCACAAGTGGGTGCTAACTGCCATATTTCGGGCGGTGTTGGTATTGGCGGTGTGCTTGAGCCATTACAGGCCGAGCCTGTGATCATTGAGGATAATGTATTTATCGGCGCGCGCTCCGAAGTGGCGGAAGGCGTAATCGTAGAGGAAGGCGCAGTGCTTTCGATGGGGGTTTTTCTAAGCGCATCGACCAAGATTATTGACCGTCAAAGCGGTGAAATCTTTATGGGGCGCGTGCCTGCTTATTCTGTGGTTGTGCCGGGCAGTCTGCCGGGTAAACCGTTGCCCGATGGATCGCCGGGGCCGAATCTAGGGTGCGCCGTGATCGTAAAACGCGTGGATGAGCGCACAAGAAGCAAAACCGGTGTGA
>Ga0224501_10002585_pt1 | contig 14243 bp, 13 predicted proteins | sample SF_Oct11_sed_USG_4_FD_169105 | JGI IMG/M metagenome (GOLD analysis project Ga0224501, IMG submission 169105) | Sediment microbial communities from San Francisco Bay, California, United States - SF_Oct11_sed_USGS_8_1 | ecosystem: Environmental > Aquatic > Marine > Sediment | place: USA...
GGTCCATTTGTGTACAATCCAACTCAGATTGGATGCTTGAGCCAACGGCTGTGTCCGATCCGAGCTGGGCAAAGTAGACTATAAGAACACCCTAATGGCGCCATAAGTATTACTAGGGGAAAATTTATTCATGGAGACTGACTAAGGGTCATGCAGGGACAACCAAATAATACAAAAATAGCTATCGTCAAAGCTTAGGTACCTGAACAAGCTCTTTGACGATATGAGTCATTCCGTTCTGCGCTGCTAGATGTAATGGTGTCTGCTCCTCATCTGTCTTCGCGTCCAAGTCTGCTCCAAACTCCAGCAGGACCTGAGAATGTTTATTTTGGTTTCTGGGCATGATCACAAGGCAACAGTGGGACACTAGACCTTTCGTTGCTTATGTTTTTGTAAAATATAAAGTCATTTTCTTTTACATGAATAGTACCACAGGACCAACCTACATCCCATTTCTAGAATGATCCATGGGGTGCCCATAAATAAGGTCACTCTATGCAAGACCTTCTTTGTTTAACTTGGCGATATGAGGCTGGCAAAAGGTGAAAGACCAAGAGGTGCCCAAACTGGAAATGGAAAGTGGGCCCTCTAATCCTAATTCTATTATACTATGACTATGCAGGGACATAGTCATCGCAATACGTTACCACTTTTTATCGCAGGTGGTAGATGATCAGGCCACTGCCTAGCCCCATTTCTCCCAAATTATATCTCTATATTGGCGTACCTTAACCACATCCAGATAGCCCTTCTGTGCGGCAATATGCAGAGGCTGAAATCCGTAGCGGTCATTATCATCCAGTAAGCTATCTCCACCTTTATGCTTCAATAAAACCTGCAACAAGGCGCGCACACCACTGGGAATATAGTCGACTACTTTTCGTGAGCAGCACTATTGATATAGTGACTCATCACTTGAAGAATTATTGGCGTAGACCGATTCTCCTTCATATAGAGAACAGTTGTGTTTACACGAGATCTTCTCTTGGCATTGTCCCGCCATAAATCCACCATCCGATAGCTTGATGAAGATGGCTGAAAATCTCAGGGAATCATATGGCTTGACACTATTATATGGTACTCGTAAGTTCAGATTTGGTGATGCTGGGCTCCCATATATGTGTGAGCATCACACATAATTCCTACCTCCTACCGGTTCATAAAAAGTCCCAGGCTTACGAGCTCTGTTAAATAGGATACTCAAGTGGTAGCTTAAAATGGTAAAATCATAGAATGCTGCGTAGGAACACTCACCGTGATGGCTTCTGATTTGTTCTCTTGACTGGCCCAAAATACAGCTGTCTTCTCATCCTTATCAGTGACAAACACATTCGCGCCTAATTTAAGAAGTACTTTCAGTGACTCCACATGTCCCTCGCTGGCCGCGATGAGTAGAGGAGTGAAGTTGTCCTTATCCGCCCTCTCCAACTTAGCTCCCCTAAAAATGTTAAAACAAAAACAAAATGAGCCCATCTTGTTTTACACTGATGCCACCACTGAGCCAAATGCTTGTTTCCCGAATGGTCTATGGAATCTTGGTGTTGGAGGAGGGGGGGTAAGTATGTGCATGGTGTGCCCATAGAAAAACTCCCTCCATGTATAGACCTATTTTGTTAACGCAATGATACAAATCTGCTGATTATAAAAGAATAAAGTACTCTCCGAACTGGGGGTAAAATAAAAAACCTATGGCATTCGGTCCATTTCGATATTCACTAAATCCAGGATGCTATCCACAAATTCTTTTGCTTCATTTGTATGAAAAGATACCCATCTATACATTTATTACTGTGACCAACACCAGATTTATTTACTTTTTCACGAGATACTCTATCGCCTGGTAGTTGTTGAACGCTGTAGCCTTATGAAGTGGAGTTGCCTGGTCACTGTTGAGCGCGTTTACTCTTGCGTTACTCTCCACCAGTAGCTTGACGATTCTCATATCTCCATTTAGAGCAGCCAAGTGCAGAGGAGTGGTGAACTTCTCTCTGGGTTTATTCACATTCGCATCTAAAAAACCCGAAAACCAAATAGAATAAACGCATAGAAAACCCGAATAATGTGTCCTACAGACTACAACCATCAATTATTTATTTTGTTCTTTTCCGGTTGGTGAACAGTTTTGGATTTGCACCTGAGTTTGCTGACAGAATATAATTAAATGTACTTTTCTGTGAATTCAGAGTTGTGCATCCTCGGTCTTGCATGGATCAGCATCAGGGGGTTTAATGCAAAAGCACAAAACTCCACATTCACAACCGCGTTTGGGGAATTTCATACTTGACCAGTTTTGGGTTTCAACCTCGACCCATTTCAATAGGAACTGAAGAATTGCTAGGTAGGTATGTAAGTGGGGTAGGTATGTAAGTGGGGTTGGTAGGATGGATGTCTTACTCTTTTCCAGGCAGAGTTTGACCACTTCATAATGACCATTCTCCACAGCTAGATGGAGAGCCGTATTCTGTTCGTTATCCTGATCCGTAATCATCTGTAATAAGGAAACAGGACTTTCATTCAGTCCACGGTAGGTTTGAGGTGCCTAAAACCCTTAACACTCCCCGAAACAAGTCACTAAATTCATTGATTGATCTAATGAAGCTGGAACACTGCATTAGACATAGGTACGACAATTTTTTGAACAATCCTTGTTTGTAATAATCTCATTTCGCATTTTGTAGTGGCATGGACTGAGCGGGACAAAAACTGCAACCAAAACTGGAGTTATCCACCCATTATTTGATGGGCAGACAACTCCTATAGCTCTTAAAGTTGAAGCCATTGACGTATCCTATACAGGGAAGGTAGGTAGGTTAAAAAGCAAACTCCGGAGGGGATGAGAACTTTGGTTATCGAGTCAGAAAACACCATCCAAGCTACAGCCAATTGAGTGATTACCATGGATTAACAATCTGTGAATTATCGGGAAGATTAATTCTATGGCTAAATCAGACATTCAACTTTAAGGAGATAGAGGTAGAGATATGACTTAGAGGACAAATGTGATTGCATAATCCCAAGATAAGTTAATGACCAATGACTGGACAACTTCGAAGAACTTAACAATAAACTCTTGACCCGGCTTACACCAATGCGCCACATAAAGAAGGTAATTCTAGGGGTGGACTACCTTCACTTTATGTTACAAATCGAAACCGAGATGGAGGTGCAAGACAAAAGGTCTCTACCCGAACTGGGAATAGAACCCGGGACCCGCGGCTTAAGACTCCATAGCCTACCCACTAATTTCCGCCTCTCTCGGACAGATGATCCATAGCTAGTGTAATAATGGGGACTCTTCTGCAATGTCTGACCCACATATAACTTGCTCAATCTTAGTTGTTTAAGGGCACATTTAGGTTAACTTTCTAGAAAATACCGGAATAATAATAATGGGATATCGTCCACTCACGTTTTGAATTGTCACCCATCCATCTCGTTTTTCTGCCTCATCAAACAACATCTGCACTACATCCACGTTTCCCTCGGTAGCAGCCATATGCAGAGGAGTGGAGTTCTCATCGTCAGCGCATCTAAGCTCTGCCCCTTTTTGGATGAGGTGCCGACAGCATTCCTTGTTATCGTGGGTGGCTGCCAGGTGAAGGGAAACCATTCTTTGCTTATCAGCTGCCTGTGAACAGAACGCGAAGCCAATTCTTAGCAATACCCGCTTAGTGCGTGAAAGTCTAGTCGTTAAAAGTGCTAGGCTTGCCACCGCGAGAACCTGGGTTCGAACTCAGGCGGGGCCGCAGCGGGGCCGCAGCGGGGCCGCAGCGGGACTCTTTGTGAATATAAGCTCCTCGCATTTATCCTAGCTCCTTAGGAGGTCCTCTAAACAGGATGGCCAAGAAGTCAAGTAGAACAAAATGCTTCTTGAGGACGGAATTTCATAGACATGGGTGGTTATGAGCCGCCCGAAAAGGGACTTGTTAACTTCTTTGCCAACATCTAGGTGTGTGTCTCCAATGAAGGTTTAACACTGGGGGGGGGTAGAACCAACGGGTCTCGGTACACCCCTCTTACCACAGCGCTTAACGTCTGGGGAACAGAGTTCGAAACTTTGAGTAAAAGAACGCTGGGTCATCAGCATTCTTCTACTCAAGCGTTACCCCAGTCCTTTGCGTTATTCTGTTTTGTCATACACGGATGCGCATTTAGCGAGTTTGTTTTCTACAATTACTTACCTCGATTTCGATTCCCGGCTGACTGAGTAGGTCAAGCAACGCAACCTCATTTGACCTCATTGCAGCGAAATGCAGTGGGGTGCTGCCATATAGATCGCGAGCATTCACGTCAGCCCCATGTGCTACTAGCAGCGCTATCACGCTATCTGAGCTGACTTCATATGTAGACAACTCCAAGTGTGTTGATTCAGATGTAGCCATCTACACGAAGAGACCGCGAATAACCAACTAGATGAGATGAGGCGGGCTTGCGCTTCGAATTAGTTTGCCGATGGTTTGGGTAGATCAGACTAGTTATCCTCACTAACTCCATGGTAAAAATGGCAAACCATGGTGATTGTGGGCACAGGCTGGTATCAAAAAGGTCGCTGATCATCGCATGATGGCTGTAAAATTTTACGGGGATGGGTCTAATTACAAAGTCCAGGCAGCGGACAAACCGGGTATGGTGTTTGTTTGGTCTGCACACAGTTACGGGTATTCTACCAAGAGGCCTCGTTTAGAAAAGGAAAAGTCTTGGTACGGAAGCGGCTAAACAGAAGGATGGAAATTAGATAACCCTAAGTGAGAAACTGTTCTCTGAAATTGGAGTCTATTTTATCAATGGTGCTAACTGCCAATCGCTGGACGTGTGGGAAAAAATGAACACTACAGCCCAATAGCATGTGTTAGCTTTTGCCAATTTGAATAGTACGCGAACATGTACTATTATAGTTTGAATTGTATGACCTTATAGTGAGGATACATGCCTCAAAGTGTATTTTTCAAAAGCCCTCTTGGGCAGAATGTGAAAAGCCTTTTGCAGTGCTCTCGAGGCAAAAATACTTCCATTAGCTAGGAAAACACAAACTTGGAGCCAGCAGGAAAATTGTTCATGTCGCCCAATGCCAGCTTGTTGGGTTGTTTATTTCTCCATTTACAGTTAAAAAATTATAAGGGAGAAGGGCTCCCAGGAGTGCTGAAAACAAAGACAGCCCACCTCATAACACACACTTTGCTTTGGTGCTTTAGTATAACAGACACACTTTGTATTACAGCACACATAACGCACACTTTGCTGTCGCACACTTTGTATTACAGCACACATAACGCACACTTTGCTGTCGCACACTTTGTATTACAGCACACATAACGCACACTTTGCTGTCGCACACTTTGTATTACAGCACACATAATGCACACTTTGCTGTCGCACACTTTGTATTACAGCAGACAATGTGCCTGTCGGACTAGGTATACACAGAGGAGAATGTATGAGGATAAGAAAGAAAGTACCGATTTGCCTGGTTTAGGTTCCACCTGTAAAGGGGGCAGCTGAAAAACAGAATGTATTTTGCTGGAGACGAGCAAAAACGACCCTGTGGGGCCTGGCACTAGAAAGGAGAGGGTAACTTTATGCCAAGACTGAGACACGAGAGGGTGACTCAGTTGCGCGATTCTGACTTCCTTAGGAGTAAAGCATGGTTGCAGTAGCAGTGGCTGGGTTAGAAAGATGCGCACCTGGTTCTGGGGTATGGACAGGACATGAGCCGCTGTATTCTTCCACAAATGACTTCTTGTCGGACTACGCTCACGACCTCGGTGGGCGATGGCTGGGTTCGCTATCAGCTGATCCCATTTCTAAACATCGGTCCACCAAAAGTTGCTTTGTGAATGGAATGTTTGACAAAACGTGTAGTTTATCGCATTAGTTTGTAGAGAGCAGACTGCAGTTGTTAACCCCATCACCGTGAAACCATTGGAATGGAAGATATGAGAAGCTATGAGAAGGGCTGACGATTGGCGAAGCAACTCAGCAGTTGATCAGAGAGTGCGCGGGAGGGCGGGTGAGTAGTCGAAGTCAATGATGTTACATTGAATCTGTTAGAAAATATAAGTAGAAAGCTTATGACTACAAGAAGCAGTCTACAGCTTAATTGTCCAGTACAAGCAGTGGGTAAATCAGCGAACTTAGTGCATTTCATTTTCTAAAGCCGTACTAACTCTATCTCAGATGCGCAGTGGGGCACTAGCTAACACATGCATGGAATCATTTGTGCTCAATCATAGAGGTATTCGGAAGATAACTCCATGTGCTCAACACCGAAAAGCACAGATCATAGGCATGGCACACATAAAAAGGTCTAGCATACCTTGGCTGGCTTGCGTACTACGTTGCTATCCCCATCACCACCAAGCACAATCGTGGTGTGACCATTAGCATGCTACAAAGAAGTCAATCATTGAGCAGGAAGGTGCCACCACCAGCATAGGAGTAGAACCCCCAGGGGTTCCACAGGAGAGAATGAGAAAGCAAGGACAGCATATAGCAGAACAGGGATCACATAGCAAAATAAATCAGACAGTTTTGCTGGTGCTGGGTGGGACGATCTAAGAAAGTCGTCTACGCATCTAATTTTGTACTTTCACTACAACTCAACTCAATCGTTTTTGTTACTTTCATGCATTCTTAGATTTGTATGATAAAAATAATTAAAAAGCGGATCTCGCTTATAACAGCGCATAGACATATTCGCTTAGCAGAGTTTCAGCAAGGATAAGAGCCCAGGTCAATAGCCGACTTCCCTCACCTGTCTGACAACACATCAGGTATGTGACAATTATACCAAGTGGCTGGCAGTGAATCTGTTCTGATTATGCTAAGGAGCTACGACAGTTATAGATAGCGACCCAATCACCAACATAAACACATGCTGAACTGTACCTGTGCAGTGTTCAGCATGGGTGTGTCTTCTGTCGCGGAATCATTATCCTACGCGGAAAGGAAGCCCGGTGAACATAGAAGGGGCTCTAGAAAGGGGCTCTAAACTACAGCAAAATATTTGAGATTTATAACCTGAATTGCATCAACTGTTGATCGATAGCATAGAAATTTAATAGATTCTCTTTTCAAGCTGAAGTGTAAGAGTTTATTCGATGTTTACCAGCTTTAGCTAGGTCACAGTCTCGCAGAAACACTCTCTATTCCCCAGTCAACACTTGTGCAGTTGTGCAATGCAGTAGACAACTGGTCAAGTACTCACAACTCCAATACTAGCTATAGCAGCAAGAAGTGACCAGTTAATTCCTGTCACATCTCTCCAAGAGAGAACCAATCTAATTTGTGGCTTCTCTAACACAAATCTCTGACGAAAGACTATAATTTCAACAGAAAACCTTTAGTTCAAAGAGATTTTAAATCTTTGTTCCCGGTGTTATTTGAATTGAGGGTTCACTGTCATGCAAATCAGAGCAGCGCTCAGGGGCAGCAAGCACTCAGCAAACTCACCTGAACCACGGAGTCCTCTCCATCACGACTGACCGCACTAATGGTATCCGGTTCTCCGCTCAGAGTGTTACTGGTGGCACTTTTCTTCATGTCATCTTTCTTTTTATATTTAGCAGCGAAGTGCAGCGCGGTCTGTCGATCCTCACCAATAGCATTCACCTCTGTGTAAGGAGAAGATTTACCGTGAGATACCCATCATATTCAGAGCCCTCCAGGGAGAATGACGTCTTCACTGTTATGGTGAGGTCACCATGGAGCGAGCGGGTCAGTATCAATGCCCCACCTTATAGTGAGGCTTGGTTTCGTGTTGCCTAGAATTAATGTGAGGAGCTTATACTCAAGGGGAGCCCAGGATTCGAACCCAGGTTCTGACTGTGCTCGACTGTGTGACTGTGTGACTGAGCTATGTGACTATCCAAGAACGGCTGTGGTCATACCAGGAAGTCTGTAGACTGAAACGGTACAGGCTCAACTGGGCTGGTTAACCGCAGTCATTGAACCAGTATATCCTGGTTCACAACTGACAATGTCTCATATTTGCTGGAAACTAGAAATCAACCGGAGACAATTATCCTAGAGGCTTATACAAGTTTACTTGTCTCCAGAAGCAGGTCAGAGCAGTGACATGACGGTCAGAAGTCAGAGCCTTGAAGAGACAGGAGTTAATACGCATGTCCTCGAGACACAAACATGCTACTAGATAAATGCAACCATACCGCTCACCAACTCTCTCAGCCTGTGAGACTCCGCCTTGAAACTTGCAACCAACGAGTGGATCTGATGCATGCAACTGACATACTGACAGTCTGGTCTGTCAGATTTACGTTCGGATTTTTGGCTAATATGCAGGTACAGAGAGTCAAATGGGTGACAGCACGTGCCACTCGCTTCAGACGAATGAACTCAGCCGGACGACTCAAAATAAATCAATGGTAAATCTATAAATAAGTAAGTAGATATTTGGAATAAAAAAAGGCTGGTCGGATCATGGTAATAGCCTTAGATGCAGTAAAATCACCAATACAAGTAAAATCACCAATACATGTACAAACAGTAAAGTCCTTACTTGCACCGTGTCGGATGAGCATCTGAGCGACAGCGAAGTGGTTATATCTGGCGGCATAATGCAGGGGAGTCATTTTATTGGAGTCCCATTTATTAACCAGTCTGGAGCTCTTGCGATCACCCATATACTGTAACAACTCCTTGAGGCTATCCACATCTCCATCACGAGCACACTACAGAGGAAAGAGGATACATGTATGGGTACGCTAGGATTGAACGCCAGAAAAACTAACGTCTGTAGATAAAGCATAACAGTCATTGTACATGTATTGACCGGAAGACTCCTTAGAACACATATATGACCCCAAAGTTGGTGTAACTGCAGTCATCTTTCTAGAGGATGGATACTCATCGCGGATAATTCTATGAGCGTTTCACAAGACAGCAGACTATGCATGGAGCATTTATTATTTAGAGGTGTGGACAGCCGAGATGACTCTCTAACAACCTCAGCTGACTTTCGAACATTTAACATTTGTCAGAACACGAATAGTATTTCTTAATGTCATATCTGTCTGTAGACTAAAAAAGTTCCATTCCAGTCAGTGAATCCAACTTCGGTCAAGCTAAGTGCCTTTCGGTAGGATCGAGTTACATAAGCTTGGGGTAATTATCCAGCGAGAAATGGAATTAGTAACTAGTTCGTATTTTCATAACAGTAACTAGCAGTTACACGCTTGCTGTAGTTACGATTGTCCTAATGGGATTAAGCCAGTTCAGTGTTCCTAGCAAATGCGAATGCGAGCTTTGCAAATTTGTTGTTGCTAGTACACGATCAGACTATAGTCTGAATTTTCTGTTCAGAAAATCATAAAGTTCCATAGCTTTTTTAACTGCTAGGTAATCTGTAGATTCATAACAGTTGCATAATAGTTATTATTTTCTGGATGAGATTAGGCAAGTTCAGTACATGAAACTCAAGACTATAGTCAAATGTGATCCCGTACTAGCAACTGCCAAATGGCAACACTGGTATGCATATTTGCCAGACCTGGAATTTTCCTGCCACAAATCAAACACAGCACCAAGCTGTTTCTAGAGACAGACAGAATCAGGAATTATCTCGGAGACAAGACTGAGCGAAGCGAAAGTCGATGGCGATCTACATTCAGTGACGGGCATGCACGAGGTGTTATATTGTGTTTTTTTTCTGCGAACCAGAGGAGCCGTTCTGGCCTTCCGAGTGTCGGCTTTCTCGAAGCTTTGGGACTCACTGATTATCTGTTCGCAGGATTTTCCATCACAAACTGGAAATTCAAGTTTTAGCAGAGGTTGAGAACCGTGTCACCATGCACAATGGTATAATTACCGAGTGTTGCAATTGATTTCATTGGTCAAATAGAAATGGCTGTTCTCTGAACATTCCTTATAATTTTCTGTTGAGTCTCCAGGCCTTTCTCCACTAAACTTGGCGTTTTTCTACACCCCTGCTGTCATCGGAAAATGACTGCGCCGGACTGTCAATGCGACTGGTGATTGACTATGATAGGAGCAAGATGAGATGATAATCAATGCAATTTGCACATGAGTATAGTACTCCTGCCGACCACTGTAATCTCCGGCCTATAGAGCTATCTTAGGCTTTCATGATTCAGGCCCACTACCCGCCTATACAAAGCTATTTGTATAGGTTCTGATAGCAATGCCTACGCAAACATTTATCACAGTCCCTGACAATGAGCGAGCAAGTATTTTATACCTAACGAAACTGACAAAACAAAAATGCCAATATCAATTTGTGACAACCTCTATAGATGTACATAAATGGTGATTATATGGGTCGTTATATTTGAAGCCAGATAATAGTTATGCTGGTCCTTTATACTGAGTTTCTGTATGTCCATACCAATATATGGGCCACAACTGCAGCCACCAAATAGGGATCAACAGCGACAGGCAGAGCCCAGTGGGTCTGTATATCAACCACACCTTGATCAATAACTCTGTTCAGCTTTGAAACTGCTGTATATTCAGTGAAGCAATCCAACAAGCTATGGCCACTAACCCGACCTAACTCGTCTGACGTCTCGTTCTCGTGATTCAAGTTAAAACTACAAACACAAGTTACCAAACCAAGTCCAATAATGACAGAATAGTAACTAGTAAGGAGTTTCCCGACGCACTGTATGTCATTGCCGGGTAAAAAATAAATAGACGACAGACCTGATGAAGAGTTCTGTTCAAAGTATCGCTGGGCTCACTTGGTCCAATCTGTTCCATAGGAACACCGAAATCTGGTGATGGAGGTGCACTCATCATTTCGTCTGCCATTTTTAACGGTTCTCGTGAGCCAGTATCCGTAGTAAAATAAACTTTTGCAGAGCGTCCTACCATATCATGGTCAGAGGAGTACGTTGGAGCACCTGCTGTCACTTCCTCGATGCTGGCATCCGGTGGAACTGGGGATGGGTGCGCTACTATTAGTGGGTGCACCCGGTTGTGTCTATTACTGCGGGATGAATCGGCACTGTCAGTCCTAATGACTACGCCCGAAATTGACTGCGTTGAAGCCACTTTGACCCTATTTTGACCCAGTTAGTCAACAGTCGAAAACACGCCCAGCCTTCGGAATGTAAAATGGTAGAGGCCTAGTTATATGGGGCTCTAAATATGTTATATCCATGACTACTAACCGCAGACGAAAAGAAAGAAGTTCCATTGGTGTTAAAATGGAAAACGATGGTGAGTAATTTGTAATAAATATTCATCTCAGAATCCAATTGTTCAAGTATCTCTGAGCTAATAACTTCATGTCAAAAACTCATTTTTGTGTCAGATTGTATGTAGCGATTCCCGTCAAAACAGTTTGACAGTTTCCGATAAATTTCTTCAGCCAAGATAGTAACACTAACAGATCTCAGAGATAATCATTCCTTGCTTCGAGGGAAGTGTCCTTGGAGTCGTGACGTGTGGACTATGCTATAAAGCGTAGGTATCCAAACAATATTGTTAGGCTCATACTTGAAATATCACTGCGTTTCCGCTGTTCGGGTACCTATAAAATAGAACAGACAGAGGATCATCATGTATGACTATGATGTAGTGCTGAGTAGTGAGTGAGTGAGTGACTGGGTGAGTGAGTGACTGGGTGAGTGAGTGACTAATAGATACCAATAATTTAAAACTAAAAGACATGGGTAAAACGAGTAAAGAAGCTTTTACTAACTTCTAAGTTACTGTTAGTGTCACTCAGAGTCAGTCAGAGCCAGTAGTAAACACTCACACTGTGGGGCACAGTCACTGAGTCACTGACTCAGTCGGACTGAGTCAGACTCAGAGTCACCCACCCAGTCACTCGCTCGCTCACTGTATTACTATTAGTAAGTTAGATACCTGAAGCTGTTTGTGTCCAGTCCTTATGACCAACGTAATTGACAGCCAGTCCGATACTTGATTATTACAATTAGTTACACTTGCAGTACAATCTGCCCATCAATGGCGCACTCTGTGGATTATCATTTTCACCCTTGCATTTGTAGTATGAAGCTCAATTTGCCCATTTGCTTTCATGTTATGTTTCATGTTTGTCCTTTGGTCACTCATTGGATTCGTGACTGGAGCATAATTAATTGGGCTAAACCGTCAACGCTGACTCTCTGCAACTGGTTTTACACTTAACAGCAACAAGCCAACATCCAATGTATATCGCACAAATACCTCCATTGAGTTCATTATGCATCAGAGTGTAACCAAACTGCCAATAACTGACTCTCTGCAACTGGTTGTATAGCAGTGTCGAGTGTCGCACAAGTAGGCCCATTGAGTTTGTTACGCACCAAGGTGTAACTGTGTGTTTTAGATCATCCTCTGCGAATCACTATGACTGAGCAGTCTTCTGAGATAAACCTCAATGCCTCAGGATGGATTAGAGAAGGCTCTATCCCTAGCTGGCTTCACCGACAGATCATCTCTATACTGAAATGTGGGCCTATACCTAAACACATCGCCATTATTATGGATGGTAACAGACGATACGCTCGGGAGAAACATGTCCCAAGACAGCAAGGGCATCTAAAGGGCTTCGATAAGCTAACTGAGGTGAAGACGGTAGATAGTACTCCATTGATTCTTAGTATGAATCATGTCACATTAGAGAGAACCGGTGGCCTATTCAGGGGGAAGCGATTGCTTAGTTTTTAGCGGATTTTGCTCTGGTAACTTGGGTTCAATCCCAAGTTTGTGCGTCATTTTACACTTTCCCCCCGCCGGATTCGAGTCATCACTTTGAATAAAGGAGGCCTATCCAGTAGAGTATCGATGCTAGAAGGCAAACCATGAACCATCCTGAAAACAAGCCATTGGCTTAGTGATGTCATCTTACATCCAGTGCCCTAACACGGTGAGGGAACTCTGTAAACAAATGTGGGTTAGTCTTTTCTGACCAGAAGATTCTAGATGATGTGTATAAACCAGACTGGTTTCATACGCACCACTTTCTGACTGCAACAGCTGTTCAACTTTTGTGGGGGCCCCCAATTTTGAAGAATACCCATTTCAGAAACAACAATGATTGGTGTGTTGTTCAAAATCTCGAAATTCTTGTTTCAAAGCAATAGTATTTCACTTCAACGAAAGCCATGTCAGCTGTGAGTTTTCATCTTACTATGCTATGGCCAGCTTTAGGCTGCTCTCTTGTTGAAGAAATAAACATCTGGCCCCAATGTGTATACTACTGTGGGCTTCCAAAGTGTCCTTCAAATTGGAAGCCCATAGTAGTATACCTTCCTGTCTCAGGATCCAAATATTTGTAATGGTACAAATTTTATTTGTTCTTTTTACGCCGATCATGATGGGTTTCTTTGGTGAGCATGAGCTCCAGATGGTAAAGCAAAAAGCAGGCCTCACTAATGATAAGGACCATTGATATTGACCCTGATGTGATGCTCCCTGCTATGTCGTAATTGATGAAAAATGAATCTAACCTAGCAGCTTCACCATCTTGCTCAATATAAAATCCCTGTGTTTTAGACTCTTGAATGGTGCCTGGATCTCGGTATAAATGAGGTGACTGTGTATGCGTTCAGCATTGAGAATTTCAAGCGGTCAGCTGATGAAGTTAGCGGTCTGATGGACCTTGCTCGTGCAAAGATGAGAAAACTCATTGAAGAAAGGTGATACCTCTTCGATTATATTATCTGTGGCTATAACCACTGAACCACGGTTGCTCCCTCTTTGTAACCCTTTCATATCGAGCCTATTCGAACAAGTTTCCCAAGCATTTTATAATTGGGGTGTCTTTTAAAGCTGGAGCCTGGTATTGATGTTTGAAAATTAGACCTAGACTAGCAGTGTTTGGTAATTGTGCTATCTATTCTTTAGAGAGAAGCTGGAACGACACGGTGTATGTGTGAGAGTATTGGGAAATATTTCTCTGCTGCCAAATGACCTTCAGGATCTTATCGCTTCCGCTGTCTCCATGACTTCTAACTTTAATAGGTAAAAATTTAGCCAGATGAGCTCCCACTTGGACTGCCTCCTTAAACCCGGACATGATCGTTCCCATCATGCCGGGTATTGCTAGTAACACCCCTATCAGCCACTCATCCATCCAAATGATCCATCAATACTTCCATTCATCCAACTATCCATTTATTCAACTGTCCATCCGTCCATCCATCCATCTATCCGTCCATCCATCCATCCATCCATCCATCCATCCATCCATCCATCCATCCATCCATCCATCCATCCATCCATCCATCTATCCATTCCTATTCCTTACAGGACTG
>Ga0224501_10002586_pt1 | contig 14239 bp, 9 predicted proteins | sample SF_Oct11_sed_USG_4_FD_169105 | JGI IMG/M metagenome (GOLD analysis project Ga0224501, IMG submission 169105) | Sediment microbial communities from San Francisco Bay, California, United States - SF_Oct11_sed_USGS_8_1 | ecosystem: Environmental > Aquatic > Marine > Sediment | place: USA...
CCTCGAGGGAATCTTTTCTCTCTTTTGCAATTTTAAACATTAAATTATCTATTAGATGAAATCGTGTATTTAAACATTAAATTATCTATTAGATGGAATTGTGTATTTAAACATTAAATTATCTATTAGATGGAATCGTGTATTTAAACATTAAATTATCTATTAGATGGAATCGATGGAATCACATTTTGTTGGCATATCTTTACATACACATGACGCATGACACACCACTCTGTTTCAGATGGAAAGCATCCAGGATTTCCTTCACATCAATTCTGACCTCACTATGAATGGTGATCTGCACTGTAGCATTATTTTTTTCTCTCCATAAACATGTTCCTGTTGCTTCGTATCAACTATATGCTGTTTCTTTAGACATTTCAGTGCGTAGGTGCGCGTTGTATCACCACGAAGTTGAACCTAAAACAGACCATGCAGTGGCTGGTATGTATATGGCTGATAATGCATCTACTATGAGGCAGCAGAACCTTGTTACAGACCTGATAGTCAATCAAGCCCTGAATTATTCGGAAACAAAGACGAGGCTATATGGGATGCGATCCAGAGACTGAATGCCAGGCGGGTTAGAACAGACTTTCATTGAAGTACTCTTTGCAAACAAATCAACCCCGCACAGATATTCACTATTCAGGCTAGTAAGTTTACGGGTCTGTCAGTCTTAGGAGTTGATGGTGCAATGGATGCGTGATAGTGAAAGGTGGTTATGCCCACGACCACCTTCACTCCATCAGGGTAGCCACTGACTCAGCATTTTAAACCAATGCGCTTGAGGACTGAATGTGTAGTGCGGCGGAAATATATAGGAACGGTCTGTGCTGTACCGGTATATAGGAACGGTCTGCGCTGTACCGGTTCTCTGTTTAGTGCATGCGCACTGAGGCGACAGCTCGGAATCAGAAGCGTGAAATCTCTTACCAACTCGACTCTGCCAAAGCCTCCGACACCCAGAGTTGTTATACGACAGAGATCTTTCATTTCTACATCTTGATACTCGGGATCAATTGGAGGCTGCTTGCCACGAGTTCGTGGTCTACTTTCTTCACCATCAGATATGCTGTCCTTCCTACAGGGAAATTAGTGCTGAGTTAGCTGTGAGTGACCACAAACACCTCATAAATATGGGGGAGAAAATAATAGCAAACTTTCGTAGGAATCTCTATAGCAATCCCCCAACTTTTTGTTTGAAAAAACCCCAATCGGGATGAATTTTCATTTTGACAGCAGCAAGAACATATTCTGGTCTCATCACTTGAAAGGTTTGTATCAGGTAGTAAGGCCATCTATGGCCATCTTTAGCAGCGTCATACCTGGTGTGGTTGTTGAGCTTCAGACTTCAGAACTTTTCATTTATTTTCATTCGCGAATCCAGTAACAAATAAGTTTTATAAAACTCACCAAAGTCAGAGGCCCAGTACGGGTCTCAGCGTATGGGCTAGGCCACTTACCTTTCTACCTTGGAGAGGGTTTGGGAAAAAGCAAAGTAGTAAAGCTGACGTAAATGGCGAAGCTGTAGGAAGCCATGCGATGATGTGCACAGCATGTGACCCAAGCATTGGCAGATTGAAAGGCCGAATTCTGATTTGCCGAGCAACCACAATCATATAATCTAACGAAGACTCTAGGTTTGCCAGCACCAGGTACCACTTGGCACGGTCAATTGGTGGTTGGATATTGGTCAGGTATAAAGCAGTTAGCGAGTTTTCTTTGGATGGCTAGGCAAAAACAATCTCATATAACTATGGCCAAAGATATACAGAATGAGATTTAAATGCATATATTATGGCTGTAGTTGCTCTTAGTAGCGAAGCGGGGAAGAGGTAAGCATACATACGATTGCTCACTAGATGATGACAACTTGTGAATTATCCTAGAGAATTCACAATGACAATAATGTCACAACACGCAATGAGGCTTGGCCCATCAACCCATTTTTGGTACAACACATCCTACGGCCACTTCAAGTTTTCATTCTTTTCAATGAGCAAATCCTCTGAATGAATGTACCCATTTGCATAGTAATCATATCCAGAGTTGCGTACGTGTATGGGAATCGGTAACGTGTTTATGTTTTGATCCCGAGCAGCCAATCACGCGAGAAGAATCGGCATTGCTTTATCCTGTATGGCCAATCAACAGCAGGTGATTGAATTGCATGGGCGTATAACCTTGCGCAAAACGTAAGGTAACAGCAATCAGCATGACCGGCCAGCGATAAGTGCCACATAAAGAATCATCACTGTGGATGTAATACGCTGTTATTTTCTTCTCATCAGCCATCACCGCCCCGGAATTTTGGCAACTCGGCAGATCTCTTACCATTCCGCTTTACGTTGCAGATCTCCATAATCTTTCTCATGGAACTCTCTCAGATCACCGATATGTGTTGTGAATGCCCTGCAGTAAAGATTAGTATTACGCCTTTGAGTAAAGACATTCCAACCTTTGCATTGAAAGTTTCTTGATTAAGGTATTTTCGTAGAATGAAATGGAGTCGTGTCATTCATCACATTCCAAACTAATCTGAAATTGAGAATTCCTTTTAATTGATATTCACTGCGGTTAATTGTGTATTCAATTCAAGGGAACGCTGAGTTCATACTACAGCATGATATTCCATCCGAAGTCAGCGCTGACATTTGGATGAGCCTCCTGAATTAAGGCTTTACCTCATCCAGAGATTTTGAAGTTAACTTACTCTCTGCTGAGTGTGAGCAGCTCCACTCCTGGATACACAGCCAGTATATTAGCCGTCCTCCTCTCCTCTTTAAGCAGAGCTTTCTCACCAAAATATTCTCCTTTCCGTAGAGTACGGATAAGCTGTGGTTCATCATGGCCCATTATCCTCTGGGTAACCTTCACCTCTCCATCAGCGATTATATAAAATGTATCTCCTACCTCGCCTTCTCTCACTATGTATTCTCCTCCTTCGAACAGATCCTATAAAGCAGCGCACACTACACGCACCAGCTTATACCAGACCCGACTCGATTCACGCGTCATACAGGTGACATTTCCCCCACTTCTCACCAGGTATTTACATAACAAGTTCACTCTCCACTCATAAGGGAAAAGTAGTAGAGAGATTAATTGTCAGGGTTAGAAAATTTTCAACGGATTTATTCAATGTTACCTTTGCATTATACTTGTACAGCTTTCATATATTGTTTAAGAGAAATGTTTAATCTTTTTCTTATGCATGCATGTATCTATCATGACATCTCGAATTCGGGATTTTGGAACTTATTACACAGCATGATTAAGGACTTACGCACTTAACTAGTAGCCATTTGCAGGCCCCAAATACCCTCCTAAATGACACCAGCCATGGAAAGAAACCTAATTTAAATGCAGATGCCCGTATCTGTTTCGAGTGATTGCACAAAATTGACAGGTTAAATTGATGAAGGTACAAACATGGGAAACTTTTGAGATTCACCCTTCCGGCCTTTAACGCCACTGAACCATGAATTTATTCAATGGGTGTCGGGTGAGTGCGCGCAGTGAAACTTCAGGTCGTTGATATTTCGTCATCGGGTGAATGACCGCGGCAAACCTACACGGGTAGTACCCAGTCAATATGGCTGATGCGCTGACCGTATTAAAACAAGTCAATCATCTCAGGGTGGTACCTCGAATGAAATCACCAGTAGTGGACGATTAGGTACACCAGTGTGACGGGGTTTATTTTTCGAATAATAAAGTGAATAGTGACCGCACAATGAGTTTAAGGTTTTTATCAACAAGAAGCCATAGATTTTATATCTACTGTTTAAAAAGAAAAACAGATTTAGCCTTGGTTCATATTGATAGTTTTACTGAATCAGCGACTGCTCTGGGTGGGTGCTCTGGGTGCTCTGGAAGAGTGGAGCTGGCCCTGGGCATAGTCAGCTTCTACTATGCCAACCCTGCCCAGCCTGCAACTTCATTGCTATGGTATTGTCAGCGTAATGACTGATGCCGGCCATTGCGGAGGAGGAGGACTCACCAACTCCAATACATCCACAATCTTGGCTAGTTTATCCTCACTCAGATTACTGAAACTCGGAACGCTAAAAAACAATAAGAAAATATAATAGCATCAAACTATTAACATTGTAATTTTCGTAGTGAATGGCAATCACTAGCTGTCAGTAAGATCCGATGAGTTTAAATGGCAACCTTTGCTGAGGTTTTTTAACCGGTGAAGTCACTTTCGAATTTAAAAAGAAAATTGACATTGTTCGTTGGTAGAGATCAAAGCACAGTATACAATTTTTCTTCATCTAAACAGAATTTTTCTAGTCGAATTAGTTTTCAATAGCCTGGACACTTGACACTTGGCACAGCACAATGAAAATCTCAACAGGGTCAAAGTAAACTCTATTTCAAATCATTTTATGACCACTTACTTGATTTGTTTAAGTGGACACGGTAAATAGATTCCCACACACCAGTAAAGCTAAATACTGCTAGTCTGGTCACGTTGGGTTTTCTAACTCGGCGCTTTTGACATTTTTAATCAAGAGATTGGTGTCCCTGACCCAAGAACGTGCACTTTAAATCGAGGGTTCAATTAAACTAAAAATATTAAAAATAGCTGCAAAGAGGACTGCCCTCTTAGAGCTGGCCTTTCTATGCTCTCATCGTTTGGATGTTATGATTGAATTTATCTGATTCATTTTTACTTTATTTAATAACTCCATAACACAATTTGGGTTTGATTTGCATTCATCCGTTATTATTTATAGAACTGAGTTATAAATAGCGCTATATATTCATGTCTGGCCTCTGAGGTGCTTCGTACCAGGTAGTGTAAGAGTCTCTTCTGTTTTCGTGTTTCGTGACTGACTGAATCAAATATCGGGGAAAATCCATGAAAAACATGGAAAATAACACAATGAGGGGGAAACTATGGAAGTGGTTCACGTGTACTTTTATTTTTGTGATACTTGACGGTGTTAACCCCATTAACAGTTTGAAATATGATATTTCTGTTTTCTTATTACTCGACTATCAACACCATCACCCATAGAGTTAGTTTTCTCTATGGGGCAGGCAAGTGCTAGCATAAAGTGCCCTAATGATGCACCCTGGGAATAGCTGGGACTTCGTACATGCCAATTTTTGCATACCCCTGATACACTGGCCAGCATACGAAAGAAAAATAAAAACAACATAGGAGACGTTATCTGCCTGCACCAGCATTCTCCATAGAGAAAGTAATTCTATGGGCGGGCTTCCTTTATTTAACATCGGGATCCGAAACCGGCGAGAGTGGTGCGAAAGACAAGGCTCTACCCGAAGTGGAAACCAGGCCCCCCGGGTCCAAGGCCCAATCCGCTATCCAATAAGCTGTCGCTTCACCACTGGAAGGTAACTCACAGCATGAAAATATTTATTTGCGCAGCGTGCGTATTCCGCTCCACATCTTTTACTGGGGTTGTAACGTAACAGAATTTGCCTGCCTGATACCGGGAGAATCATTTTATATGTACAGCAGTATCTCTGTCTCCCAAAGGAAACCATAACAGGCCTCTAATATTATCAGCTCACGAAAAAAGCCATCGTTTTCCTCGGGTAGGAAACAAATCCAAAGAAATATGCCTTCATCCTGACCAATGGAGATATTATATTCCAAGGCTCCGACGCCTAGAGATATTATATTCCAAGGCTCCGAGGCCTAGAAATATTATATTCCAAGGCTCCGACTCCTAGAAATATTATATTCCAAGGCTCCGAGGCCTAGAGATATTGTATTCCAAGGCTCCGACGCCTAGAGATATTATATTCCAAGGCTCCGATGCCTAGAGATATTATATTCCAAGGCTCCGACTCCTAGAAATATTATATTCCAAGGCTCCGACGCCTAGAGATATTATATTCCAAGGCTCCGACGCCTAGACATATTACACGCTTAGGGTCTGACCTGTGTAGGAACTCCATTTTTTCCCTTTGTCTTTCCATTCCAGTTCTCATCATAATCGCTTGGAAAACCGTTCTCTCCAGGGCCCAAATACGAGCGCCATCCCGTGCTACAAGAATTATCAGTCATATTTATATATCCAGTGGGCACAACTCCAAATATGGCACAATATCGCCGTCGGTGTGTTTATTATGCATGAATTGGCGCCAGGAATAATGATGATAGGTAGGGAAAGCCATGTATAAACTTGGGTATCATTCACTGCTCAATAATTAAGTGAATAAATAACTCAGGATGGAAATCAATTTAACATTCAGTGCGTGTCAACCAATAGACCCAACTGTGTACACACTATTTCCTACAATGGCTGTCTGTTAATTATACCTAGATATTGATTTGGGAATAAATGAATGCATTAAAGTGATAGTGCTTTCTCACGTTGAAGCATGGAATTTGCAAGTGTGTTCTACAAGAGGGCATCTGTGCTTGAGTCAATGGCATGCATGGAAACACTCCAAAAAAATTATTGGTCTTTAGTGTCTGTTTGTGGCATACAGCTAAATTGTCCTAACTGCATGGGTTTTGAAATGGGTCGCAAGATAGCTTTTCACACAAAAACGCTGTGAGCTTGGAATAATGGGATAGTGGTTAGAGTAATTGGGTCAGGATTGTAAGATCCGGCGCTCACACCCAAGGGATAGGTGAGACTTTCACTGTGAGTGCGAGCTCCTCACAACTTATTCCAAGCTTCCACCACTCCAAAATGAGCTTCGGGATGCCCAGTAAGTTCACACTCTCACCTCTTATTGAAGCAGTTCTGGTGCAGCCATAGAGAATCGCTAGTTCACCGAACGCTCTTCCAGGAGTCATCTGCCCAACGACTTTACCATTCTTTAGAACCTCTAGTGTTCCCTCTACAAAGACCAAACCCATATGTTTGAGATGAGTTCATCTTGTTGATAGCATCAGTATAGCCAATGGGCTTAATGTCAAGATGGTCCATGGCTTGCCCGATAGGGTAGGTACTCTATAAGTAGGGCTCCTTTGTTTAACGTCGCGTTCCGAAACCGATGAGGGAGAAAGCACAAACTTGGTATTGACCCGGCGCCTGGTCCCAAAGCCTAAAACTTCATATTGAGCTCTCCAATCGAAGGACTGCCTCAGTGTATCCAGTTTCCATGACCACTCAATTTAAAGGAAACTTTAGGATCAAACATCTCGTCCTGTAGAATGTAATTAAGCGATATGATCTGGAGCAGAGGATATCAAAGAGACTAGATCCTTTGAATTGAAGCGATGCCTCAGTGTATCCAGTTTCCATGACCACTCAATTTGAAGGAAACTTTAGGATCAAGCATCTCGTCCTGTCTACCTCTCGTCTCGTCCTGAGAGGTGCCTTGGCCTTTGAACTGCGATAAGGTGGGATCTGATTTTGATTGAGTTCTCCCTAACATAGAGATTTGCAGTGATATTGGGGGCTGGTTCCAATCAGTTCAGTCTAGTAGTAGATTATGTTATCGGTATTGCTGACCAGACAAACCTGAAACTACTGCAATATGCATGCATTCAAGCTCCACGATGTAACCATACAATCTGCACATTGTCAAGTCTGAAAGAACTTCATTTAGTTACTGTAGGCTTTTAGATTCACATAATGCTGAATGCATATACCATGAGAAGTGATTAATTGTGTATATCCAGCCGTTGGCAGCATAAATTTACCACGGGTAGCAGGATCACATTTGAGACTATAAACTATAAAGGCTGATCTGAATTGTCTATTCCTTAGGTCAGTAACCGTAGCCTTACACCTGGCCATTCTAACTAGCTGCTGCGCTTTGTCTTACATAATCTCCTCGTATAGCCAGGATTGCTCTGATCAGTCATGGATAAGGGTCAGTGAGCATTACCCCCACACCTATGGTTAACTTTATAATACTGAATGATGTATCTCGTGGAGGCTGGAGAGGTGAATTCTCGCAATGTTACCACTGGAATGTAACTAAAGGACTCTCAGGCCGAGAGGATGCTGTGGTGTTGGGCTCCCGGTGTGAGGCGGTCACTTCAATGAGATTTTAGGTTTGTGAAGTCTGGAGAATGACAATGGGGCTTTACAGGTATACAGTTTTCAGGCCAGCAGTAACTGTAAATCCATGATGATAGATCATGTAGGAGAATGAATGTATCTCACTGTCTGTCCTCTCCGTGGCCCGGGTTCAATTCCCAACAGTGGCAGAGTATTTCAAGGGATTTTTACCTGGCTAATCACACTCTGCCAACCTGTTCTGACCCAGCATGAAAATGGCTTGATGGCACCACACCACCTGTGTATATTGGGAAAGAAAGTCCAATCATGGACAGACGATGGCTGATTAACAAAAAATAACCATATAGGTTTAGAACAATGGCAGCCAATTGATCGACTGAAAGCCTCTTCCCCCAACTTAAAATATAAAACAAACTAATCTTTTTATATCCAAATGGTGGGTCATCAAGATAGAAGACATGAGCCAGTAGAGTTTCCAATCTCTTTGATGACTTCTACGGCTAGGGGATACAACAAGGATTTCCATCGGACTCTAGTATTCCGCTTCTGGTGTGATCTGCATGCAGCCAGGCAGATGCCAACCAGGGTAAGAGCCCACTCGTGGTTATCAATGTTCAGAAAGAGGAGCTTAGCACACCCAGCAGGAGAGTTTAAATCTGTGGTTACAGACCTGCAGACACATAGAAGTGATTTCCGGGGGCATCCTGCTGTATAATCAGCTCTCCTGGAGCATAAGTCTCCTCATACATACAGTTTACTATCTCATGCACCTGAGATTGGTCCAGATTCTTCAGGAAATCATTGTTTTTTAACGCTGTCTTAATGAGAGTTTTTGCACTACAAGAACAGGATAAAGTAGGCTGTTGGTTCATAATCCCTACACACATCAGCTGAAAAGGCATACCTACATTGACTGGCCTCTCTCTGAGTCTAAAATCTAAAAATCTAGAGTTTTTGAGTCACGGAACAATTTTCTTGGCCTATCAACTCCATCGAAACGATCAAGTCCATCGGAACGATCAAGTCCATCGGAACGATCAAGTCTTGTATTACAGCAGTTAGAGGGCACATATATGATTTAATTGTCATTGAAGTAGTCAATGATTTTTTAAAAAGCATTTTTAAAACAAGTTTTCATTTAACATGAGGGAATATTTAGTCTTTGTTGAGCAATGTTCATTGTTAAACTCGAGCTAAGCGACAATCCGATACTAAAAACCTCATTTCAGTTTGTAAAAGAAGTCCAGTTGGATCTTAAAGGGGAGCATCTCTATTGACAGGATGGTTACAGTCTTAGTGATACAAGGATTCACATATCTAAGCGGTTAACATTGGCTGAAGACATAAACTACAGTTGACATGTAGTATTTTATTCAGTTTGGAGACACATAGCACATGATTAGCCATGACACTAACAGGTAACTGACCTGCCATCTTTATCGAAATGATCCAAAAGGACTTTAGAAGCTGCGTGGTGAGACGATTCACCAGATACTCCCTGTTTCTTACGGAACTGGCCCTCACTCGCTGACATGGAGACATCTTCCTGTTCAATTCGAGGAATGATTCAAGATCAAAATAGGAAGGGCGTTGCATATTTGAAAGATAATCTAATCAATGCACCCCAAAATCTTGCTATCTCCAAAATATCAATTCTTCTACGAGAGCATTGTAGAAGAAGTGTTTGAATTAAGCATATCATTTAAATTGAGAGTTGAGGTTTGGCTGAAATTTACAGCTGCAATACAGTACAAACAACGCCTTCAAAGAAAATGACAAAAAGAGCTTGTCTTTCCTGCCCTTGAGTTAGAAGTTGTGTGGCCAGTGGCTGTAAGTTGGCAATGATACACAGTTTTTGAGAGTGTGAGAGAGCCGGGACTATTTATTCCATGTGCTGTTAGATGCATTCGTCTTATCGGTATTTTCGCGACTGAAATGGATGTCGATCGCGAAATCTGCTAAATCGTTCAGAAGTGTGACCGAAAAGTGCAATTTAAATAAGCATCTCTCACCTTCGGTCGCGGTCTGCGACCGAAATCACGCGAACAGAAGTTTGCAACTGAAAGTAGGCGTTAGGATGATAGTTTAGGCAAATGTCAAGGTTACAGCAAAGAGACTTGATTACTATGTTGATATAACGAATCACGAACGATCGGTTAGCTCTAACCAACGAGTTTAAATTGAGAGAGGACAACAAGGATGCGATCGAAATATTCTTAAGTTTCATAACTGCGATCGTGTTGTTCGCATGGTCGCGACTGAAAATTTTCTAATTATGATTGAACAAAATCATGTGAATAGACCAAACACCCTTCTCTTACAGGATGCCTCCTAATAAAATAGGCTATTATATCACAAGTCCTCTTACACAGGTACTGGATTATTAGATAATTAGGGTGCTCAGAATGGGAAGAAATGTCAATGACACCGCAGCATCAACGCAAGCCAAAACGCCTCTACTAAATCATACATCACATACCAAGTTTAAGAAGGCAATTACCATATTGGTTTGAATTGATCAACGAAAATTGCTCAGAGAATAATTATAACTCAGAGCTAGAAACAATTACATGGTAGCGAGCCAATGAAAGGAAGTGACATCGACAGTTGGTCATTGACCTGGGACACTACTATGGTAAAATGAATAACTACCTGTATGGTAGCCAGTATATCGGGCTTGCCACCCATAACTTTTTGCTGTAGGACGCATTTTAATTTGTCAATTTCCTCTTTCAACTCAGAAATAGCGCCATCTTTATTTCCACATTCCTGCTCGGACTCCAAAAGTAGTTGTTTGTACTTCTCAACTTCCTCCTAGAACAGAAAATCATTTATTGTCCATGGATGACAGTGGTGGAGACAGGAATGGAGACAGTGGTGGAGACAGGGGTGGAGACAGTGGTGGAGACAGGGGTGGAGACAGTGGTGGAGACAGGGGTGGAGACAGGGATTGTATCCTTATGACAATCTCATTCAGTGGGAGAATATTTATTATGGTATCCGCTATGATCACTACATCTACTGGCAACATCCGATTTCTGAGGGCTGGAACAAATGAATACAAAACCAATTTCCTGGCCGAGTCATATAATGTCATATTATGTCTATCAGATATCACCCGAGAGCCAAGAATAGCATGCATCTCGATAGAGGTGCCAGTATAACTAAGACTAACTTCACCACTGTTTGTGCTACATCATTGTTATGACAGATCTGTGTAACAACCAGGGGCGGGACTTAGAACATAAGTAAGTAAATTCCATGGTGTTATGGTCACCTACATACACCTAAGGCATGAATGAACGCAGTGGGCGATGAATGAGCTTTAGGCAGAAAAGATTGCATGGGTTTACTTTCCTTATCAGTAATTTAAAGCCTTTATACACACGCATGCTGTCCAGCTGTTCGAATCACATTGTCACACCGTTCTCTAATATCTGTGGAGGGGCAGAGTTTACTAGCTGGCAACATGTGAACAAAGTTAAGAATGTTGCGACCCGCCATGTACCTCAATATCCAAAATATACTGACCGGTTTAGGATTGCGACGTTAAATAAAGGAGGACCACCCGTAGAGTGACTTTCTCTATGGGGCACAAGGGTGCAAGCAGAAAGACTCCTGATAACACCCCTTAAGAAATACTGAGTGAATTACTCAGTAGCCAACTTCTGCATATCCCTAGCGACTGCATACCCCTGATACTGGTCAGGATACCAACAGGGTACCTGCATACTCCTAATACTGGTTAGGATACCTACAGGGTACCCGCATACCCCTAATACCGGTCAGGATATCTACAGAGTACCTGCGTACACCTAATACCGGTCAGGATACCAACAGGGTACCTGCATACCCCTAATAACGGTTAGGATACCTACAGGGTATCTGCATACCCCTCATAACGGTTAAGATACCTACAGGGCACCTGCCTACCGCTAATACCGGTCAGGATATCTGCAGGGTACTTGCAGGGTACCTGCATACCCCTGATACTGGTCAGGGTATGAAAAAAGAAGAACGCCTGAGATTACAGAAACTCATATGGATGTGGCGCACCCTGCCAGACAGAGATGATGAAGGAAGTGAAGAATTGTTAGACTGACCTGTGATTGCTGTAGATCCAGGCGAAGTTTCTCTATAAGAGTGATGAGTTTCTGATTGTCACAATTTTCTCCCTCCTGCAGGGACATACGGTTACCCATACTCCACCAATCTATAGCAGGCCATGCATACTGACACCAGTATGCTCCACTGGCCTCAGCTTCAGACGCTTCAAAGATGCTCGGTACAGCTAATCCCATTGGATGGATTGGTGAGATGTCGTTAGAGCTCTCGCATCTGATTGGCTTGTGGTCCATACCGCTGTAAGGTTTGATAGCTATGTACAAGAATGCATTATCTGTTATGTAACGAAAAGAAGTAAGAAATCAATAAAAAAGTGATTTAAAATAAGAATAAAATCACTGCTCATTTGTCGGTTCATTCAGTGACACAGGAACACTGACAGCTATCAATCTGATGTCTTGTATCAAATATACGAGTTCATTTTTTTATATTTGTAATAGAATTGTACAAGACCGTAGCTCAGATACCAAACCTTGAACTCCAAACTCACACTTTTAAATGTACTGATGGACACTTCTGCATTTAATAGTTCCCCAACATGACACAGCATCTCCAACAATTATCCCAAGTTCATGTGAAGCACTGCTCACACACTCTGAGTGAAAACTGCCCGGGCAGGCGATGAATGTGTAGAATGTTATACCCATGAACCCACATCAATAATAATTATATAATCAGAGAGTAATAAATCAGCTGAAAAAAATCTGCTGTCAAATAAACTACCGTATGAATGATTCAATTCATAAAACCCAATTTCTGAGTGGAAACGCTTATAACAATTGATGAAAAGATAGGTTGCACTATTAGTTAGGTGACTTGGCTTTCCGTTGGGGGATAACGGGATAAATATTTCGTCGCATAAAGTTATTTTCTCCCATTATCCTATATGCTGCCAGTCCACATGCTGCCAGCCCACACTTTCCCAATCTGAGAGTCAACATGTCCTTTCTGGCCATGCAGAGTGTTGATTCACATATGCTGTTGGTCTTTCAACCACCCTTCCAATATTATTCTACTACTATGCATTAGTCAAACGCGAGATTAGACAACCCTTAATAAAGATGTCCAATGCGTTTCTAGTGTAGGGACCTGGGTTTCGGGCACAAAAAAGGTTAAGAAAAGGTTGGTCTGTTTATCTCCCAGAAAGTCACATCATCTGACTACACGAGGGATAATTATCGCCTCAATCAGTGATCATAAAGTTACCCCCGATATCTCCAGCTCAAGATGATTCTATGTCACTGATAGACCCAGTTCTCATTGAAACTCCACAGTAAAAGTTCTGAGTAAACCAGAGTAAACCAGAGTAAACCAGAGTAAACCAGAGTAAACCAGAGTAAACCAGAGTAAACCAGAGTAAACCAGAGTAAACCAGAGTAAACCAGAGTAAACCAGAGTAAACCATGCATTATTAGATTTTCTGTACATCCCAGGCATTATTAGATTTTCTGTACATCCCAGGCATTTCAAAACAACCCTTTCCAGAATTCATATAAAAGAGATACATGTAGAGCTTTAGTTCTATCATTTCTTTCATTTATCATCGAACGAAACCGTCATAATTATCTCACCACCAAATGGTGATCTTTTGATGGTGAACGAGGATATTTTTCAGGGCACTCAGTTATATACTATTGTCTACTGGAACCAGTTTACAATAAAAACAGTGATATTTATTACTAATTATTTATTAATTAATATGCTTACCTTTAATGGAATGAAGCCTGTGGCTGGTGGATATAAAGCCTATGGTAATACGGTATTATTCCCCCTCATTCGCTCTGCCATTCTTCAACAGCAAAGCGGGTGTCAAATCAAGCATTAATCTACAAGATAATAGGTGTATGGAGAGGATAATAGGTGTATTATACATGGAGAGGATAATATGTGTATTATACATGGAGAGGATAATAGGTGTATTATACATGGAGAGGATAAGAGGTGTATTATACATGGAGAGGATAATAGGTGTATTATACATGGAGAGGATAATAGGTGTTTTATACATGGAGAGGATTATAGGTGTATTATACATGGAGAGGATAATACATGTTTTATACATGGAGAGGATAATAGGTATAATATACATGGAGAGGATAATAGGTGTATTCGTGTAATTTCGGTCAGACGCAGATAAAAAATTT
>Ga0224501_10002589_pt1 | contig 14229 bp, 13 predicted proteins | sample SF_Oct11_sed_USG_4_FD_169105 | JGI IMG/M metagenome (GOLD analysis project Ga0224501, IMG submission 169105) | Sediment microbial communities from San Francisco Bay, California, United States - SF_Oct11_sed_USGS_8_1 | ecosystem: Environmental > Aquatic > Marine > Sediment | place: USA...
TGCGCGGACGCGTCTGGCGGGGTGAACACAACTCTTACTGCCTGCTGGTGGCTTATCCGCCGTTAACCGAAGACGGCAAACTGCGCGTCAAGGCCATGATGGATTCCTGCGACGGATTCAAAATCGCCGAGCAGGATTTACAGATACGCGGTCCGGGCGACTTCATGGGCACCCGCCAGTCGGGCATGCCGTCCTTGTTGTTCGCCGACATCATCCGCGACATCAAAATCATCGAAACCACGCGCAAGGAAGCCTTCGCCCTGATCGACCGCGACCCCAAACTGGAAGACCCCGAACACCAGAACCTGAAAACAGCGTTCCAGGACTATCTCGGCGACCGCCTCGATTTTATGGATATTTTATAAGGAAGGAGAACCTAATCAAAACAAAAGGTTCAAGGGGAAGGACTTTGAGTCTCACCCAATACAACACTCACATATAAGCTTCTACCATTTCTAAACACTAAAATCAGGACTTTGTCTCCAGGGCGTTGTTTAGCAATTATATCTATTAAATCTTGATGTCTATAAATAGTTTTCCGATTAATCTCAGTTATTACATCTTTACGTATTATCCCTGACTTTTGGGCTGGGCTATTCGACATAACATTACCAACAAAAACACCACCTGAAATCCGAGAGTTTATATTCAATCTCTTTTTTAATTTTGGCGTAAGAGTTTGAACCTCTATCCCTAGCCATGCACCATGTATTTTAGATTTGGGTATCTGACGTATTCTTTGATAAATGCTTTCGCAGTCCTTGCCCTCCCATCTCCATTTTCTGATCACATTTTCATCGTTTACTTCCAGCCAAAAAGCACATTGAAAAGTATCTGAAGGCATGTCGCTAAGGGTTGAGAAAAAAGGAACATTCCCAAGAGCCATATCAAGCATACCAGCAATGAGCTTCTCTCCTTTTTTATCTTTCTTTATATTTGAAAAGTTATATTCAAAAATCCTATTCTCATTCGGATGATTAAAGGATTTAGCAGGAAAACCAAATCTGTCTGTCATGTACTCAATATCTTTCCCTTTAGTGGATTCAAGAATCTGTTCAAAGGGTGTCTTAGGAGCTTGGGAGACAATATCTTGATATTTCTTTTGGGGAAGAGGGGAAGCAAAAACTTGCTCCTGTTTTGCTCCTGCACTACAACCGAGAAACGGCAGTAGGAATAGGAAAACTATAATTTTACAAATTAATTTTAAATGTAGGATTTTCATGTTGGAGTTGAATATAGATAGGTTTACCAAACCTGTCAACTTTTGATATATTTTGAGCAAGGGACCATAAAGAGTTTATTTTAAAAACACAGACCACTCCCATCCTGTGATCCTGTCAAAGTCCCCTAGCCTTTTCAATATTGAAAAACCTGCCGCACTCCGATAATTTCATCTGTGGCTAATGGACTTTCTCTGTGTCCTCTGTGATGAAAAGGGTTTTGGGGTCCTGCGAATATGGTAAAATAAGGCATGCGTATTACACGGGGTGATAAAATTCTGATTGCCTGCCTGTTTGCACTGAACCTGGCATTGTTCGCGCAAATGGGTTTTTCAAAAAAGGCGGGAAGCTGGGTGGTGATCGAAGTCGACCACAAGGAAGTCGAACGCCTGCCCCTGTCGCAGAACAAGGTGGTGCACGTCACCGGTCCCATCGGCGAAACGGAAGTGGAGATCAAAGACGGCAAGGCGCGGGTGATCAAATCGCCGTGCAGTCGCAAACTGTGCATCAAGTCCGGATACATCCAGTACGCCGACCGCTTCGCCGCCTGCCTGCCCAACCGGGTGGTGGTGCGGGTGATTGGAAGCATGGACCGCGGCATCGACGCCGTACTCAGTTAACCTTCCAAACTTCCCAATTCCAATGGCCGCTTCTTTTTCGAATCATTTCAGAGCACACCGACAATCAATCATCCTGATGGTTGTGTTGTGCATGCTTGCCGGAGCGGTGCCAAGAGGCGAGGCCGCTCCCTGGGTGCGCCCCACCCACCACGATCTGGAAGTGACGCTGGACCCGGCCGGTCACTCCGCACACGTTGCGGACCTCGTCACTCTGTATCCCAGCGGGTACAAGAAATCGACGATTACTTTTCTCCTGCACGCGAACTACAAAACCGTGGTCACGGAAATTCCGCACCAGGGGGACTGGCATGTGGAAATCGATCCCCTGCAGGACGGCCAGGCCAATCTGCAAACAATCACCGTTCACAAACCGAGGGACCTGCCGTGGCCGGATTTCCTGCAGATCAAGTTTTTCTACAATGGACCCTACACTGACGCCCTGCGGGAATCCGACGAACCGCCACCTGGCACCGATGGAGAAGAAAAGGACCACGGAATTTTCCTGTCCGGGGCCAGTTATTTTTATCCCATTATGGATGATAAGGACGGAACCCCGTTGATCACGTTTTCCCTTTCGGCCAACCTGCCCGCCGAATGGAAAGTGGTCAGCCAGGGCAAGCGCGTGCGCGAAACCACGGTCAACGGACCGCGCCACACTTTCTGGCAGTGTGACGATCCCATGCAGGAAATCTTCCTGATTGCCGATCATTTTGAAGAGTACAGCGACACATATGAAGACGTTAAACTTTATGTATTCCTGCGCAAACAGGAAAAATCTCTGGCATCGAAATACCTAGAGGCCGCCAAATCCTATATCGCTTTTTATGAAAAGCTGATCGGCGCCTACCCGTTCGTCAAGTTCGCGGTGGTGGAGAACGCCCTGCAGACCGGGTACGGCATGCCATCGTTCACCCTGCTGGGCTCGCGGGTGATCCGCTTTCCATTCATCCTGCACACGTCCTACCCGCACGAAATCCTGCATAACTGGTGGGGCAACGGGGTGTACGTGAAACCCGGCGAGGGCAACTGGTCGGAGGGACTGACCGCTTATCTTTCCGATCATCTATTCCCTGATTTAAAGGGGCAGGGCGACCGCTACCGCTTTCAGGAATTGATGAAATATTCCAGTTACGTGAACGCCGATAACGATTTTCCACTCACAAAGTTCCGAGAGCGCACCGACATGGCATCGCAGGCCATCGGTTACGGCAAACTGGTGATGGTCCTTAATATGTTGCGGCTGGAGTTGGGGGACGCGGTATTTCTTAAAGCCCTGAGCGAATTTTTCATCACCCAGAAATTCCGTCATGCCGGCTTTGATGCCTTGCGCGGTCATTTCGAAGCCGAATCCGGCAAAAAACTGGACGTTTTTTTCCGGCAATGGGTGGGCACGAAAGGCGCGCCGGAACTGGAACTGGCCGACGCCTCCTATGAAGATTATCAGGGCGAGTACCGGCTCTCTTTAAGTATTTTACAGAAACAGAAACGTCCGCTGTTCGATATGACTCTACCGGTGGCTGTTTGGATGGAAGGAGATGACAAACCGCAAATCCAGAACTTAAAGCTGGAATCAAAATCTCATCAGGAGTTGAGGTTATTCGTAAAAAGAGAACCGAAAGCGGTCATGGTCGACCCATATTATGATCTGTTCCGCAAACTCGACCCCCGCGAAGCGCCGTCCAGCATCGGCCAGAGTTACGGAGCGCCAGCCGCGTCTGTGGTATTTCCCCAAAAGGAAACCAAACCGTTACGATCCGCCTATGAGCAATTCTCTCAGCACCTGGACAAACCGGTAAAAACTTTTGACGACACCACCTACCTCCCCGCACCGAACGCCGCGCTGTGGCTGTTCGGAAAGGACAACGCTGTGGCGCAATCCTTAAAGCTGGCGTTAGGACAATTTGAAATATCGTTTCAAAAGGATGGGATTGCGATAGAAGGTAAAACGTTTGAGTGGGAAAACAACAGTTTCGTATTCACCGTGCCGCATCCGCACGATCCAAATCGTTCCGCGACGTGGATCATTGCCGACGATCCCGAAAGCATTCCCGGCCTGATCCGCAAACTGCCGCACTATGGTAAATACGGAGCCCTGGTCTTCCAGGGCAAAGCGCCTACCAACGTTTACAAAAACACCTGGCCCGCCCAGCGAATTGGATTGATGAAAACGTTCCAGCCCGGACGCTACAAACTGCCCAAACGTCCGCCCCTGGTTCCCTTCCAACCTGAATAATCAATATTTGGAATAGTGGCCGGCGAAACCGGCGGCGGAGATACCGACGGGAAGATATTTTTGCGCGATGGCGGCGATGCGGTCGCGGTACGCAAGACGTGTTGATTCGGGATCAACCGTTTCCATGGAACGTGGCAAATCGGTTTTCCAGGTGCGGGATCCTTCGCGGGTGCCGTCGCCTTCGATAAAGTGATCGATCACCACCGCTGAAGCTCCCGCCTGGGCAATTTGCTCAAAAAAAGATGCGGGGTTTTTCATGGGATACAAGGGCGACAGACACGCGACCGCAACAATTCCGGCTGAGCTCAGTTGCCGCAGTAACTCTACACGTCCGGCAACCGTCGCGGGAGGCGGCGGCAGACCAGGCAGGCGTTCGGTATCGCCTTCGATGGACACATGCACGCGCAGTCGGCAGTGCTGGGATAATTCAGCGACGAGATGGATATCGTCCAGCATGGCTGTGGTATGGGTTTGCAGGATTAATTCCTCCGGAGGACAAGCACGCATTGCTTCCAGTAATCGGCGAGTGAGGCGATACCGCTTTTCGACCGCCTGCCAGGGTTCGGTGGAACTGGAGAAAAAAACAGCAAACGGTTGCTGACGTCGATTCGCCCAGCGCTTCTCCCCTTCCCATGTTTTCAGATAAACTTCCGGAGCGTTCATTTTTACTTCGACGAAACCTCCCCAGTCTCTTCCTTTCGTCAACCAGGCATTGTGGCGAACGTAGCAACCCACCCCACAGGCGGAGCGACCGAAGCCGCAACCGATATATGGATTCAGGGAATGCGAACACACCTCGTGCAGGTATCCCCCGGCGCGGGTAAGAATGGATTGGCACTGGATTTCGGTGATTTCCATGGGAACATCCGGTTATATCACGAAGAAAAGCCAACCGATCATTTTGGGGTTTCGCCCTGCCACCACGATCCCCATTTCAAGGAAGAAATATTCTGATCAAACCCGGATCCCTTCCGATAAAACGCTTCATAACCTCCTGTTTGGTGATTGGCCTGAACGGTGGTCCATCGACCCGTCGCGAAGTTTTCAAGATCACTTATCCAAACCGGCCTGTCGTCCCTTTTACGCACAACGAGGAATCCGTTGCTCTTGCCGTAATTGAACTGTGCATAGAGAGTTACCGCTCTTCCCTTCTCTCCCATTAGCGTCATTTCATAACGGCCCTGGCATAAAAAATAGGGGAACTCCCGCATATCCGCGACATCGCGACCGTACCTGACATCATAAAGAGCCGTGCAGGCTAATTTTCTGGCGTCTTCAAACTCATAAATCGGTATTTTTTTTAAAATCAGGTCACCACGTTGTTCAGCGGCGTGAACGGCACCAACCATAAGACAAACCCAGCCGGCAAAAATAATGGCTTTGAGTTTCATGGTAATTTCTCCTTATATAGTTCAAAAGCGGCAGCCTTTTGATAAATCATACCATTCCATGACTGCTGACCGCCTTCCCAATTTCCCATCCATCGTGGGATAACTCCCGAAATTAAGAATATTCCAATCCCGAGAACCAGTTATTTAATAAGGTGTTAACGATTCCTACTGGCATTCGGACCTGCCTTTAATATAGAATCAAAGCTTATTAGTTTCCGTTGATATTCGAGATTCCATACTGAAAAATAAATTTCTAAATTTTCCTACGCTATCCGCGGCCATTTGGATTTTCATGGCCGTTTTCATTTTTCTGGCGGACATTCTGATTCCCACCGGTGTGGCCGATGGCATGCTTTATGTCGTCCTCGTTTTAATCGGTCTGCTCTCAGGAAACCGGCGATTGATTCTTGGAGGTGCGGTTTTAGGAACCCTGCTGATCATAGCCGGTTTCTTTTTGTCTCCCGCCGGCGGAGAATTATGGAAGGTCTTTCTGAACCGGTTTTTGTCCATCCTCACTCTTTGGGTCACTTGCTTTCTCTGTCTGCATCAGCATCGGTCCGAAATAGAATTGTCCCTGGCTCATCAAAAACTGGAAGAGTTCGCCAAAGAGCGAAAGAAGCAATTGGATGAAACAAGCCAGCTTTTAAGGCAGGAAAGCTCCTTTGTCCAATTACATAAAGACACCGCCGTGGCATCCAACGAAACCCGCAATGTAGCTGACACCTTTCAATATTGTCTCAGACGAATTTGCGAGCATACCGGGTGGCCGGTGGGTCATTTGTATCGGGTTAACAAGAAATCCAATCCCCCTCTGGTTTCATCCACCATTTGGCATTTGGACGATTTAAACCAGTTTGAAACATTTCGGGAGATTTCCGAGGCCACCGCATTTGATCCCGGTATCGGGCTTCCAGGAAGAGTCCTGGCAAGCGGTAAACCGGCCTGGATCATTGACGTGACCCAGGACCCGAATTTCCCGCGCGCCAAGCTCTCCCACGTTCTTGGCGTCAAGGCCGGGTTTGCATTCCCCATTTTGATTCGGGAAGAGGTTGTGGCTATCATGGAGTTTTTTTCCGAGGAGGCCGCTGAGCCTAAGGAAGAACTGCTCGAAATCATGGGACATATCGGTGCTCAATTGGGGCGGGTAATCGAACGAGAGAGAGCGGAAGAAGAAGACCGCCAATCCCGGCAACAACTGCTCAACCTGTACCATAGGCTCGAAATGGTCCGGGAGGAAGAGCGAAAGCGTATCGCCCGCGAAATCCATGACGAACTGGCGCAAGTGCTGACCGCTTTGAAGCTGGAAATCTCATTGCTCAAAAAGAAATTAGAAATACAGAATCCAGGCCTTCAAAAAAATACTGAAACTATTCTAGGACTGGTCGATCAAACTATTCCTGCGGTGAAAGAAATGATTCATGATCTGCGACCGCCGATCCTCGACGATTTTGGGCTTCTGGAAACCATTTCCTGGCAAGGCAAGGAGTTCGAACGGCGGACCGGGATTCATTGCGATTTGGATTTGAACCTGACAAATTCCTCAATCGATAGTGCGCGGTCTACAACCATGTTCCGAATTTTCCAGGAAACCCTAACCAATATTACTCGGCATGCGCAGGCCCGGCGTGTTAAAGTTACTCTTGAAGATAAAGAAAACCGCCTTATCTTAAAAGTGGAAGATGACGGCGTAGGAATCAATCCTCGTTGCCTCACTAACGGCAACTCCCTTGGTATTCTGGGTATGCGGGAGCGAGCCCGTGTCTGGGGAGGAACAGTGGATTTTAAAAGTGAACTTCAAAAAGGAACGACCGTGGTGGTCCAAATCAGCAGGAGTTGAACATGTTAACTGAGTGCAAATCTAAAATTAAAATTATGATCGCAGACGACCATCCCCTATTCCGCCAAGGGTTGAAAAATACTTTTGGAGATACCCCAGACATCGAAATAGTGGGTGAAGCGGAAAACAGTAACGATGTTCTGGAAATAGTCCGACGAACAGATTTAAACCTGGTCCTGATGGATATTTCCATGCCCGGCAAGGGGGGGCTGGAGGTTCTCAAACAACTGAAATCAGAATTCCCCAAGATCCCGGTATTGATCCTCAGCGTTAATCCCGAGAGCCAATACGCCGTTCGTTTCATCAAAGCAGGCGCGGCCGGTTACCTGACCAAGGAAAGCTCCATAGATACCCTGCTCGAAGCTGTACGGAAAGTAGCTCAGGGGGGAAATTATGCCAGTGCCGACATCACTGAAAAGTTAGCCTTTGATTTTCTCAATACCGACAAACCCCTGCACGAACTGCTTTCTGACAGGGAATATCAGGTTTTTTCTATGATCGCGACCGGGAAATCCCTCACCGAAATCGGGAAGGAGCTGTCTTTGAGTGTGAAGACCATAAGCACACACCGGACTCGCATCCTGGAAAAAATGAAAATGAAAAAAAATGCTGAATTGATTCACTATGCAATTCAGCACGAATTGATCTGAAACTACCGGTCAGGCTAAATTACCCGACGGCTATAGTCCTATAGCTATTAGGCTTATTTCCTACAAAAAATTAGGATTTCGGCTGATACCGCCGACGACCCGGATCAACTACACTCCCACCAAAGACCGAACTATCGGAAAATTTCAGAGGGTCTTGCAACCAGGCGGCTGATGGCCTTGCCGCCATCTATTTATGAGTCTATTGAATAATCATTCAAATAAATCTTCAATTGGCTCTTGGGTAACAATCGGTGCTGCGGTATTTGTCGCATTTCTTTTCCCCGCAAACCTTTTTGGTGAATCCCTGGCTCGCACGATCTCTTTGGAAGCAGTTGATCAAAAACAAAAAGTTAGTATCCCGGTTGGAGCTTCTGTCACTTTTCTCAATAATTATCCACAGGAGCTTTATCAGACATCGATCATTACCAATCATTCTGATAAAAGAATATTAAGTATAGATTCCTTCCCGGCGGGTCAGTCATTCGGCTTGGAATTTTCTAAACAGGGTCCTTACTCAATTTGCTATTCGTTGAAACCAGAAGAGGATTCAGCTCAACCGATTTGCATACAGATTAACGTAGTTCCGCTCCAAGCCGCATAGCACTGAAAATCGCGAGCGAAGGGCAAAGTTTTTGTCTGAGTTATTGAAAACCAGTAGTTTCACTTACTTTGAAAGGAGTGGGGAATGAAAAAGGTAACTTTGCTAACTGTTGTTCTGTCTGTGGCCTTCACCGCCACCGCTTTTGCCGGAAATATCAATACCGGCCAAACAGCTACTTGTAACGATGCTAAAGCCATCACCATTGAAGTTGCTAAAATTGCCAACAAGGCGAATCCAAATGATTTCGGTCACACCATGAATGATCGCGGTACCGGAAACGTTGTTGTTTGGAAATCAGCTAATGCCACAACGGTTCCCATCACCTTGGGACCGAACGATGACAACCGCTCTCTGAACGTAGAGGATCACGGAAAAACCGGTATCCCTGTGATGGGCTCCATGGGCCGGAGCAAAGTGGTATTGACCTCTCAACCTGCTTTCAGCAGAGGCGATTCCATAGGTGACATCAGTGGTACCGTGACTGTTACCAACACCGGCACCAACCCTGTAACCGTTTCCTGTAATTAATTTGGAAATAGCGCGTCAAGCGTTATGACATTGGATGTTGTAGCCTGATACAACTCCGATACCCAAAAAGAAACAGCCGGCTCCCCTGAGCCGGCTGTTTCACTTTGTACCCCTACCTTTATTGATTCGGAATTTTCCCCTTCAGTTTTAACTTTCCCTCAGTTTAGTCGAGCGTTTCCTCGCCTTCAAATTCCTCTTTCCGCATGAACTTTTGAAAAATTTCTGAACAATAATTAGGATCTGTGCGATTGTCGTAACCACTATCCCCCATCGATTCCAAAAATCCGATTCGTGCTTTCTTTTTACCCGACTTGACGCGTTCGTGAACATTCTTTTTGGGACGGCTGGGCTGGATCGCTTTACTCATTGTCATCTCTTAAATGTCAGGGGTTAGCAATATCCAATAATACCTTTACTGTAATAGTAACAAGGCAAACCCACTCTATCAATACCCAAAAAATACCTCCGGATTAGCCTTAATTATTCAATAACATAGCTAAACACACCAAAGAGAAATCTCCCACCACCCGTTGATTACGATCAGCCAATATCCTCAAAGCTAACTAGCGGTATTGCACCCTTTGGGGAGCGAACGAGTTTAAAGGTATTTTTTGAATCGGTGGATAGCCAACAGGAACACCGACACGCCCATCACCAGCAGAGCCAGCATCTGTGGCCAGAGAATTTCCGGGCCGATTCCCTTGAGAAAAATACCGCGTATGATCACCAGGAAATACCGAAGAGGATCCAGGTAAGTCAGCCACTGAACCGGCTCGGGCATGTTTTCGATGGGAAACATAAAACCGGACAGCAAAACCATCGGCTGGAAATAAAAGAATGTAGTCATCAACGCCTGTTGCTGGGTGCGGCTGATAGTGGAGATGAGCAGGCCCATACCCAGCGTCGACATCAAATACAGGCCGGTACCGAGGAACAACCACCCCAGACTCCCGCGTATCGGCACATCAAACCACCCCCAGGCAATCAGTACCACCAGCACCATGTCAAAAAAACCGATCAGGGCAAAGGGAAGAGTCTTCCCCAGAATAAATTCCATTGATGAAATCGGGGTTACCATGATCTGCTCCATGGTGCCCATCTCTTTTTCGCGCACGATGGCCATACTGGTCAGCATCAGGGTCACCAGCATGAGAAGGATAGCGATCACGCCGGGAACGTAAAAGTTACGGCTCTCCAGATTTTCATTGAACCAGGCCCGCGACTGCAAATCTAATCCCCCTATGGCGCGAACCGGTCCTGCGCTTCGTGCCACCCGGTCCAACAGGATTTCCTGGGAGTACTCCTGGGCGATCCTCTGTCCGTAATCGAGCAGGATACCGGCAGTATTGGAATCTGTCGCGTCCACGATCATTTGAACCTGTGCGGTACGTCCGGACCGCAAATCGTTCTCAAAGCCTTTATTGATCTGCAGGACAGCCTTTACCCGGCTGTGATCGATTAAATGGCGTATTTGCCCTTCCTCCCGGATATTTTCCTTCACCTTGAAATAGCGGGACCGGATAAACCGGGAGGTCAATTCCCGGCTGGCCACACTGTTATCCTGATCGTAAATGGCCGTGGCGGCATTTTTAACGTCAGTGGTCACAGCATAACCGAACACCAGCAATTGAATAATCGGCGGAAGGAAGATGATGAACCGCGTGCGCGGGTCCCGGAAAATCTGGATGAATTCCTTGATCAGCATTTCTTTCAGACGACCGAACATGGCTACACCAGCTTCCTTTTAAATTTGTAATTCGCCAGCAAGACCACGATCACGCCGAACAAAACCAGTAAGACGGCTTCCAGAGCCAACACTTCTAATCCAATTCCCTTCAGGTAAATTCCCTTCAGGAGCGTGATGAAATACCTTGCCGGAATCAGGTAGGTCCCCCACTGAATCACCGTTGGCATGTTGCTGATGGCAAAAATAAAACCGGACAGCAGAAATGAGGGCAGAAAGGTCACCACAATAGCCGCCTGACTCGCCACCATCTGGCTTTTGGTAACGATGCTGATCATCATTCCCAGGGACATGGAACCGGCCAGAAATACAGTCGCCATCGTGAACAGCAGTGCGACGTTTCCGCGCAGGGGAACATGAAAAAGGTACTCGCCCATTAATACAGCCAGCAGAACATCCAGCAAACCCAGAAAAATATAAGGAATCAATTTACCGGTGATCAACTCCGGCCCTTTCACGGGTGTGGAAATCAACTGCTCCATCGTTCCTGTTTCCCATTCCCGGGCCACCGTTAACGAGGTCAACAGCGCTGAGATGACCATCATGATGACGGCAATCAATCCCGGAATGATGTAATTCTTCGATTCCAGGTCCGGGTTGAACCAGGCGCGGGCCCGCACATCCAACGGTACCGTCAACACCTGCCCGCGCAACTGCCGCACTTTTTGCAGGATGATTTCCTGCGAATAAATCAGCGCGACCACCTGAGCATAACCGAGCGCCAGAGTGGCTGTATTGGCATCGGTGCCATCCACGATCAATTGCACCGGTGTGGGCTCGCCTCCTCCCAGGAGCTGGGCAAACTCGGTGGGAATGATCAAAGCCGCCAGCGCCTGCCGGGTATCAATGGAATGTTCGATTTCCTTATAACTGGAGACAAAGCTCTGTGCCGTAAAATAGCGCGACCCGGTGAACCGGCTGATCAACTCCCGGCTTTCGGTGGTTTCACTTTGGTCCCAGATCACCATCGGCACCCGGTCCACGTCCAGCGTCAACGCGTAGCCATAGAGCAGGAGAAGCATCATGGGAAGCGCAATGGAAATATAAAGACTGCGCGGGTCGCGCAGAATATGCAGGCATTCCTTTTTGGCCACCGCCGCCAGCCGCCGTAAATTCATGCGCCCTCCCCTCCCGTGGCGGTTGCCTTGCCCTGCGCCTCGATCAACGATACAAACACATCTTCCAGAGCTGGAGAAATTTTTTCCAGACGGGACAGCTTTATTGCATTCTCACTCAATACGAGCTGGATGGCTTTATGAGCGGTCCTTGCATCTGGAACCACAGCATGAAGATGGTTGCCGAACAAAGTGACTTCCTTGACAGCAGCCAAATTCTGGATGACGGCCATTGCTTTCATCGGCTGTTCGCAGGAAACCTCCAGCACCGTTTCCTTCATAAATTCCTTCTTAAGTTCTTCCGGTGTGCCCAGCGCAACCAGCTTGCCGTCATAAATCATTCCCAACCGGTCGCAATACTCTGCCTCATCCATGTAATGGGTGGTCACAAACACGGTGACCCCGCGTCCGGTCAGTTCATAGATTAAATCCCAGAACTGTCGGCGGCTGATGGGATCGACTCCCGATGTGGGCTCGTCCAGAAATAAAATGGACGGCTCATGCAGTAAGGCGCATCCCAGGGCCAGCCTCTGTCTCCAGCCTCCTGAAAGAACCCGGGTCAAAGAACCGCGATGCCGTTGCAGGCCCGCCATTTCAATCACCCACTCCTTGCGCCGCCTTAACGTGTCTTCCTCAATTTGATAAATACCGCTGTAGAAATTTATGTTCTCCTCTACCGTAAGATCTTCATATAGCGAAAATTTCTGGCTCATGTAGCCGATCTGCCATTTGATCTGTTCCCGCTGGGTATGAATATCCAGTCCGGCCACTTTCCCTTCGCCGCTGGTTGGCGGCAAAATACCGCACAGCATACGGATGGTGGTAGACTTCCCAGCCCCGTTGGGTCCCAGAAAGCCGAAAATCTCCCCCTTCTTCACTTCAAAATTGATCCGGTCCACCGCCGTGAACCCGTCGAACTGCTTGCTCAGATTGTGAACCGATACCGCAATGTTCCTGGGATTACTCGAATGCATGCGTCCCTCCGGCATCTTTTTTCAAAACGGAAATAAACACATCCTCCAACCCTGGATCGATGACGCGCGAACTTAGAAGCTCCAGGTGAGATTTGGCAACCACAGACCGGGCCTGGTTCAAATCCCTTTCGGGATCCTGGGTCAACATGTGCACCCGGTCTCCGAACAAACCGACAGAGGACTCGGGACGATCCTCGCGCAACAATGCCGCCGCCTGACGCGCATTCGAAAAACGCAATTCCAGTACCTGTCCGTTAAGAAGTTTCTTGATATTGGCAGGAGTGTCACAGGCAATCAGCTTGCCTTCATGCAGAAACCCCACACGGAAACACCGCTCCGCCTCGTCCAGATAGGCGGTCGAGACAAACACAGTCACTTTTTGCCTTTGTAATTGATACAAAATGCGCCAGAATTCGCGCCGGTATAAGGGGTCCACACCATTGGTGGGTTCGTCGAGGAATAACACGCGCGGTGTGTGAATCAATGCGCACGACAGGCCCAGCTTTTGTTTCATGCCACCGGAAAGATTTCCCGCACGTCGGTCCTTGAACGGAGCGAGGTTGGATAACTCCAGCAGTTCGTCGATTTTCTGTTCGCACTGGCGGCGCGGCACTCCGTAGATGTCTGCGTAAAACCGGATATTCTCCAGCACCGTCAGGTCGTGGTACAACCCGAACCGCTGGCTCATGTAGCCGATGTCATCTTTGATGGCTTCTGATTCGCGTATAACGGAGCGCCCGAACACCCAGCCGTCGCCGGAGCTCGCGTCCATGATCCCGGTGAGCAGACGCATCGTGGTGGTTTTACCTGCGCCGTCGGGACCCACCAGGCCGAAGATTTCCCCTTCGGCCACCTCCAGCGACAATTGATCCACCGCCGTCACATCGCCGAACCGCTTGGTCAATCCTTCGGCTCGTATCGCGCTCATGGTTTTATTCCAGTAAAATATCCGCGTCGGCGGGCATGCCGGGTTTCAGTTCCATTTGCGGATTGTCGATGCTCACCTTCACCCGGTACACCAGTTTCACCCGTTCCTTCTGCGTCTGCACGTTTTTGGGAGTGAATTCCGCCTTGGAAGCGATAAAGGTGATCGTGCCTTCATAAATTTTGTCGGGGAAGGTGTCGACCCACACGTTCACTTTCTGGCTCAGCTTCACCCTCCCCAGGTCGGTTTCATTGATATACCCCCGCAACCAGATGTCCTGCAAATTCCCGATGGTCACAATCGGCGTTCCCGGCGAAACGTATTCGCCCGGCTCGATGTTCTTGGACAGCACCACACCCGGCATGGGCGACACCAGTGTGGCGTAACCCAG
>Ga0224501_10002590_pt1 | contig 14229 bp, 7 predicted proteins | sample SF_Oct11_sed_USG_4_FD_169105 | JGI IMG/M metagenome (GOLD analysis project Ga0224501, IMG submission 169105) | Sediment microbial communities from San Francisco Bay, California, United States - SF_Oct11_sed_USGS_8_1 | ecosystem: Environmental > Aquatic > Marine > Sediment | place: USA...
AAGACCTAAGAAATGCCCTGAAAACTTATAATACCTGGAGTTCCATTAAATCGAGAGGAAACTGTAAAATAAATGTGCCCACCTGTCATAGCCATATCTGGACACATAGGAGACGAACGTGACACCAAACGATTCCATCAGCTCTTCCACATTCATTCCGGTCACTTCCTGTGCCGCTCGAGCCAGTCGCGGTATCACCGTCTCACTGTATACCTAAGATGGACACTATATTGCATGAGAAATCACAGCCGGGTGCACCCAATAACAATTCCAGTCAATGCAGCTGCTGAAAACTAATGGGATCGCCGATAGAACCCATACTTCTCTCAAACTTGTATTGTCTTATTTTTGGAAGAACCATCTTCAGATTTGTAGAATAGCGTATACGGAGTGGAATATGATATGTTACGTAACATTAGCGCTCAGACCCCTTTGAAGATACTCCCATAGGTAATGAACACTAGCTTTATACATCATTTGAGTTCAGCTCAAAGAAGATTCCAGTTTCACCCAGTTATAATGCAGTGTCCAATGTAAGGCATACCGTGCAGTGAATCAAGTGATACTAGACATTAGGCATCAAGAGACACTTATGGCCGCTCTGAGGCAAGGTTAATGGCGCTGAGAACTAGATAACTAGAGTGACTTTGGGATATCTTAGCTTTTCATTAAAAATCTGATCAGCAGAGTGCATTGTTGTAAGGTGAACAAATGACCTTCAAGCACATTTGAACATGTAAAACAACTGGACTGTCTTCATAAATTAAAAAATAGAAGGTAGAGCCAGTGTTAGATTAATAGCTGGAATGGTTCAACTCACTACTACAAAAAATATAGTTGCATTTCTAAACTTTGGAAGCTAGTAATAGAATGACATATGTAACTAACCACTTGATACAAATATGGCCACCGGCAGAGGAGTCAAATAGATGATTGGAAATGACCTCAAGGTCATTTAATATAGATTGGGCAGAGTGCATTGAACAGACCTGATATTAATATATTAATAAATAGGCGCACATTTCTTGGATTTCAATCATTACTGGCCTTTAATAATGGCTGTTGTTCAGAAGCATTAATGGGGAGGAGCCAAGATATAGCATGGGTCGCGGCAATAACGATATATTCCATTCGAGATGGTTTCTTCACCGCCTCTAATGACAGGCAACCATACCCATGTTCAATCTTTATAAAAAATTCTCTCAACTTTTATCCACCTTATTCATTTCAAGTATGATTGTTACTTGAAAGCCATTTGTGGTATATTCCATGGAATTTTCAAGCTACTTGGTGGCATAGTATGTCTGGTTTCCAAGCTACTTGGTGGCATAGTATGTCTGGTTTCCAAGCGCAGTAGAAGAAAAGGAAACAACGGATCATTGCGTTAGACTCGGTAACAGTGTTTAGTGGAAATCAGGCCTAACAGACAAAGTAATACACCCAGTTCTTCCCCTGGCGTCCCCTACCACATCATTTCACCAACTGTATTTAAAAAAAATGGAGAAAAAAATATGCATGGCATTCGTAGAGAAAAATATTCACGGAACATACCTGATGGGTGCTGAAATTGGAATGCTTGATGTTCGCCTTATGGCGAATCTCTTTGAGAGCATCTTCACCGAAGACAGTTCTAAGGTAGTAATAGATGCCTTCTAGTAGCAGCCCATACATAGTGGACTGTTAAAGTGTCAGCACTGCAAGTGTCAGCGCTGCAAGTGTAAGCAGAGTGTGATCAGCACAGTGTGATCAGCAGATGATGGTGTTCTCGCGTTTTAGTCCGTTATACAGCAATCACAGTAAAAATTGAGGGTGCATTCGCATTGAGATCGAAGAAGGCACTGATATTAGTGGTACATTTTTCGTGGTAGTTATGTTTGCTTGAATTCCCATTGCGTGAATAATTCGCTTCGTAGTAGACTCAGAGCTCCACCATTGATCAGGTCAGCTCTGATTTACACATGTATATCAGTGGTTCTGGTCATTAATATTATAAGGTTGCAATCAATTTTGTTTTAATAATTCCTTTGTTCAAAGATACAAACTATAAGATGCCTAAGTTAGGCAGCTTTACGAATACACCTTGGAGTCCACCTGGCGTGGTAAAAATTATGCAGTGGGATGCAGCTGACCGGGTCAAGTCAAGTCCAAGACTCCGGGCATGCAAGGAGGTAGCGGCAAAATTATCCTTGTTTTCCAAAAAATCCTGTTCTGGTCTGCAACCATCCTCCTGCTTGTCTAGTTGTTGTTTACCAGACAGTTATGTCTCATATTTGATCAATAATGATACGGAGTAAAAGTTGGTAAGTTTCCTGGCTTATATGCTAACAGAGTGCTGACCTCCGCAATCCAGTTAGTATAAACAGGCTTATGGGAGTGCAGCTGGGTCATGTTACCTGCGAGGGATCATATTGGTGACAAATGAGTCGGAAACAAGAGCCTGTGGATCACAGATTCCATTTGACATGCAGATGGTTGACGAATAAGCCCCACTTTCTTGAAGTGCCTACATTGCCTATTGCCGGTTGTAAAATTGAAAATATTTGCTAAATGGCAGGCCTAAGAATGACATCTGTCCATAAAAAAACTTTGGACTCGGTTCCTTACCATTCCCTGATTATAGCTCGCCGGAGAGATTACCAAAAATTATTGGGGCATTTGTGACACGTTGCTTTCCATAATACTGCGCAAAGCACACTAAACATATACAAATACAGATCAGGTCACAAGATTCTACAAAATGATGTTAGTAAAAAAGTTTTCTACTCCAACATTTGGCCATCTTATTCTAACCAACTCGAGCCGGAGGCTTGTTTGAGGACTAGGAGGAACGAATTATGTGAAGAGCTTACTCTCACATTGGGCGCTAACCGTGACTAGGACTTAAACCCGGGATCTTTTGATCTTGAATCAAGCGCTCTAGCCATTGAGCTACCCCACTATCCGTCCAATCTGCCATAGGAGAAAGAACACTGTCGCATTCTTGCGAAAGATAATTGAAACTAGTCAACTTTACCTACCTCGTGTGTCGGCGACTCTATGACTGCTTCACACCCTGAAGGGCTGTTGTGACTCTTATCAATGCGAGCTTCTGATCAACAATGACAGCACAGCCCTGTGGCGCTGACAGCACATGCGGCGTTATAAGTTATCGCTATATAACCAGTCAATAATATCCACAGTTTATCTCGTCGCCATGGCAATATTGAAACGAAGAGGTATTCCAGTCCAGCTAAACTCATGCTGCCAAGGAAATATGATTAAAATTAATGTTTCATTTAAGAGAGTAGCAATTAAATTTGTTACTGATTACATGATGGCGAATGGAGCATTGGCAATGCACTCCCAAATGGGATATTGAACTGGCCAAGGTGACTGACTGACTTCGGATAGCTAATGATATCGCCCAACCGCCGCATTAGATAGAGTGATGTTTCACTGGATCAATCTGAATTACTTCCTCAGAATGGCATGACCTCTGAGAGTGCACTTAGCGTGCCTGAAATTAATAGCCTTGTTGATCGTGTGAGAGCCACTAGCAGAAGACAAAGATAGAAAGAAAAGGGAATCAATGAAAAATCATAACGTAACTTGGCGGAAGTCTATTCAAAAGAATAAGAACGCCTTAACTAGCCCCAAGACAATTTCTCCTTCCTACAAGGAATGTTACTGAGTATATAGATCAGGTGCGTGGGTCAGCTTATATCATTATAATTTTCTCTAGCCCGACCTCTCCCATGAGTTGCCCAGTTGGATATGGTACTCTTTAGTACACCAGTCATGGGACACAGCAAGCGGGTCATTTGGAGACCTGTTTCCTGTTGTCAAGCTAGGATTGTGTGCCCAGCGCTCTACCATGAACTATCATGCTATTCCAGGCTACATCACATGATCTTGTATAGTAAATGAACCTGAACTCCTAAATCCTGAATCTAGATTATTGGGTTTTATGCACTCCTCACTCTATATTGTACCCAATCAATTATATTTCAATCCATGGTCAGTTTTCAATACAAGGGATATAAATTAGGATATTCGGTTATAGCACAGGGGAGCCTGACTCAAGATAACAGACCTTTGATTCAATCCCCATATAGTCACAAGCCTTCTGCCATGAGTCTGAGCTTCTCATCGCAGTTGACTCTCAGTCCAAAGGACATTATCTGTTTTAGTGTTATAAACTTTTTTCAACGGTACTCCTAAGCCTGAGGATTATTCTAAGAGAGATAGGAACTAGTGATTAGGTGATGGAGAAACTCAGAGTCACATTCACAGTGGAAACATGGTATGACCAGGGATTAAACTCAGGATCTCACGATTTCAATGGGCCATTGACCTACCCCTCTGTCTATGAGACAATAAAGGCTTATCCTTTGAATAGCAAAAACTCTAAGATTCCATTTGGATGAATATTTAATTTCAATTCAAAGAACAAGACACCTACGCCCCCAGGTGTCCGTTAAACAAGGGCTCATGGAATGGTAATATCACTGGGTGACTGCAATGTTTTTAAAACTTCTGTCAGTCTCAGATCAATAGGTCTTTAAATGAGATGATCATGATCAGGTAAATGTTGGAATGAGCGTGGTTTTCTTATACAAATGATGCAAAGTTTTTTGGAACCATAAACAATCACCCAATACCATCAATGCAAGCAAACCATAGGGTAGTTCAGAGGGTTATGGCTGGCTTGAAAGCTCTCCGGTTGAACACAGTTATCAAGTTATCGATGGATGCCAAGACAGTGACTGAAATGTCACTGCGATGGGCAGGATTCGTGAGGGCAGCAGAGAAAAATAATGGTATATAGGCTGTTGATAGAATGAGAAAAGATTCCGACTGCGCATGAAGTGAGAAAGGACTACAGACTTGCAAAAATTAGCCTCACCATGAGGATTAATCGTATAGAACAGATGGCTACGAAGCTCGACAAGAAGATATATAATTTCCTACTTATCATAGCTATAGGTGTCAATTCTCACCAACGCCTTATTCTAAGCAATTTTGTGAGGATTCTGAAATGTAATAAAATTTCATAGGAATGACATGAAGCTGAACAGCAGAGAGCATTCACATAACTAGAGACCGCACCCAGCCACGGAGCGGCGCATTATTACCAACTATTCAATATACTTTATTATTCAGTGGACTTGCGTCACAGAACTTAACATTGTGAGAAAATATATTTTGCATCTGTTGCTGCCTTCAGTATAGCAACCAGTAAATATTATTGCTTTTCCTTGACAATGCGAGAGGCTAAATTGTAATTTTAATTGATGAATTCTGTCAAGAATTAGCAATCCTATAAGCCAGTTATCACCGGAAGGCAATATCACCGAGAACATAGGTAGATGGGATGATGACAGCCCGCACTCAACTATTGAAGGGTGATGATGACACTGACCTGGGAAAAAACAAGCAAATTTTGCTGCGCAGTGGTGAAAGTCACACAGCCTTTACTTCTATCCTGATAACAGCGTGGGGGGGGGAACCTATAACATCAGAGGAATTTATGGGGTGGGGGCAAGGGTTAGGCTAACGATACGCTGGTCAGACTGCGTTAGGGATGGCTTCGAGGGACAAGAGCTTAAATAGCGTGAATACAAAGAACAGAAAACCAGGAGAAACATGACCATGAATGCTGACCCTACTGGATGCTGACCCTACTAGAGGGAGAAAAAATAGCTGCAAGTTTCCATAACATTAAACCACTGGTAGCGCATCAGCCTTAAACTCATCATAAAAAGCCCTATTCACCACAGACTATCTGTACAGGAAAATCCATCACCATCCTGCATGCTTCTGAATAAAAATCTTACCAAAAATGCCCTCCAGTGCCCTTTTAATGAAAATAATGGAATCAAAGTGTCTCTAGAGGTAGATTTACCGATTTGAATACAATTATAATTGGTCGTGCTGTTATTTTTTTGTCACATGTTTTGCATGAACAGGCCACCTCTCACATATAACTGGAAAATATTCTAGCGAGTGTAAGATTTAACTATAAAAATTAGCTCCTCGGTGAGACTTTCTAGTTCAAAGTGAAAGCTATTGTTGATTAGAGTTTTGCTCAATTTTCCGAATCTTGGTTTGTTCGAAATGATGGTTAAAAGAAGCTGCACCATATAAACTAACTTTAAAATTAAACAAAATGGACAAAATTATGCGCTTCATCCGTTCCCCAATCTCATACCTTTTAATACTTCAGTTTGGATTTAGATATGGTAATGACCAAATACTGCAATTTCTTATTTAAACAAACATTTTAAACAATATTTTTGTCTACATTATACAAATAGTCGTCAGTTGGCAGGGGTGATCGAACATAACATCGGAGTGACAGGATTAACCGGGGTTAAACCTGTAATTTGAATTTATGATGCTGAATAATTCACTTTCTCTATTTGAGAAGCACTAAGTACTTTTCTGCATCTCAGGCAACAATCCGTTGCCAACAACAAATCCACAACAGTATGTCTTCGGGTTATTGATCGTCGGCATTGCCATGTTAACGAAATTTCCAGGTGATCAAATCATGTCACTCTCGTGGGTAAATGAATAATACCCGAGTGGTAATCAGTGAGTGAATCCGGGCTTTCAGGATTCTTATTTAGCAGAAATGAAATTACCGGACATCCTAATCACCTTGAAACTGCATAGAGAGGCTTTAAATTGATCTTTTCACAGCAAACAGGTTGAAACGGCGAGTTTTCTTACTCCAATGGCGATACTATTATCAATTTCATCACTTTTTTAGAACTTTGTAAAATGTTCAGCAGGGTTACGGATGGAAAGGATGGGAGGATATGGAGAATTCAAATGCTGTCCATCTTGGTTCTATAGTAACTCAGCTGGGTTGGTAATTTACAGCAAAGTTTAATCTCAAGACAAAGTCATCGGTGTTCCAAAGTTCCGTAACTCTTCAGAGGAGGTCTCACAGAACATTTGAGACGTATACACCCCATATATTTATATGTTTTGGGGGATCGGCAGGGTGTGGCATGGCATGGGGTGGCAGGGCGGAAATAGGAGTTGTTTACCCTTAGACATAAAGACAAGACATCTTGCGATGGAATTGTGTAAACTCAGTAGGCAAACTGCTGCTTCCCTTAGGGCCCCGACGCTGGTCAGGATACGACAGAAGAACAACATTCAAGTTTGGAACGTTTTCTTGTTAGCTTTACTTTTTCCATTCTCCATAACCGTGAATATTCAGAAAAGACTGTGAACCCGCTTGCTTCATAGATGGGATGGTTGTTGACTACCACAGAATACTACTTTTACCCTCATGCTGATCACCTCATGCTGACTTAACTCAAACTAATGAGTTAAAACAAAGGTTGGACAACTTCAACAGGGCATTTTTCAATAATATATATTTGCGGGTCAAATTTGTAGTATATGGTTTTTATTCCATTTATAGCTTGCCGGGACATGGCTAGGTGTTCATGTAAGAAATTAAAACTAGTCATGATAACTTTTTTCGGGGGTGATGGTTCTCAAAACATCCAGTTTCGAAAATATTGTGTAATTAGGTAGGGGGTTTGGGGAGTATGGGTATCTATTTACGAGGGTATGGGTACTGGGTTGTTCACTACCCATAACTGAATTACAACAATGAAGTCACAGTGCCACTCCATGCTCTACAGGATTGTGTCAGTAATGTATGATGGCTTGTTTGCGACTGAAAGTTGAATCATTTGCCAGTGTTTAGAGTTGTTTTCCCCTGACCCAGCGATTCAGTAGTCAGCGTAAGCATTTATATGCCAACAGATTTCTAGATCCATCTTGGCAGGAACACCCATCACTATAGTAGCATTCCGAAGAGAACAATGACACAGAAGGGCGCGAGTTTTTATGTTTGTTGATTGTGCATTCTCAACAAAGAAAATATTTTATCGTAGAGGAAGCATATTTATCCAAACAACTTCTATGCATTTGTATTTTTTCTCAATAAATAGTTGAGCTGAACTGCTTAAAAATAACAGCGACTGACCCTCGGGCCTGCTCTGTTCACATTATCGTTTGGTTTCCTGTGATCATGGCCACAATAGGTGCATTCGCGTGCTCGAGTTTTTTGTGATGGAAATAGATTTCGATCTCGAAATCTGTTAAACTGCTCAAGAGCTCGACCGAGAAGCGCGATCCAAAAAAGCATCTTTCACTTTCGGTCGCGATCTGCGGCCGAAAGTACGCGAACAGAATTCCGCGACCGAAAGTAGTAGTTTACGAAAATGTCAAGGTTATTACAAAGAGGCTTGATTACTACGTGAGATAACAAATCGCGAACGATCGTTCGGCTCTAATCGATGAGTTAACGTTGAGAGAGGACACCTCTGATCCGATTCGATCCAAAAATTGCGGTCGCGAGCACGCGAATGTCATAATGTCGCCTCTATCAACTAAGCTTGCACCTAAACATCCGACCTTCTGGACAACCTCATAACAACAGAGCACATACAGCAGCATGTACCGGCACATTAAATGTAAGGCACATTGTGGAAAACCACACTGGTCATCACGTCTTTATCCATCAGGTCTCCGAGCCATCGTAAAATGTCCAGTTCTTGTTCTTTTTCTTCAAACTTATGGCAAGCGAGTCAATCTTCCACCTGTAACCATATTGTATGTTTTTGGCATGTTCTTCTATGCACTAACCCAGACCATGGTAAATCGCTTTCCATACCTGAGACATCCAAGTTCATAGATAACAATAAAGTCATCTGCTCCAGAAACAAACACCGCAACAAGGAACACAAAGCCCCAAATCATGGACCCGCATCACTGAGCTGCGTGTGAGGACATTCTCTCACTGCTCACTGTGATATATTGAAATATTTTGACAAATTAACATTAATTTGCTCTACCAACTTTCAGAAAGGGGCCCATCGGGTTTTAAATAAATGATCTGATCAAACTTTAACAGTCAGTAAAAACTTGCCTATCATCATTCTTGCGTGCTTCTACTAGCAGTATTCCACTGTCCTTTGGCCCATGAACAGGAACTTGAAGGGAAACGCTATCGGCGGTGACCCGAGTCTTCGAGCCGATTCCTCTGGCAACTGAGCGGCATTTGATTGGATCTCCCAAAGCTTCTTGAAGTGGAGTATAGCTTTTCATAAGTTTGATGGCGTCTGTATAGTAGGGTTGTTTTCTCATGTCAACTGCAAAATAAATCAGTTCTTTGTATACGAGAAGTTTTGTGAAGTGAGGGTTGTATTACGCTGAAGGCTTCCTACTTAAGAAAACTGAAGAACTATGGCAATATAGATCAGATGACTGCCATCTCCATCATAGTATCATAGTATTCGGCATCACAGTTTAATTCCGTGCAAATAGAAAAATCAGGTATCAAATTTTTTGTTATAGCGGGTTTACACTAGGGTGGCGCGGTAGCAGTGAGCGGCACAGAGAGTGCCGTCGCAGGGGTGTCTACACGACCGGCACCGCTGTCTGCGCCACTTGAACGGGCATCAACTTCAGCTAAAGCTGGGTGCACTATTTTTCTAAGTGGCACAGACGCAGTGACCAATCAGAGGCGATTTTATTTACTTCAGATCAAGGGCAGAACTTGGTAGAACAGCATCTGCGTTGTCATTGGTTGCCGTTTGCCTTACGCTGAAGAAATAGCACATACAGGATCGGCATTCAGCCGCTGGTGGCTGCTATGTAAGCTCCACTTTATAGTGCGGAGTAAGTGAGTAATTATGCGATAAAATGAAGCCACTCATTCATTCACTCACTCAGTCATGATAAATAAGCGGGTCACAAATGACTGACTGACTCACTTTCACTGAGTCACTCTGACTAGGTGTTTCCGTTGCTCAATTTGTTGGCCAATAATCCACTTGAAAGAATCATTGAATGCCCGCTGTCAGACGTTTCCCCGACTATTATACCATAGCAACGAAGTTGCAGGCTGGGCAGGGTTGGCATAGTAGAACTGAGAAGCTGACCATACTCCATAGTATATTCCAGTACCCAATTTGACTTAATTACAGTTACTCAGTTACTGATTAACTAACTAACTTAAGTAACTTTGATCAAATGTCTCGACTCTCGGTAATACACTGCAACTTGATATAACTACATAGTACATTTCGTAACTGCAGGTAAAGAACCTGTCATACTGAGTTATACAATACATCATAATCATGATAATGATACATCATACTGATACTGATAGTCATAGACTGGTAGTGGTAGTGATAGTGATAGTCATAGATAGACTGATAGTCATAGACTGATAGTCAATGTCATAGACTGATAGTCATAGTCATAATCAATGTCATACCATACTGATAGTGATACTCATAGTGATACTAGTACTACTACTACTACTACTACTACTACTACTACTACTACTACTACTACTACTACTACTAGTACTAGTACTACTCACTTTGCACTTTCCAATTGTACAATCCGGCAGACATTGGAAAAACTGCTCCAGCCAAACAAATCTTCCACACAGAGTTAGTTTTCATCAGTTGTTGCCATTTTGATGCCATAGTTCAAACTTGATTGTATGCTTTGATATCTATCTGATCACACCGAGCTGAAATGAGATCGGTCCTAGCTATTTTCTCGGCCCTGAAGTCCGAATTGTAGAAAAACCAGCGTTGGAGAAAGTTAGGTGAGGAACACTAGCCGCTGTTCCTAAGATCTGGATTGGGTAGAGGCACGCACCTACGGTCAGTTACCGAACTAGATCATGGCCCATCGACAGTATCCTGTTTCTACAACAAACTGTACGGATCATCGGCACTGTGCATAATAGGTCATAGGCCAGTCGGAGTTCATTGATTTATCCCAAGAGTGTACCATTAGACATAGTGCAGGACTGCAAAGGCTGTACCATTAGACATAGTGCAGGACTGCAAAGGCGGTAGCCGCATGCGCAGAGTGGGCACTGGGCATATACCAGAGACATACAGTCATAGGCTAGACTCAGGCCGAAGAAAACAACTTCGGAGAAACAAAAAGAAAGAATAAAAGTTTTACTTTCAAGATCAGAGCATCTAAAAGGCGTGGAAGTATCGTAGAAGGTGGTGACACAACAAAACAGAGCAGCGGAAAAGAAGTATTGAATAGCTCCATATAATTATGCGGATGGATTAATCTTAAAGTTAAAAATTGTAGCTTTACTCGTCTATCATTGGACAATCTTACTCTCAACATAGACAGATAGATAGATATCTCGATATAAGGTAATGCATATAGAATAGTTCAACATCATCAATTTGGTTTAAGCTGATAGTACCAATCCCATGGTGTCTTAGCGTATGAGTAAATGATTGTTGTGCGGATACGTTGACATCAATGCATGTTGGTACATTGACATAAATGCATATCCGCTTACATTGTTTTGACTCAGTTAAAAACGTCTGCAAGATATCAAAATTACATGACTGTTACACTACACCAACTGGTAACAGTAAACAGAATTTTGTATTTCATAGATTATGTGTTTTATTGCAGACACACAGTCACTGCTAAAACCGACTAAACCATCTACTGGATTATCCTGACCACGTCTGCTCGAACTAAACCATGACATCCAGGACTCAAACTATCACGTATCTAACACTTCTAAGCATATTACTATCTGTTTTACCCTGTTTGGGAGAAGAATCGATCTACACAAATCTATGGGCTGTAGAAATCCGTGGCGGAGAGAGAGTGGCACGAGATGTTGCCGAGTCTTCTGGTTTCATCTTTGTTAATCAGGCAAGTTGTCGTGACTTGTTGTTTCAAAACCGTCTGGTCGCTATAGACCATTTTCAAGTAGAAACTAACAAAGCTCGCTGGCCCAAACAGAAAATGTTACCAGGGCAACTCCATTTATACGGTCGTTTTATCTAGAATTATCTTTAGAAGGTAAACTCTACGACTCGGTTCTGCTTACAGATTTTTTCCATATTTTGATGGGTCCATCGTGAATTTATGTGGGTTTTACTGAGGTTAACCTTCCTGACTCTTTTCTTATAAGTTATATAAAATCATGCTGAAGTAGGAAAACGTCCATCATAAAGAGTTTTCCTCCAAAACTCTATAGGGGGGGGGGGTCAGGATGTAGAGCTGTGTACGACTAGTGACAGATAAGGAATTGGTTGTCTTTGGTAAGGAGAAGCCATTCATGGTAATTTCGTACTGTGGGTCTTGTCAATTGAATTGGTTAGAGTTGACCACAGATATGAGGACTTTCTCCTCGGCCATCAAAGACTTTCAGAGTTTTAGGGCCCCTGGAAATTAACACTGGTAATCAGCACTGTCTTGTAAATGTGTAATGAGCTTCGAATTACCTTTATCTGAAAATCAGCACATTACCTATGGTTTGTTTGCTCGATGATTGAGACTTTACAGCTTAAGGCGTCTTTTCACTCCAGCGAGCGTCCGGTCCCCCTCGGACCGGACGCCAGGATACCTTTATTGTTTCATTTGGCCTATGTCCATCTTCTTTCTACTTTATGAAGAAAGAAACCGCTTATTTGTATTTATTGGGTTAAAATCTCCCGTATTAAACAGTCTTTCGGAAACGTGTTTGAATGCTTTGGTCTGATAGGCTGATTTGTATTTGTTTTTGCCAGCTGGCATAACCAGACTTTAAGTAGAATGTTGTATGTTCAGTCATTATTGAGAATTTTTCTAATTGGGTCTTGTGAACGCCTGAGATGGCACTTGCAATTTGACTTCCGGTGCACATCAATCAAGCTTTTGTGTCATGTTTGCAGACTGCCATTTATATTAATTTCGATAATTAGTAGTATGGTATTGTTTCAGCAGGTGGGCTGTGTAACTATCAGGTACTCTAGCTATACTGTGCCGGAGTCCAGCTACAATCTCCACTATAGAAAAGTCTTTTGAGAAACTAGAAGTTCCAGTCATTTTGGTCACTTTGATACCTTCATGTCCTTTGGACCTATCAACCCGCGAGACCCAATATTTTAATGTTTAATCAGAAACGTAGGTAGGGAGTTAGCTCTAAGGTGCAATAAATTAAACAGCTACCATGAACCATCGGTTTTGGGATTCACTTGTTTGGATGGATATGGTTATTTGGCAAAATTGTTGACTAATGTTCAATATCTGCATGGTGTCATGTTCATTAGCTGCATAGCAGTAGGCAGACCTCAACTTTATGGGAATAATACGATAATGGCAGCCACTTTGACACTATTGGGGATAACCCCTACCAATGTCACCAACCACAATGCACCACCAACCTGGAAGTACTGCCCATCAGTGTCATGTCACACCACCAGCCCGCAAGCTCTGGCTATACAGTGACATGTCACAGGCCTGCTGGTAACTGCCATTCAAGGAGGCCATTTTGTGCCTCCCATGCAGTCAAGATCAGACTGTAGGCCAGTGGGACCAAACATAGGAACCTCTAGGTTCACCTAACCATTACATGTTACGAGTCTATGTGCGAGCTCATAGACGTAGACACAGAGTAGACCCTTTGGAGCTAGCAGGGCTAGAGTGGACATCTAAAAAAAAGATTGTTTTTTGGTACCTTGATAGTATTCCATCTAAATAGTCATAAATTTAATTCAAAGCGCTTCAATTCAAGGAGCAAAATGTAAATTCTAAATTTTTATTTAGACTTCTCACCTAATATACCTTAATTCCTACCTAGTAATCTATAGTGTACTATTATTTCACAGGTGATTGATGATGTGTACCAGTTCCAGCATCATGAAGTTGGTAAACGATCAACGTCAGCAAGCCATCACCATCACAGCAGTCTGGTCAAGTCACTGGAGGTAGGTTAAGAAACAATGCAACTATGTAAAGAACATCTCCCTAGCAAAGGTGCTGACTGAGATTTGAGAAACTCTAGCCAGATGACAATCCAGTGAAGTCACTAGTGTTTTTTGTGTTGGCATTAAACTCTGTATTTTGATGTTGCATAGCCGTATATGTAATAGACAGGCTAAAATGTATGATTTTATTGCAAGTTATCGAGATAAGCAATTCTCCTATGTTAGGAGCTAAATGTATCACTACGAGGTAGTATTATTGGTTTGACTGGACAATCATTCTGTTGTTAGATTTCGCTAATTACTGCAACCTAATACTGATTGTTTGTTTGGCTGTCAGGTCAGAATCTGGTTTACCTCAGAAATCTTAAACTTTTATTCTTCCTTGCTATGGACAAAGAGTTGCACTAGCTTGATCTTTTTAGAGAGTGGCCACCCAAAGACTACATAGATTGTACCACTGAAT
>Ga0224501_10002592_pt1 | contig 14222 bp, 11 predicted proteins | sample SF_Oct11_sed_USG_4_FD_169105 | JGI IMG/M metagenome (GOLD analysis project Ga0224501, IMG submission 169105) | Sediment microbial communities from San Francisco Bay, California, United States - SF_Oct11_sed_USGS_8_1 | ecosystem: Environmental > Aquatic > Marine > Sediment | place: USA...
CTTCCAAGCCTTCTATAGACTAGAAGGCGCAAATGAGTACCTAGTTATCGACCTCGCTGTCCTGAAACTCAGCAGTCCAGACAAGTTTCTTGAACCCGAGATACATGGTGACGCTGTATTTTTCTTCCACAAGTCTGATAGGGTCAAGCCTCCTCCGCTGGACAAGGATGCATTGTTTAAGAAATTGCAGAAAAGGTTGGAGAGACTTCAGTCAAGATTTGCTATGTTCAACAATTTTGTGCAGAAGGAGATCAACAGGGGCAATTATCTGGAAGCCATGGATTTCTATCGTGGTATTACCCTTGCTTCGTTAGTTGAAGCTTTGCGGATCAAGTATAACGCTGTCCATTATGACTTCAAGCTGCACTACATACATTACGAACTTCCCTCAGACGTAATCAAGAAACTGAAACATCTCTATTTTATCAAGGATGAGAAGGATCTTCAAGAAAAATACAATAAGGCAACCGAGTGGTTCCCTAGGATAATGTCAGAGATCGATCAGAAGGAGATAGAAAGGCTAGTAAAACGATCATGAAGTTGCCAGTGTGAATAAACCACAACGGTTGAAGAACGTGCCGAACAAAAGGAAGGCGCCCTTGGTAGGAATTTGTGGAGTCTACTGTGGAGCTTGCACCACTTATCGTGCTTACAATGACAATGATCAAGCGTTGTTTGATTGGGAAGTAAAAATGGGGATGCCTCGTGAAGAGATTTATTGTAAAGGCTGTAATTCAAACCTTGTCAACGAATGGTGCGCCAACTGCGATTTCAGAAAATGCGTCAATGCGAGGAAGATTGCATACTGCTTCCAATGTGAAGACTTTCCTTGCAGGAAGCTAGTTGATTTCAGCAAGACTAGACCTCATAGAGCTTTGGGTCTTCGGAATCTTAAACGGCTCAAGATGATGAGCGTCAAAGAATGGCTAAAGCAGCAAGAGAAACGATGGACTTGTTCATCATGCGGAAGAAAGCTGCATTGGTATAGTGAGAGGTGTTCAGATTGTGGAGCAGATTTCGATAATGCAACTCAAGAGGTCTCTTCAAAATCAAAGTCTTTCCATGAAAAACATTCAAAAACTCATTCTTCTAAGCCCGAAGAGATGGCGCGGGGTGCGGGATTTGAACAACGCGTTAAACCTGTCCGTTGCTTAGGTGAGAAGAATCACAAGTTATGAGCAGCCGTTGAGTGTGCGAGTCTATGACTATCTGTGTGCTGAAGGACCTGCGTCGCTCCGCGATGTCTACGAAGCTCTGAATGAGAATGCCAGCAACGTTGATGATTGTCTGAGACGTTTGTGGAAGAAAGATCGCATTCTAAGAACTCATGAGCCAACCTTTGAGTTCACGACAGATCATAAAGGCAGAGCAGGCATTGTTGGCTATACGAGAGCGATCAACCGTTATGTGGTGAATAATGGACATGAGATTCCAGCTAGATTTGTCAGGTATGATGACCGAAAGAAAGATGGGAGAAGTCGAGAGATCAAAAGCAAAGCCAGTAGAATTCTAGACTTTCTGAAAGAGAACAAGAGTGAAGCTTTCTACAGTGTAGACATCAAGGAGAAGCTGGAAGTCAAGTCATGCGATATCATGAGTAACGTTAGACGCTTCGAACAGAAAGGGCTAGTCTATGTCAGAGGTTATCAAAGTCACGATCAACGATCTCCTTTCAGCAAAGGCTTCATCCTGACTTGGATCGATCAAAAGAAACCGAGAGATCAAGCGATCAAGGAAGCTTTCGAGAGAACCAGCAAGATCCTACTAGAGAATCCAACATCAAACACGATTCATGAGCGAATCAGGCTGATCAGAGATCAGTTGCTCACAACAAATGAGTTATTGTCCTTGACTTACCTCAAGCATATTCTGAACTGTCCAATCGACCAAGTTAAGCGAGCAATCAAAAGAGCAAAGCAACTGTATCCCGACATCAAAGAACTGAAGCTCTTCAATAAATTCCGCTACTACTATCTCAATTCGATGACGCCTGAAGACCTCAAAGCTAACATTGAGATGAAGAAGAACTACATCAGAATCAGGTTTGGACGAGACAACCGCATTGGACATAACTGGGAAGCAGTCGTCGAATGGTTCATCGACAAGTTCACTGAAGGCGCAGAATTCATCACTCAGACGCATCGAAGAAAGATGGACGCCAGAAGAATAACATTACATCTCTTGAAGCCTGTTGGAGACAGAAAGCAATCTGCTGAGGTTGACAGAGTCTGGAAGGTGACGCCTGGATTATTCTCGCCTACAGTAACCTACGTTTTGGAGTGCAAATGGAGTGCGGTCACAAAGAAAACACTGGATGATTTTCTTAACGTACTCAAGTGGAGTACTGATTTTGGCGTGGACACTGAGAATGGCAGAGAACTGAAGAACGGTGTAGTCCCTGTGTTTGGTGCAGGAGCTTACAATCCAAAGGAGAAAGTGACGGTGAATGGTCAGAAGATAACACTAGCGCAGTATGCAGCAAGAATGAACATTAAGTTGCTGAGGCCTGCAGATTTCCATACTAGGCTAAGCGAACGTGGAGTTAACAAGAAAGTGACTGTACAGAGGATTTGTCGGGTTTGTGAAGATGAAAAGAATGTTAGAACGGCTTTGGATGGGATTTGGCAGAATCCTTCGAAAGCTCAGGAGATTACAGTTAAGACATCAAATAGAAATCAGAATGTGTTTGAGTTTGAGAGAGCTCTGACCGATTGAGTTCACTTGAATCTATAGATCTATCTCTCTCGTAGCTTCGAGAGGCGATGCAATGACTCCTCACAAGCTTTTACCATTGATTCAATTGCTTGTTCATTCAAAAGATGGTCTGATACATAGCTCAACCCACCTTTTGAAATCGTCGTTTCTGGGAGACTCAGATGTTCTTTGAATAGGCAACTGGAACCACTTCTGGAGCTGCAATTCAAGTGATTCGTTACCGTTGCGTAACTCACCACATGGTATGTTTGCATGGCCAACGCCTTTAGTTTTGATAAGACATCAAGAGAAAGTGCCTGCACGTTTTCATCTGGGGGAATTAGTCTTTTAGGCACATACAGAGATAACTTTCCGTCAGTTACCATAATGAAGGAGCTAGCAATCATGTTACTTAAGGGCTCGCTAAAGAATTCTGCGTCTGATTTTTGCTTATACTCGACAAGTCCATCTCTCATAGTCTTGCAGATTTCTCTAAATAAGGAAGAATGAGCGTTTATACTGAAAACCTCTGAAACAGGAACTCGGCGACGGATAAAATCATATGTTCTTTCTGTTCGCACGACTTTCGTCATTATCGTTTTGAGTTCTTCACTAAGTTGCGAAACACGATCATTGGTTTTCTTTCTTTCGAGGCTTTCTGCGTTATGAACCAGTTGCCGAAGAACACTTCCAGAATTGAGTGTATTAGGGATAACCGATGCTGGCTCTAATCTAAAATCATCAGAAGTCCTGTGTTCGCTACTGCTGAGGCTATAGAACCCGTACGAGAGATCTGATATGTGCTCTGCAGAGAGACCCAGTCTTTCCTGTAGAAAACCACGAAGGTACATTGCGGCACGATGACTGCAGAATGCCCGAGCCTGTGCATTCTCTTCAGGCGTAGACGCGTATAGACATTCACAGAACCATGGTTCTTTCGATCCTAAGCTCTCAAGGTAATTTATTCGTTCTCTTGCTTTTTTTCCAAGCGACCTATGCCTTGCGAAAGGGCGCAAAATGTTGATCTCCTTTGTGTTAGACACCAACTCCTGCGCAATGATTTCTTCTTTTGTTGCTCTAACACACGCGATCAAATCCTCTATGATTCGGTCTTCCCTTTTTGCTATCGTCTCAAATAAACAATAATGGTAGTTCAGGCAAGTTGTCTTCGACCCCGCGTACCTTGACAACGTCTTTATATGACCATTCAACTCATGATAGGCCGCGGCAGCTTTCAGAAGGGTGTTCGTACAGAGAGCCGTGAGACGCAATTCAGGAACTACCAATCCACCAAATACGTTCATCCTGATACTAGCCAGAATCTTCTTTACCCATAGCGGCTGCCATTTGGTCATGTCTATCTCCGCGAACTCCTCTCCCATTGACATTTCAACAAGTTCACTTGCACTCCTCACTGGATGTATGAGGGGCTCATGGTCTATGAGTTCACTCATGGCAATTCTCCTAACTCTTGCCCTGCTTCTGCAAGTTTCTTGGCTATCTTGACCGCAACTTCTTGAATTCGCTGGTTGAGTTTTTCACTGAAGACTAGGCTGACTTGATCAATACCTCCGAGAGTTGATATCGGCATAATAGGAATCGGATTGCCCCTATAATTGACAACAACAGCCACATCTACTCTCATGTCATCGAGAATGTCTTGTACCTTATTTCGTCTCTCTTTCTCTCCTTTTCGTTTCGGTTTGCGCGAGGTTAGAGAATATAAGGCACCGAGAGGTGAAGGGCTGGGTCTGCTGTATCCTGCATGCAAAATTTCAACGGAGACAGTCTTTGGAGATTCCACTTCAGAAAGCAAGTCCATTGCTTCCTTCTTAGGTCTAAAAAGCACCTTCTTTCCACCTCTTTCAGCTTCCACCTCTCCTATTTCTTCGATCAGACCTGCGTCTTTGAACTTTTCGACATAATTCATGACGGTAGCATAGGAGACATCAAGTTTGCTGGCTAAGTCGTACCTAGAAGCTCTTCCAAGTTCTGCCAATTTCTTAAGAATAGATAGCGCTGTCTCCCTTTCAGTGATCCACTTCAGGTTTGCCGTTGCAGACTTTCTTTTCTGTCTGGACATGATTTCTCAGGACTATAATATGTTCTAATACCTTAATAAAGGTACCGATTAATACCTATTAAGATATATTTATATCTCACTATTCCCTTTAACCTCATAGGTGTTAAGCATGAACAGGCTGTTGAGACTCATGATTCTTGTAGTCTCCGTGACCATAGCCATTATAATAGTTGGTCTGGCCTACTTCAGCAACTATGAATCCATCCTGGAGAAGCCTGGCATATACCTTATACTGTTTCTGCTTTTCATCAACATCACTGCAAACATCTTCCAGATCATAGACTTTCTGGAAAGGCATCTAAGCAGAAAGGAGAATGTTTCAGAAGAGACATTCGACAGAAGATTCTACAAGGCTACGAGAGGCCTTGAAAACCTTTACTCCAATCCATCTCAGAATCCAAAACAAGAATCTTCAGAAGAATAACAGTATAGAACCTTAGATCCATTTAGCGGATATGGTACAATTCTAATAGAAGTTTCTAATTCATAATCTAGTTGAGATTTTATAAACTTCTAAGATTTTTCTTTGTTAGAAAGTTATAAACTTAGAAAGAAAATGATTGATTCGGAGGTTGAAGGAGCGAGATGAGTCATATTTCTGCGATTTGGCGCGAAGCCAGTGGCAAGTTGGGAGAAGAGTTACTGAGACACTACATCGCCAAGGAAGGAGTTGTGTCATTTAATGTAGGAGCGACGAGACTTCCTTTCGATCTCATTGTCCCAATTCCGGATGGAAGAATATTTCACAACAAAGCAGTTATTCAAGTCAAGACCGAGACTCAAGTCAAGAAGCTCACACCAAGATATACATATGAACCTGACAAGGAAAGGTTTTCTCATATGCTCGATAAAATGACAGAGCTTGGATACGAAGATTATGAGTTTTGGCTGGCCCTATTGTGGATAAATTGGGAAGAAAACTCGTTGAGATTCGTTGGTTGCCTGTGCCCAGCTGCGGAAATATCACCTGAAGATTTCAGAGCAACGAAGAAACCTAATCTGCTATTTTGGAATGTTTGGACAAAGTCACCATTGAAGTTTAGTAGCAAAACACCTGATCTGCCATAATACATGCGTGTGTGAAGTTTAGTATCTATCTGCGTTCTGGAAGTTTCGGATAAGAATCAATGTGTGTTTGAGTTTGAGAAAGCACTAGCGAATTAGTTTTGAGAACACCTATTGCTCCTGCTCGAGTTCATGTGAAAAAAGCCGAGGATCGATTGATTCATCGTGTGATTGAAGAACATATAACTCAGCAGCAGCAACTTTCTGTTTTAGACTTCTTAGTTGCGAACGGCCTATGAGAATACCTCTTTTTCTAGCTTCTGCAAGCAATTTACTTTCGCTTGTGCCAAGAATGATTGAAAGACTGATGTTCTCTTGTTCAAAGCAGTCAATTAGTAGTCTAGCCCTAATGAAATCATCTTCATTTCTATAGAAGCTACGCAAAACCACAGAGCGAATGATATCCTGCTTTGAGAGCCTTCTGTCTCTTGGAATGGCAATGTCTGGTAACCGCAACCTGCGTTTCTTTACTCCTCGCGCGTAAGCAATGTTATCGGTGTGGAAATTTGCCATCAATTTATTATATCGATGCCTCTCACGATCATCTAATAATGATTCGAAAACATCGATCATCAACGGAAGATACGTGTCTTTTATGGCAAAAATCCCAATATCTCGTTCTTCAACTACTCCGCTGTTTCTAAATGATATAAAATCATCATCTGTCAAGTTCTTGCCAATTCTCAAGCAAAGGTAAGCTAACTCATCCCTTGAGAAATTTCTAAGAACACTAGCGGCAATGAGTTCAGTTCTGTAGTTTCCATATACCTCATTTAGATAGTTGTTCAACTGGTGTTTTGGTGTTGATGGAAATTTCCTTTCATCACTCGAGTCTGCCGCAGATATCAGATTTTTTCCATACTTTTTCCTAAATGATGTAAGGGCATAGCACAGAACTCTTGGTCTGCCTTGTGTTTTTCTATACAAAACATCGATGACTTTATCATTTTCTACTTTGAGTCCCATGATTTCAGTTACAAATTTCTTAACCTGCAGCCTGTCAAAGCCACGAATCCTAATACAAGAAAAGTTGTCTTCCAACTCCAAGATTTCATCTTTGCCTAATAATACTCGCCGCCCTCTAGTCTTAGTTTCTCTAGCAATAATGAGAGACTTAATTCTTTTGTTGTCCAGAGATCCCTGTAACACTTCAACTAAGGCAATCAAGAAACCTCTGAAGTTCTTTTGCATTATATCCACGAGGTCATCAAGAACGACAATAGAAGTTCTCAGTTGATTTGTAAGTAGACTGCCAATCGTATCCACATAGTTCTCAAATTCCTTATCTTCTCTCATTGCGTTGATAAGATCTCCAATTGAAACCTCAAGAAGACCAGCAAATGAAACCGATAGACTCTTCGCAAACTTGATAGCGGTTTTTAGATAACTCCCAAGAGCCTTTTTCTGAGTTAGCCCCTTGACTATAGTCTCAAGAACATATTCCATTGCTTTGTGTGGATTTTTGACAACAAGATAACTGGCATGCCTCAGATCAACATTGATTCTCTGATACTCTTCAAGGTCGATCAGCACTTTGTTGACTAATGTGCTTTTTCCGGTTCCTCCAAAACCAACTACAGATATTGCGCCATCTTTCCTGATAGCGTCAGCCAGCTTCTTCTCATATTCTTTTCTGCTTATGTAATACTGGAAATCTTTTGCTGTCTTAAATGGTAAGCACGTTTCACAAGTTTCAAAGCCTTCCTTTGTCAAGACAAGTTCCAGCTAATCGCCTTTTCCACTGTTATTATCTACACGAAACCTCTCATAAACCTAGTGCGTCTACAGCATACATAGATTTACAGTATGGAAAGATTGAAGGGAATGGAGAAGCAGAAGAGACAGGCTACATATTCCTGTCCAAACGCACGAAATTCTACTCGAGTGATAATCCCATCTGTTTGGCCATTTGCTCAATGTCTTCTTTCGTCGCGAAGCGAACCTTTCCTCCCACAGCAGGAACAAAACCGTACTCAGCAATTACTGCCAGATGGAGCGTATTGATACATTTCAAGACATCTTCAGGGAGAACTTGTGTCTTGTGCAAGTGAAGGTATTCATTGCGTATGTCTAGAACCTGGTGAAGCAATGAGGCAGATTCGGGTATTCTCAGGTACTTGTCAAGAAGTCTGATTTTCTTCCGACAATCCGTCGAAGGATTGGTCGTTTGCTTTTTCAGAGGTTTCTCCTTGACTCGTTCTTCGGCAATCGCGGTACACAAAGCCTCAACAGTCATCCCGCATAATGCAATTGCGGCGCTGTAGTATTCATCAATGTAGAGCATTCTTGCCTCTCGAATCAACGAGTTGAACGATCCAGGTTGAACTATTAGATATGGAAGTTTCCCATATCTTGCAATTTTAAAGGGGAGGTTCCTCTCAAACTTCTTTCTGAGGAAATCCGCAACCATTTCTGCTTGCCCTAATCTTACTAAGTTTGGCAAAAAATCAATAGTGACTACAATCTCCTTATCTTCTGTTTTGTCTCCGGACACTTCAACGCCACACCTGCGATAATGGAGACTACTGCCTAGGTTCTATTCGCACATCCACTCTAAACCCGTTATACACTTTGCTCAGATCTTTCTCTAATCCCGACGGATTTGAGACCAAACCTTCTGGATCATAGACGAAACATGACAGAAAGCTACAGTCTGGATGTTCTTTGTATCTGGCAATGTCTTCGATCAATTGGTTTCCCACCTCTCGATCTCGAAGCGTCTTTCTTGCCAGTTTAGTCTCAATGACGATTTGCTTTTCTTTAAGAAGAAAATCCATTCTCGCCGAACCTCCACAATAACTTGGTGTCCATTCCTCTGGTCTTATGTCGTCGAATCTGAGCTTTAGCAAGACATGCATCAAATCCTGCAGATCATATTCATCATTTACCTCTAATGTTTCTCTCTCATCGTGCCTTCTTTTCAACTGTCTGATTACAATGTTTAACTTTGAGTATAAGTTGTTCAACCAAATGATGTCTTGTTCAAATGTGGGCGCTCCTTTGTTCTCTAATCCCAGCTCTTGGATCTCGCTCAAGAAACTCTCAAGGGTAGCCTGTGCATCATTCAGACCATTCTGAAAAGCTTCGTCAAATCTGGATTCGGGTGTGCTCGTTGTGAAAGCCATAAGAGAATAATGAATAGAATCAAATTGCTTGACATGTAGGGAATTAGATCCCCAAATATTTGTGAGTATTCTCAAAGTACTGTCTTTCCAAGCTTTGAACCTGGAACTAAATCTAGGTTCAGTTCTCAGAAAATCTATTTGCTTTATTTGCTTTGTCAATAACTCTTTGGACTTTTTTGGATCCATGATTAAAGAGACCGAATTCCCTTCTAAAAGACTTTATTCTTCGGCAGGGTTTTTAGGTCTCGCATTTCTGATCCAGCTAAGCTTTGTAAACTCCTTACTTTCTCGTTTCTTCAGAATTTTTAATGTTAGAAACCCAAATATGCGCCGGAGCAGTGGCGGTTCGATTGGATAGCGCGCGCTATCAATCGCAATCAATCAGAAGAAAAAAGTTCAGATGTTCGCCAACCTCCAACTTTGAGCAGGTCGCATGACATTGATACTTCGCTAGACAGCGTTCATACGTCAGCAGATTCTTGCGAATGGGGCAAAACAAATTATCTTTTGAAAATTTCTTATTTGCTCTCCATTTATTCATAATAAGAAAAAAACAAAAGATTCTCAGATGTGCGCAAAGGACACTCCACCACGCTTTCTCAAGATTGTGACTCCATAGTTCTCAAGAGTTTTCCTGTGTTCCTCTGCTTTTTCAATCACAGGTCTTGTCTTATGTGGAATGACCTCACTAGCTCGAACAGACCTTTTTTCCTTGACAGATCGTATTATCCGAGCGACTATTGGAAGATCTTCAACTTTGACATTTGCTCTGTCCATCCAGAGCCGAGCCATCCACAAACCATCACGGTGAAACCCACCCATAAGATAAGGTCGGGTGAGGTAGGGTTGAGAGATGGGAAGCTCACTTCTCTGTGTAAGAAATGCTTGAACGTCCTGATATTTCATGCCTGAAGTCATGACTAGACTTCGCTCTCTTGCAGTTGGATCCTTCACTCGTCCGACTGCGTTGATAAATTCGCTCTTTGTGTCGTCACCTTTCAGCACTCTCGCAATGCGGACTCGTTGCTGCTCAGCAGGCAAGCTTTCCAACTCCTTGCTAAAATCCTCAAAATCAAATGAATGTGCCTCAGGAACATAGGCCCTCTTAGGAAGATAAGGACCACCGGCGCAGAGCATTATACGTCTATCCTCAACCGAAACACCACGCATCCAGTCAGATCGATGCCAAGTCAACTTCACTTTCTTTAGCAAATTCCAAGAGGAGATGATTTTCGCCATTTTCTTATTCGTTGTAACAACAAGGACTTTTTCTGAAGAGAACTGCTTTAGCAACCTCTCAACGAAGACACGAACCTTTTGCTGGAGAGTTGGACTTCTGCAGAAGTCGTACGAACCCCAGTGAGCTGTATCACAGATGATCAACTGCTGATAATTCGTATCCAAGGGATCACCGTTGTTTCCCCAGAGAACATGCTTAACAGGTCTACCAAAGAGTTGATCAAATTTCACTGAAGGCTGATAACTATCGACAACAAAGATGACCTTGTCTCTAGTCAGGGTACGAGTGAACTCACGAAGATAGTCAAGAGCATCCTCAAATCTAGGAGTGACTCTTACAGTTCCATTCTCAACGGTTACAATAATCTCTCGGGCCAGAGAAGTGAGGAAAATATCCTGGAGTTTTGAGGTATCTCTTCCCTCAGCTGTGAGGTCAGTAATCCTATTCCAGCCATAAACGAAGAGATGGGACAGTCCATCCTTTGATAGATGTTTGACTGCGCTATTCTTATACACTCCACTCTGACTCACGCTCTCAAACTGACCTAGAAAGAGTAGGACAGTCATCCAGAAATCGGATTCCTTTTTCTTCTTAGGACTTCTCTTCACCTCTTCAGCAAAACCAGACAGTAAGAGAGTACTCAACTTCACTTGTTGTCCACTTTCAGAAGATCTGATAACCTCAATTGAGGGAATGCCTTTGATCACAGCAGTTGTGAATTCATCGAGAACAATAACATTACAGTTTCTGAGTTTTTCCAGAAACGTCTGACTCTCCTTTGATTCACTTTTCTGCAATGCTCGTAGTTTGTCGTAGGTCAAACAGTAAATGTCGAAATCGTTCATTAGAAGGTCTTGGAAGACGCAGTTCTTTGGGTCACCTCTGTGTTCACAGTTGCTACAATTCTTCTTGAACTGAAACTTCAGGTTAAGTTTGGGATCGAGCTTCCTGCAAAGCTCAGTGTTCGGTCCGATAGAAGCTATTCTTGGCGTTCGTCCAAGAACTTGAGGTATCTTTGTCTCAATCTCTCGAGCAATTCTTCTAGTGGGATATATCACAACCACTTTCTTGTTCAGTCCACAGGAGGCTTTGCACAACGATATCGTGCATCCTGAACGTGTAACCTTGTGAACGCAAATGACACCCCTATGCCTGAGGAAATCCTGGGCCAGAGAATCCTGAATACTGAAAACTGAATGCGTCGTATGTTGATCTTGAGGGTTCCCCATGTCTCCAAGCGGGACTTATCATTTATATAAAAATTCTGTCAAATGTTTAATGTTTGATACAAACGTATTAGTTTAGAGTATGAACGATATGTTGCATGGTGAAACTTTCAGCTTTGACCTTGAAATCGAAGTATGGTACTTCATAGTCTAGAGGATTGAGTCGTGTAGATTCTTGTGAATGTCCTATTCACACGGATCATGTGAACATCAATGCGCACTTGCACATCCACTGCACATACATTATTTCACATCAAATAATCTCAAAAAGAGCCTCTAACTTTCTATTCTAAATCAGTTCGAAATATCAGAAATTATATTTTTCATTTAGTTTAGAAATTAGAAACTTAGAAAGTTCAGTTCCTCAAGTCTGATCGATACCCGGCTCGTAGGAAAGAAATAAACCATACCTGAGATATATTTGGTGTACAAGACCCCTTCAGATGATAAACTTGTCCACATTTGATTTATCAATTCGCGATCCCCTGTACGGTTCTATTCAAATTGAACAACCTGAACTCTCAATGCTTAAGACTATCCCAGTCACAAGAATGCGATGGATTAGGCAGATGGGATTGGCCTGTTTGGTGTTTCCTGGGGCAACCCATACTCGCTTTGAGCATTCGCTAGGCACAATGTATGTCGCAGACAAGCTTGCACATGCGCTAATTGATAAGACTGATGATGATTTTGTACACAGAAATATTCAGGCAATACGATTTGCTGCCTTTCTACATGATCTGGGGCATTCACCATTTTCTCATGTGACCGAAGAATTTTTCAGACGAAATCCAAGATATCTTCCGGAAAATGGAAAAAGATATGATCACGAAAAGTATACTGAAACGGTGATACGTGGCAACAATGAGATCAAAATAATATGCCGCAAGGAAGAAACCAATCCCAAATTTGTAAGCAAATTGGCTGCGGGAAAGAGTCGCACATTTCTTGACAGTCTTTTGTCGAGTTCGATAGATGTTGACAAAATAGACTATGTTGCAAGGGACAGTTACTTCTGCGGTTTACCCTACGGACGAATTGATCTGTCATTTCTGGCGGAAGGAATCACTCTAGTTGAGAATAGCTTTGGAGATGAAGTAATTGCTTTTGAGAAAAAAAGCAGGGAATCGCTTGAAGGACTCTTAACGTCCCGCCTTTATTTAATCACAAACATTCACCTACACGAAAGAAATCGCGCGGCGAATCAACTGCTGTTTAGGGCAATGGCAAAGGCATACGACTTTCTCCTTAAATCAGCAGCAAAAAAAGGTTTAGACGATGACATCAAGAGACTGATTCTTGAGTGCCTTCATTTTCAATGGGTTGATCATGACTTGATTGCTTTTCTGGAAGACCCATTTCAAAAGCTGAAGTTTGCAGTGCTTGAGGCTCTTCGGGAGAGATTCTCCACACTGCGGAAGGACACGCTACAACAGATTGCTCAAGAAATACCTCTACAACCTGGCAAATATAGTAGAAGATATTTCTCACACACTTTGCTCAATAGAGTTCTTCAAGGGAAAGTTCCTGATCTCAGATTCAGTGTTTCCTTAGTTCAATTATCACCATTGACTAGGTATAGTCTTTATGTATTGGACAAGATCTCTCCCTATACGAATTTTCTTAATGATTTCAAGAGGTTTATTCAACGGTCGAAGTTTTGTAAAGGAAAGAGGCTATTCCTTGACATAACAGCGCCAAGACTTCCTGAAATAAGCACAAAGATTCTGGTGGAAAAAGAGAATCTCAAAAATCTTTTTGATTTGTCTTCATTAAGCAGGAGTCTTATATCCGAGACAGTGAACAGATTAACATTGTCCATCTATTCACGTCAAAAGGTCAAAAGAATACCGCTTGAACTTCTTGAACCCTTGATTCGAGTTTTTTGCAGAAAGGCAAGAGAAAAAGCGATTAATGAAGGCAGATATGTAGGAACTGATCTCATTCTCGTTTTGCATTACTACCTATATCAGGGGAGAAGGTTCTTTGAAGGGGACACAAGGTTTCAAGGACTCTTCGCTGTTCTTCTTGATAGACTACTTCCCAAACCTCAAAATCCATATAAAGAATTGACAGAAATACCTAGACATTTTCACAATATACGTGACCCGAAGAATTTTGAAGATTTTCGTGAAAATTCGTATCCGGATTTCTTCAGTGTTGGACTCTCGCAAGATCTGGACCTACTTACAGAGATGGGATTGTTGTATACACGTTCTGGACCAGTCAGAATACTAGAAACTGGTTACTATCCAAAGAGATACGAACGAAGAATATCCCATTACGGTCGAGAATATGTGAAAGAATATTTGCTTAATCGTTATCCCTTTTCTAAAGCTTTACGAAGGAGAATTAGGAGAATTCTCAAGTCCAAAAGCCCTCTAATACAATTCGGTATCTAACACAGAACAAACACCTAATTGTCAACCACAAAACCGACCTATCTGTAACTTCTTCCTTCTCCTCAATCTATCTTTTCAGGTTCTCCAATGTCCCGACAAACTTGAAATACGACCAATTCGATAATATTTCTGCAAATGGACTGGTTCAAATCAAGGATGTGAATGAATGCGACCTCAAGATCAACTGAATTCCAAAAAACCTGCAAATTCTCAAGCTTTTCACGAAATCTCTTCAAAATGCCGTTTCTCTCTGCCTTTTAGGATGGCGCGGGGTGCGGGATTTGAACCCGCGCGGCCTGAAAGGCCACAGGCTTAGCAGGCCTGCCCCCTACCAGGCTAGGGCAACCCCGCCCTCCAACTATCCTGAATGTACATCATCCTAAAAAA
>Ga0224501_10002593_pt1 | contig 14210 bp, 13 predicted proteins | sample SF_Oct11_sed_USG_4_FD_169105 | JGI IMG/M metagenome (GOLD analysis project Ga0224501, IMG submission 169105) | Sediment microbial communities from San Francisco Bay, California, United States - SF_Oct11_sed_USGS_8_1 | ecosystem: Environmental > Aquatic > Marine > Sediment | place: USA...
CCTATTCATCTGTGGGCATGCCAGTGGGTTATCACCACTGGTCTTTTGGTAAGCAGTTTCTAGAGACAGAAAAACGCTATAAACGCGGTGCCATGGGCCTGGCCTATGAGATCGTAATCAATTCAGATCCCTGCATTTCCTATCTCATGGAAGAGAACACCATGACCATGCAAGCCCTGGTTATCGCGCATGCAGCCTATGGTCACAATTCCTTTTTCAAGAACAATTATCTCTTCAAGCAATGGACCTCCGCCGATGCCATCATCGACTATCTCTTATTTTCCAAGAAATATGTGGCTGAATGCGAAAAACGTTATGGTCTGCGGGCAGTAGAAGAGATTCTGGATTCCTGCCATGCCCTGATGAACTATGGGGTGGATCGTTATAAACGCCCACAACAACTGTCATTGCGTAAGGAACAGGCCAGGCAAAAAGAGCGAGAGGCCTATCTGCAATCTCAGGTCAACGAATTATGGCGAACGATACCCAATTACTATTCTCAGAATACAGATGAAAACATAGGCCGTTTCCCCTCAGAACCCCAAGAGAATTTACTCTACTTCATTGAGAAAAATGCCCCCTTACTGGAGCCTTGGCAAAGAGAGATCGTTCGTATCGTACGCAAAATTGCCCAGTATTTTTATCCACAGAGACAGACCAAGGTGATGAACGAAGGCTGGGCCACATTCTGGCATTATACGCTGCTCAATCACTTATATGAAGAAGACTTGGTCAGCGACGGTTTTATGATTGAGTTTTTGAAATCACATACCAATGTGATATTTCAACCTCCGTTTGATGCGCCCTATTACAGCGGCTTAAATCCTTACACCCTGGGTTTCGCCATGATGAGTGATATCCGGCGTATTTGCGAAAACCCGACCGATGAAGACCGTGAATGGTTTCCCGATTTTGCGGGAACAGACTGGGTGAAAACGCTGGATTTCGCGATGCGTAATTTTAAAGACGAGAGCTTTATCGCCCAGTTCCTTTCACCTAAAGTGATTCGTGATTTGAAACTGTTTGCAATCGTGGATGACGATCAAGACTCACATATCGAAGTGGCTGCTATCCACAATAACGAAGGCTATCGAACCGTGAGGCAGTTGTTAGCGAATCAATACAATCTGGGTGATAACGAGCCGAATATTCAAATCTATGATGTTGACTTGCGTGGTGACCGCACTCTAACACTTCGACACTACCAATACAATCGCAGACCGCTTGCGGAATCCACCAGTGAGGTGATGCGTCACCTGGCAAGACTATGGGGATTCAAGGTTCGTTTGGAAACGGTTTATGAAGACGGCCGCACAGAGATGTCTTACGAACAGACGGTAGAAGCCGCTTAGAACAAAAGACTAGTTTACCTCGTAGTCCACTACTCTACGCTGAGTTCTCCGCTCCTTTATGAATGGCTTAACCGCCAAGTGTTCAGGATGGATCTGGTAAGCGTCCAGCGCTTCAAGCGATTCAAACTCCGAATACAATATCACATCATCGGCTTCATCAGAGGTTTCGAAATTGATCCCCACTTCCAGCAGCAACATACCAGGTATTTTTCCGTTTAGCGCTTCCAGTTTTTCCTTAATTAGCCGGGCGTTTTCCAATTTGGGCTTGCCAGCGGCTTCGTCCTTCAAGCGCCACATAACAATGTGTTTGATCATGCCCTATGATTTCCTGCAATCGGCACAGATACCATAGATATAGAGGCAGTGATCAGTCATTTCGAAACCCGCCTTATCGGCTATCTCTCTTTGTCTACGCTCTATGGTTTCGTCGACAAATTCTTCCACCTTATTACAACGCAGACAGACCATGTGGTCATGATGTGCGCCACGATCCAACTCAAAAACAGCACGACCATCTTCAAATCGATGGCGCACGATCAGACCCGCAGATTCAAACTGAGTAAGGGTTCGATAGACAGTTGCCAGCCCGACGTCTTCACCACTATCCAATAGGGCTTTGTAGACGTCCTCCGCACTCATATGAAGAGAATCATTCGACTCCAGAATCTCCAAAATACGTAATCGCGGCAAGGTAGCCTTGAGACCCACCTCTTTTAACTGATGATTATCCACTGACTGATCTCTCTCCGCTTTACGCTGCCGGTGCCTTGGGTTAAACTTCACCACGTCTCGATAGGAAATCAACTATGAAACGTGCGTGTATTGGGCTGCTGATTATTTTATTCTTACCAGTGGGATGTGCCATCCACACCGTTGATATACAACAGGGCAATGTTATCACGAAGGAGATGGTAAAACAGCTGAAACCTGGGATGAGTAAACGACAGGTTCAGTTTGTGCTGGGAACACCAACCATTACCGATCCCTTCCATCCGAATCAATGGGACTACATCTACACCCTGCAACCAGGGAATGAAAGGCAGATCACCAAACGTAAGCACGTACGCGTGTTTTTTGATAAGGACAAGGTCTCCAAATTCGATCACACGCTGGGAAATCTGGACACGCCAGAACAAGAATCCTAGAGGGATCCGCCACCTTTCTTGGTCGCCTTCCCCTCTGCTGCCCTACGCCTGCGTACTTCCTTTGGATCCGCGATGAGTGGCCTGTAGATTTCCACGCGATCACCATCCCGTAGCGTTGCATCCAATTTGGTGAGCTTGCCGAAAATTCCCACTTTGTTGGACTGCATCAATTCGATTTCAGGGAACCTCTCCAGAATTTCTGATAACTCAATGGCGGTATTAACCGTACAGTCTGCGGCTACTTTAAGTGGGATAATCAGCTGAGAATCTGGCCTGGCGTAGGCCACTTCCACAGTAATGAGTTCTTTAGTGGCCATAGACCTCTCGCGCCCGCTGTACGAAGGCCTCCACCAGGGTGTTACAGATCCCCTGAAAGACGGGGCCTACGGTGGAACTCAGCAGACGATTGGAAAATTCGAATTCGATGTCCAGTGATACCTTGCAGGCTTCAGCACTGAGCGCGTCAAAACGCCAAAAACCCTTGAGGTGTTTGAAGGGACCGTCTACCAGGCTCATTTCAATCAGCTCCATGCCATGAGCCAGATTCTGGGTAGTGAAGGACTTGTGTATGCCGGCCTTGGACATCTCAATACTGGCACGCACCTGATCTCCCAGATCCTCATGGATCTGGGTATCCTTACACCACGGCAGGAAACTGGGGTAAGACGCGATATCACCCACCAGTTTAAACATCTTTTCCGCCGTATACGGCACCAGTGCGCTACGCTTGATACTGACCATCAACCCTTATCCAATCAAAAACCAAAGATCTTATATATTTTTGTGACATTTACAAACACCACCAGAACCGCAATAGGTGTGACATAGCGTACTAAAAATCGCCACAAAGAGTAAGCACGAGTATCCAGATTTAGCTCGTCCAGGCTCATTATGTGGGGCAATAACCACCCTGCGAATATGGCTATTAGCAATCCTCCCAATGGCAGCATGATGTTGGAGGTGAGAAAATCCAACAGATCAAAGAAGGTACTATCATACATCTTCACATCGGCAATGAGATTGAAGGAGAAGACCGTTCCCAGCCCCAGGGCCCAGGTGAGAACCCCAGCGATAAGGGAGGCCTTAAAGCGACTCTGATCTCTGTTTTCCACCAGCCAGGTCACCATGGGTTCAATCAGGGATATCGCTGAACTCCAGGCGGCAAATACCAGGAGTATAAAAAACAGGGTACCGAAAAAGACCCCGCCCGGCATGGCCCCGAAGGCGATGGGTAGCGTATTGAAAATCAGACCCGGACCCACGCCAGGTTGTAAATTGTTAGCAAAAACAATAGGAAAAATAGCTATTCCTGCCAGCAGGGCGACCAGGGTATCGGCCCCGGCAATGAGAAAACTGGTCTTGGCAATGGAGGCCTGGGGAGGCAGGTAGGCACCGTACATCATGATCGCCCCCATCCCCAGACTTAGCGTGAAGAAGGCGTGCCCCATGGCGATCAGCACCCCTGTCCAACTGAGCTTGCTGAAATCGGGGGAGAATAGGAACGACGCGCCCTGAGCGAAGCCCCCGCTGTTTAGTGAATAACCCACCATCACTATCAGCAGAATAAACAAGGCGGGCATGAGGAAGCGTACGGCCTTTTCCAGGCCGTGCTCTACTCCTCGGGCCACCACAAACATGGTCATAAACATAAACAGGGTGTGCCAGAATAAGAGCGACAAGGGTGATGAGACGAGCTCATCGAACGTGGCACCCACAAACTCGGCCGACGCACCGCTAAATTCGCCCAACGCGGATTTAGTCACATAGGAAAGCGCCCAACCGGCGATCACACTGTAGTACGACAAGATCAGGAAGCCGGCGATCATGCCCATCCAGCCGATGATTTTCCAAAACCGGCTCGCACTCGCCTCAACGATCAAGGTACGCATGGCATTGATGGGGGTGGCGCGGCCGCGTCTACCCAGTAAAACTTCCGCCATCATGATGGGGATACCGATCACGGCAATACAGACCAGATAGACCAGCACAAAGGCCCCGCCGCCGTTTTCGCCCGTGATATAGGGAAATTTCCAGATATTGCCCAGACCGACCGCCGAGCCGGTGGCCGCCAATACGAAAGCCCAACCGCTCGACCAGGAGCCATGTTGTGTCGTATGATTTTTATTCATTGCCGTCCATAGCCTTGATTCTTGAGATGCTAGCCATTTTAGTGTTTGGTTCTGCAAACGCAAGCCTATGAATTTCGAACAAGCAATCCTGACACCAACCCAAACACTGGCTATAATACCCGCCCATGGCCACACCCAAGAAAAAAGCCTCCTCGAATACCATCGCCCAAAATAAGAAGGCGCGGCATGACTATTTTATTGAAGATACGTATGAAGCCGGGCTTGCCCTCGAAGGCTGGGAAGTCAAAAGCCTGCGTGCCGGCAAGGCGCAATTGGTGGATAGCTATGTTTTTCTGAAAAACGGCGAGGCGTTTCTGATCGGCGTGGTCATCACACCCCTGCTTACCGCCTCCACCCATATCAACCCCGATGCCAGACGCACGCGCAAACTTTTGCTACATCGCTATGAGCTAGACAAGCTCATCGGTGCGGTAGAACGAAAGGGCTATACATTACTGGCGCTTTCACTCTATTGGAAAAATGGACGCGTGAAAGTGCAGCTCGGGCTGGGTAAAGGTAAGAAACAGCATGATAAACGGGCGACAGAAAAAGATCGGGACTGGGCAAGACAAAAGCAAAGGATTATGAGTCGCGGCTAGACTCAAGCTGCTGGCTTTAATGTGCGCGTTAGCTTTGTTTCTGGGATTGATAAATTTCGTCTACGAATTCCCGTCAGTACCAGGTATAAAACGGTTAGCACGAATACATTCAGCATTCCTGCCGACGATTTTTCTACGGGACGGCTCTCCGCCGTCAGCATCACGCGGCTTAGGGAGAGATCGTCTTCTCCTGTTAGTAACACGAGTTCTGCTTCGTATTGTCCGTCGTCGGTGCCTAAGAAATCCACTGTAAGCTCACAGGACTCACCATTAATCAATGTTCTACCGTGGCAATTACTCGAAGAAAAGGTAAACCTACTCCAGTCTCGTCCTTCTAGTGTAGGAGTAGACGTTTTTATGGGTAGAAAGCCGGTATTTGTAAATTCAATTTTTCTGGATACGCGCCCTTCCTTGTCCGCATGTGACACAAATGAAACCAACTCCTCACTTGCAACCAAACGACCCTTCGTAATAATCGGCCCCAGCACATCAGTGTTGAAACTCGATATCGAATAGGGAATCTCAATAAGACTATCTTCCTGGCCTTCGGATCTAAGAAGCACTGTATTATCTTGTGCATTGACAAGATATCGTTCTTTTCCATCTCGACTGGAATCTGCTACGGTTGCGACTTCTTCCGCTAGCCGTAACAGTTTAACTGTTTTGCCCTGAGATTTAGGAATATATGCCAGGCTGGCATCAGAAAAGATATAGAGTAAATTCTCAGAATCTGCGTTCTCAATAAGCGAGGAAATAGTGTTATTAAGGGAATCAAATTGCAAGATTTTGGAAGGCGATCCTGATCCAACTTGATTCATCAGTAGATAGAGCAGTGATCCATCCTGATTGAACACCGCATCGCTCAACTCTTCCCCCGGCGCACTGGGATAAGGTACAGTTGCTCTGATCTGCACAAGCTCTCCCGCCTTATTTGAACGTGCCAACACAGTAATCCCCTCATCGCGACCAAGAACATATATTTTATCTGTTCGTGGGTGCGCCATTATCTTGTAGGGTATCAAAGCCAGTGGAATGCTTTGGGCTTTCCGCTCGTCACTCGATTCCAAACTGATAACAGAAACAGCGTTACTTTGGGTTTCAGCTATGAAGACATATGCACTTAACTCTGGATTGGAGGAAATAGTGCCCGATACAGGTGATCCATCTAGTTTGACTGTATCGACTACGCCAAAAGAGCTCATATCGAATATGGCTGCTTCCTTTGTATGGAAGCCCAGGACAACAGAACGCTTGTTCTCAGGATTCAAAGCAACAGTACTGTTTGCGAAACCAGTGTATATATTCCCAATGTATTTTTTCAGTACTGTATCAACCACCACCAAGTAGCGATCTGTCGGAATGTATAGATAGGCATTTGGAACCACAGAGGGAATTCCAGGTGTACCGTAACCGGAGTAAGAATAATCAAGGGTCGCGTTTACTATAGGGAGTTCGAGGAACAAGTCCTGATTCGTCTCTGGAATGGGAACATTGCTTACGGATTCTTCCGTTTCAATAATCTCCAGGAGATATGGGCTAAGCTCCGAAGATTTTACAATTTTTTGTAGAAAACCTGTCGATCCTCCTGAAGGGTCGGTAATGGTCTGAGTCGAGCCTCCAAGAAAAATAGAACCACTATTATCAGCGGTACACAATATCGTTACATTGGAAGAGACATCAAGGGCGTAGTAAGGTTTCCCTCCTTGATCATAGCACTCTGTCATTTTTTCTTGATCCGGGGTAACTTCTAAAGGTTCGCTCAGCGTCCAATCATTGGCCCAGATACCCGCAGGTGGAGCCGCAGCAGCGATACCGGCACAAGAAGCTGTACAGAAAATTAAAAGGCCACAGACTATCGCACGCATTTGAACAGATCTTTTCTCATTGGGGAAACGGGCTGTTTAAGTATACATCACGCCCATATTGAATAGAACATTAAACAAACAACGATTGGAGAGTGAATAGGTGAAAATTCACGAGACCCGGGGTAACGCCACTATAGACTTCCGAGTATTATGCTGGGTCTTAGGCCCTTCGACTGCGACGAAACGATGAAAACGAGATACGAGCCAGCATTGAGAACACTAAAAAAAACACCATGCTAAACGGATTGAGTGCAGCCCGGGAAGACGAAGATTCCGATTCCTCCGCGATATTGCTCACCCCCGTAAGCTTTACATACAGCGGAGGCATATGCATCACACTATTTGAAACGATCACATAGGCTTCATGTGTCTTGCTACCCTTGCCGGTAAATTCGACTGTTATTTCACAGGAGGCATCTGGCGACAGGACGGCATCGGTACATTCGCTGGCTAAAAAGGAAAAGCTACCTCGATCAGCCCCGTCGATTTCAATAGACGTCAAGGCCACAGAAGTAAACCCCTCGTTTTTCAACACAATAACACCAACTGTCTCAGAGACTTTGTCATCGTGTTGAAAGGTGACTTCCTGTCGATCCGTCTTAACCGGCTCCCGGTCCATCACTGGCCCCAAAAATTGACCGTTAAAATCTGCGCTCAATAAGCTGGGCAGCTTTATGACGGTATCGTCTTCGTCTTTTGTTTCAATCACGAGTTCGAGGTTAGAATAATCCACAGACAAGGCCTGTTGACCATCATCAGAAAAATTCCGTGCGCCATAATTCGTTTGCGATTCAAATACAATATTAGCAAGTGTCAATCTGTCTGTTGCCGGTTCCAACAATAAACTCTTGGATGAGTTTGGCAGGTAAGCCGATAGCCCTAAACGATTTTTTGAGAATATCGTGACTGTATTTTTCAATGCATATCTACCTGTATCACTGGCAAGAATGAAACTCCAGGAATTCTCTACGCCCGTTTCAGTATTAAGCGTTCGCACACTTAGTTCACCATCCAAATTAGATTTTATAAGCAGGAATAATCGACTTCCATCATCACTGGCAACAACATCCAATATTTCTTCATCATTTAGACCAAAGGTATAACTACGACTCAGGTCTATGAGCTTAGATGTGTCGCTAGACAGCGTATAAATTTCTACCCCGAGCGCCAAATCAACCACCACTATCTCGTCTTTGGACGGATGCGCAAACACCCTTGCCGAGGATATCCCTAGTGCCACGGTCTGTCGAATCGGTGCCGATTCTGAATAAAGATCAATTACACTAAGCGTATTGTCTAGCGCGCTGACTACAAAGGCATGATCCACAAAATTGGCGCGACTGGAAATGGCTGCATCCACCGGCTCCTGGGCTACCTCAACTCGACGAAGAACTTCGTAAGTGTCCATATTTAAAACCAACACCTCGTTGGACGGCCTACTCACGATCAGCGAGCGAAGATTGCGAGGGTCCAGGGCAATATTGGTATTTTCAGTGCCGGTAACAATTTCCCCGACGGTGCGCTTCATTTTTGTGTCTACAACCAGCACGGCATTCTTGGTGGGGAGATACGCAAACTGATTCAGATTCAGTGCGGAGACTCCGGGGAAGTTGGGCTTAATGAAAGCATTTGAGGTATCCGGATAATAACCGGGTGCGCGGGTGACGGTACCCACAGTTGAAGCCTCGAAAACCACTGTTCCGAATCTGTCCCAAGGCTTGGAGGGGTCAGCAGTGCCCTGCTGGAGTAGTCCACCCGCCTGAATGTCGGAAATAAAGTAAGTGGCATCACCCAGGTCCACGGAGTACTGGGTAAAGCCATTGACTGTTTGAGAGGAGCCTATCTCCCCCCCGGTATTGGGGACAGGTTCGATATTATCAATCGGTACAAGATTTTCAGAAGTTGGAGAGGGTGAGATCCAATCAGGGTAAGGCCCTGCTGCGTAAGCCTGGGCAGCAAAGACCCCCACAATCAGTAAAATACACAATATGTTACGCGCACGCATGAGCTACGTCTGGTTATTCTCAATCAAAAGCTGAACGAATAGTATACACCATGTGTCCCCTGTAGTTGAACACAAAAGATACATCAATTCCCCGATGAGGACTGGATTTCTATCCCGAAAAGGAAGGTGATATTAGTTCTTGGTGCTGGATTTCTTGCTTGAAGAAGAATTTTCTAGCTTAGCCACTGTCTCCCTCTGCACTAACAGCTTCGCGGTTGGATGCATCAGCTCACGGTAGTCAGCGTAAAAGCGTTTTAACTTAAATTCGTTCCATTTAGAAAGCGTGTGTGGAAATTTTTTTTCGAAATACTGGGGCAAAGCCACTATATGAAATTCGTGTTTTTTGTTTTTCTCAGCCGTATAGACCCAAACTGGGACATCGCTCACCGCCTCCACTTCACGCTCTATGCTTCCATCTTCCAGTTGGGTCTTGCGTAAATTGAAGTACAACACCATGCCTCCATCCCGATAACGCTCTCGCTGATTGGAAATAAAGTTTGCTAACGAGTAGGCAACCAGGCGTTTCTTGCGCACGCCATATTTGTCGGTCACCGGTTTGTAGACATAGGGTTGTACGACATGGGGATGGGCCCCCAAGATCACGTCCACCCCTTCTTTGAAGGTGAAATCTACCAGATCTTTTTGCTCCTGATTCGGCAATCGCTCGTATTGAACACCAAAGTGATAGCTGACGATAATAAAATCCACCTTCTTTTGGCGGGCCAGCCAGATATCGTCGGCGATCTTTTTTCGATCGATACGATTGATAACAATGCCCTTTGGTGTGGGTCTGCCGTTGGTACCATAGGTGTAATTCAAAATCACAAATCGAATCCCCTGGCGCTCAATGACTTGAATGCGTTTTTCATTGTATTCGCTGCGGTTTGCGAAAGCACCCGTGTGGAGAAAACCCAGATTGTCCACAACCTTTAAGGTTCGCAACACGCCGTCTTTTCCGTAATCCAGTACATGGTTATTGGCATGGGTAAGAAAATCGAAACCCGTCTTTTTAAGTGCGACGGCTAGATTATCGGGTGTGCCAAAACGAGGAAAGAATTCATAGTCCTTTCCTGGCAAGGTGGTCTCCAGATTGGCAATGGCAAAATCGACAGGCTCTATGAGGGGCTTAGCTAACTGTAACTGGGGATAGAAATCAAAGCTACCGTCCGTATCGTTTCGTGCCGCTAGAAACTGATTCTTATGAACAATGATATCACCCACTGCTGCCATGCGCAGGGTGGTATTGGGCGAAAAAAAGAAAGGTATCCCGGTCTGAATCGGTATGATCTGTTTGGCACTCAATACCGAAACACAAACACCCAGGCTTATTATTAGAATGATCCGCCTAAACATGACTTGTTTGCGTCTACCAAGTCATGGTTTTTTGCTTTTATTTAGCGAACCGGCTCGCAGCTTACAAAACTAAATTGTTTCCAGCTTAGACCGGGAATAGGAATAGATCAGGATTTGAGTGGTTTCAAATTCGGCACTACAGAGAAGCGATCAGCTTTTTCACATCCTTCTCTTCCAATTCGATCCACTTTCCTTGCTTGAGGGAACTAGGTAAGGATATGGCTCCAAATCGTATGCGCATCAAACGGCTCACGGTGACCCCTTGTGATTCCCACATGCGTCGAACCTCGCGGTTTCGACCTTCACGCAGTATCACATGATACCAATGGTTTGCACCCGTACCACCGGCATCGAGTATACGATCAAATTTCGCAGGGCCATCTTCCAATTCCACCCCTTTAAGTAGTGCGTTGATCACCTCATCCTTCACTTCACCCAGTACTCTTACGGCGTATTCCCGCTCAAAGTTATTGCTGGGATGCATGAGCTTATTGGCAAGCTCACCATCAGTGGTAAAAATGATCAAGCCAGACGTATTGATATCCAGTCTGCCGATGGAAATCCACTTCTGACCCCTGGCACGAGGAAGATTGTCAAAGACAGTAGGACGCCCTTCCGGGTCTTTAACGGTGGTCACTTCACCCATGGGTTTGTGATAGAGCAGAACTCTCGCGGGTTTCGTGCTTAATCTGCCCGGTCCCACCGGTTTACCGTCTAATGTAAGTTGATCACCCAGGGTATAGCGATCCCCCAATTTGGCAGTCTGGCCGTTGAGCTTGACGCGCCCTTCATTGATCCAGGCCTCTATTTCTCGACGCGAGCCGAAGCCCGCCTGGGCCATAACTTTTTGTATACGCTCAGGACCTTGAGTATCGCTTGTTTTATCTGCGCTAGTCCGCCTCTTCGGCGAGCGCTTGGAGCTCGCTCCGGACTTCTTCCTGAAGGGACTTTTTTGCTTGGGTTTCTCTTTCAATCTCGGATTCTTGTGTTGTGTGGGTTTCTGAATCAGATACGGCTGCCTGTTCTACTCTAAGCGCTTCCACCGACTCTACGTTTTCATTCTGTTCTGCGACTTCTTCATGATCAAAGCCGGCAACCAATCGAGCAATCATCTCGGACTGGGCCTGTGATTCGGGTAAGATTTCCTGTGCTTCTTCCACTTCTGTCGCTAACGCCATTTCAACGACTGCTTCTTCGACTGATACAGTGCTCTCTTCCACCTCATCGGAGATGACTTCCTCCGTGGCGGCCTGTGCCTCCAGTTCTGTATCGACCTCGTCTACGATCTCGTCCTCTAAACTCTCTTCCAGTATTTCAGAGTCGGGCTCGTGGGTGTGGTTGCTACTGTCTTCCAGATTTGATTCTGTTTCAATTTCGTCTACCGATTCATCAGAAACGCTTACCGTCTCCGCGCTCTCGATAACATCCTCAGCATCGATCTCCAGTACTGAAACAAGTTCGTTCTCCACTTCATCAGACTCTCGCTCAACTTCATCCGCAGCGTTATCTTCCCCTTCAACCACGGACTGGCCTATTGTCTCTTCTACGGTGGATGCCGACTCATTCTCCGCTTCAGAAACGGTTTCAACTTCTTCTTGAGCTACGCCCTCATTCGATTCTGCGTTATCGGAGGTATCCACTTCAGGCAGTGCTTGGGCTTGCAATTTAACTTGTTCCAGGGCTTCTTTTAACTCACCCTCTTCCAACGCCAATCCCAACTGATCCAGATCTTTTAATTCACTCAACGTAGGCAATTCGTCCAACGATCTGATATTGAAGTCGTCGAGAAATACTTTTGTCGTACCATAGATCGCCGGTTTGCCGGGGACGTCTTTATGACCTACCACTTTAATCCACTGCCTGTCTTGCAGGGTCTTAATGATATGGCTACTCACTGCTACACCACGAATTTCTTCGATCTCAGCACGAGTGATAGGTTGACGATAGACTATCAGCGCCAGGGTTTCCAACAAGGCGCGGGAATACTTGGGTGGCTTTTCTTCATAGAGTCGAGACACCCATTCGGTGTAGAGTTCCTTAATCTGAAATCGAAACCCTGATCCGACTTCTTTCAACTCGATAGGGCGTGCCGACATCTCTGTCTGCAGGGCCTCAATAGCCTGTTCTACGTGTTCCTTCGATGGTTCCTCACCCTCAGGAAAAAGGTGCAAGATCTGATTAATGGTCATGGGTTTGCCACTGGCGAACAGGATGGCTTCAATGATAGGCTTTAAATCTTCTGTACTCATTGTGCTGCTTTCACGTGAATAGTTCCATAAGGCTCGTTCTGAACCAACTCGATCAACGAGGCCTTTATTAATTCCAATATTGCCAGCAAGGCAACGATGACTCCCGCACGTCCCTCTTCCACTTGAAATAAACTCGTGAATTCGGTGTAGCTATCTTTTCTTACTTTGTTCAATACAATGGACATACGCTCACGAACCGACAAAGGTTCACGGCTTATGTGATGATGGGTAAACAATTCGGCTCTGCTCATCACACCGCGCAAGGCCTTCAATACATCATCCAGGCTCACTTGGGGTTGTGAATTCTGCACCGGTTTTTCAAAGGGTAGGGATTCAGTCAGATAGTAATCCCGACCTGCAATGGGCATCTCGTTTAAATCGTTGGCTGCCTTTTTAAATCGCTCATACTCCTGCAACCTACGGATCAGCTCTGCGCGTGGATCATCTTCCTCGTCTTCCACCGCTGGACGCGGTAGTAACATGCGCGATTTGATCTCGGCCAGCATGGCGGCCATAACCAGATACTCGGCTGCCAACTCGATGTTCAGATTTTTCATCAAGTCCACATATTCCATGTATTGGCGAGTGATCTCGGCAATGGGAATATCCAGTATATCCAGGTTTTGCTTTTTAATGAGATAAAGCAACAGGTCCAGCGGCCCCTCGAAGGCCTCCAGAAAAATTTCCAGCGCTTCGGGTGGAATATATAAATCGTGAGGAAGCTCAGTAAGCAAAGAGCCTTTGACCTTAGCCAGGACTTTGTCTACGCTAACTTCTTCCCCACCCTCAATCGGAGGGTTCTCGACAGTGTTGGTTTCCGTCATTTCTCTCTATCAATTCTAGCGGTAGTTCAGCCCCATGGCCTGCCTGACTTCTTCGAGTGTGTCACGGGCCGTGTCTCTGGCCTTTTCACACCCCTCTGCAATAATGCTACGAACCAGGCTTGGATTCTCCATATATTCCTCTGCCCGATCACGAATCGGCCGCTGCTCCCTCAACACTGCCTCGATGATCGGCTGCTTACAATCCAGGCACCCAATCTTTGCGTTCTTACACCCACCCTGTACCCAGGTCTGGACGCTCTCGTCAGAATACATTTTATGAAACTCCCACACCGGACACTTCGCCGGATCACCCGGGTCGGTGAGCCTTACTCTGGCCGGGTCTGTCGGCATGGTGCGTAATTTCTTTTCTACCGACTCGGGGGATTCTGTGAGGAATATGGTATTCCCGTAGGATTTGGACATTTTCTGCCCATCGAGTCCGGGTACTTTCGCCTGCTCTGTCAATAAAGGGTGCGGCTCTGGCAACAAGATCTTACCACCCCCTTCCAGATAGCCGAACAATCGCTCTTTGTCGCCCACCGACAGATTATGCTGTGATTCTAGCAGGGCACGGGCAGTATTCAACGCCTCTGTATCACCTTGCTCTTGGAATCTCTTTCTTAATTCATTGTATAATTTAGAGTTTTTTCTTCCCATCTTTTTAACAGCAGCCTCGGCCTTCTCTTCGA
>Ga0224501_10002594_pt1 | contig 14208 bp, 8 predicted proteins | sample SF_Oct11_sed_USG_4_FD_169105 | JGI IMG/M metagenome (GOLD analysis project Ga0224501, IMG submission 169105) | Sediment microbial communities from San Francisco Bay, California, United States - SF_Oct11_sed_USGS_8_1 | ecosystem: Environmental > Aquatic > Marine > Sediment | place: USA...
TTAAAAATATTATCCACGCGCACGGGGGGGGGGGGTATACAAAAATATATCATTGTTTTGGTAGATGTAGTGTGCGATACAGTTTGCCTGCATATCATGGAACCTGAAAAAACCAAAACTGAAAGCACTGAATTTAATTTTAGTTCATGATAGTGAAGCAAAATCTGGCTTGCCTCTCATAAATTTGGTGGCCAAGATTAGATGGAGACTTGAAGGCTACAGTGACTCATAAAGTGGGCAAATATTCTATTGCTTTCCAGTTCAGATGGCAATGAAAGTGAAGCTGGGTCTGACCAGATGCTGACGCAAACGATACTGCATGCCGAGGCTCGGTCGACGGTGATGCATTTATTGGCTGGATGACGAATTCACACAATGTCGCCCATGTGGATCGGATGCGAGTTGTGGGTGGCCGGGCAGTGTTAGAGGAAGGGCGGGTACCATTGTACTGATTATTCAAGCCACTGATGATGCATTAACCCAGTTTCGAAGTGAAGGTTTTTATACTGCTAGCTGGAAATAGACATTTTAATCAGCGAGTTTCATTGCCGTAATCCAGATTAGTCAACGTAATGTCTCTTCCTGTTGAAGTCAGCGTATTCTCAGAGAAAAAGACTTGAGGGTCCGGACTTTGTCAGTCTTTTCAGACCGCTCTCAACTGATGTGCCGTTGAATTCCATTCAAGGCATCACAGATACATGACTCCGAGCAAGTTTTGTGATTTAGTATATATTATATTATGTATTATATTATAGTATTTATGTATCTCCCAGACATACTTAAGTTACTCAAGTCAGCCAAATAGAAATGGGCTGGACATGTAGCTAGAGCTAATGATAATTGGGCCAATATAATCACAGGTTGGACTCCAGCAGGTAAAAGGAAAAGGGGTAGGCCCAGAGGGAGGCCTTTGTCTAGCACTGGAACGCAGATGGCTGACGATGATGATGATTATGATAGATGTATGTACTGAGATTAGGAACACTTATTAAGACAGATCAGAAGCCATTCCAATTGATATCATTTTTGATTTGAATTTCTTTCTCCGGGAGAAGCTGATAATTAAGAAATTGTTTTTGTGGAGTATTACCGTATTTGGACTTTAGCAGTCAATCAAACCAGTGGTTACCAATGATGTGGTCGGTTAAGAATTGAGTCGGTTGGATCAGAGATTTAAATTAGCCCGGCATTGGGTGCTTCGGTACTGCTAAGTGGTTGCTGGAACCATTCCAACATTCCTAAATAGTAATCCCAGGTGCCACGGGAGGCTGGCGAGAAAGTTGCACTGAGTTGTGGTAATACCAACTTGACGTGGTACCGCAATCTTTTTGTACTAGCCACAGCGATGGTAAGTGTAGACAGGGCAACTGAAGCTTTGCTACCAAAGAAGAATAGAGAATGGGGTGTTAATTTTAGAAATATAGGGTTATCACGTCTGCTAAATGAGTCAACACCTTGGGCTGTTGTTGTTTGGATGTTGGAAACACATTGGGAGAGAACACTTTCAGTTTCTCACAGACCACAAGAGGTTGGGCACCTGGCGTAAGCAGAGATGAGTGCGGAATTATTTCACTGGCTTCACGACTCAGGTTACAGGGTGATACAATGAACAGAGCTGGAATGGCAATGATGAAATCGCTAACAGTTTATTGCTAGAGCCAGCATGTTGTCTAAGATTATTTCTCCTGTTTGGCGGCAAGGGGCTTAACATTGTTGATTTTGTGCTTGTGTAACAAAGGAAAAAGGGGCATTGCCTCCTGACGGTGTCCCATTGGCCCCTGGACCGGGTAAAGAAGCCTCAGTAATGCAATTTTACTGATTATGATGTTGTGTGTTTAGAAGGAGAATGGCCGATTAGCGCCTCCTCCTGATTCCAAACTTCTGTCTCAAGAGTAATGCTAACTGTCCAACAACACGCAACCGTTATTGAGAGATGTGAGTGTTTTCATAATATACTTACTAGCATGATTGAATGTATTAGAATACATATAGTGACATTCTTTGGCATAATGGGCCTCCTGTTTGAAGATGGTTCGAGTAATTCTTATGTTGGTTTAACAAGAGAGGTGTACTGCTATTCGAAATCATTCGTGAATTAGGATTATTACCTAGAGCGGCTGAACCCTGGATGTTCTATAGGAAAATATTGTGTTAGATTTTGGTCTCATTTCTCTTCAGTCTACTGGTTTATCTCAAAGATTAGAGTTTATTCATTGGAGTATAATAAATGAGCACAATCATGTTAGTGTACTATAAATAATCCATATCGCCCTTGGCAAAATAAAAACTTATCGAGACAGTTGGAAAACGGATATAGGGTAAATATGGGAAAATCATGCTTTCACTTGTCAAATACTATAAGATCAAGTATATCGAGAAGTCTAGTTTGATCCTAAAAAAGCCATGAGCTGTGGGGAAGGTATGGAGAACTCCGTTATACCGGGTTGGCTCCACATGCACATTCAAGTCTAAAATAGACAGATATAGCTCTAAAATATAAATTAAGGAATATATTTACAGCCTCAATGAAGCCTAGTCACTGGCTCTGACCCTAGGCCTAGAGTGTCACAAGTCTGTTGATGAGAGACAGGTGCTCTTCTCATGGGAATACACAGAATGTGAAAAGATATCAACAACTCCCAATCTCGATTTTCCAATGGGATGGTTCTTAAGGTGCAGTGGTAGACTTATGAACCTGTGCTAAGTAGATTAGGTGCTTGTGTAATAGCAGAAGGAAGTGCAGACTAGATTGATGAGAATTGAAATAAATTCTGCACGAGGCAGGCGAATACCAGGAAGAACTTAAAACCAGTCATAAATTATATTTTTGGAGTGTAACAAATGCGTGTAAGACTGCTACAAAACCTATGCATGTTTCTTCAATGAAGACAGAGCATAGGTTTGCATTGATGATTTTTGCCTCATTTGTCTTTGTCAGGGGATGTCTGCACTGTTCTTTTTATGAGATCAATGCACTAAGGTTCTTGGCAGCCTCTACATTTGAGAGCCGTATTGCGGTATACCACGAACTGGCATTAAGCCAATCTGTTGTTCCCGAAGTTTAATTTGTCTTCCCAACCACACCGCAACCAGTACTACTTTTCATGGTTTTTGATACATCCCTAAATCAAACCACTAGCCTTACCTCATTGGTATAGATATTGGTCAATAAAATGCTACAACTACCGGCTCATTGGTGAGCTAGCATTTAGATAGTTCTTTTTCTTTTAGAAAGAAGACCACATAAATACTGTATACATGGGCTGTTTACTAGTAGTGTATAGGTCACCAGTCTTGTTAAGTACACTATTCTAGTAAAATTCATACCATTTGCAAAAAAGATATCAACACTAGTTGTAGGGATTGTAATTGAGATTAGCCATTCAAAAAAGGAACAGACACTCAATATTTCCTCATTAGAGTTGTTTACAACGAAAGTTCTGTAGTTTTCTAAGAAAGTCAAAGGTGTTAGTTATCTGAGAGCATGAAATCATGCATACAGATGTTGTTCACCCATATTTGTCACTGCATGCGCTGCAATCGTTCCCTGGTATAGTTGGTGGTGTTGAAAATGAAATCATTTTAACCAAGTGGGGCTCGGACTGACGCACTTCGCACCTTTTTCGCTTGGCGTGTCAACATCATTTGGAACTATTTTAGAATCAAGCCAAGCTGGAGCGGGATGACAGCTTGTTGTTGTGACCCATGTACACGATTAATTACACAACTGGCTGAAACTCGCTGAAAACTGATTTTATGGTCATGGAAAATTCTCAGAGACCTCTGACATAAACAGACAGAAGAGTTATCTCCATATCATATCTATGCGATCCAAAGAGATGTTAGTAAATCGGTTGGCTTTTTAGGAAGTTGTTAACCAAGAAGGCAACTTCATAACCTTGGCAGAGGTTATACCTGTAAGACTGATTAGTCCTACTGGGCTAATTGAACACATCAATCACCTAACAGATCAGTGTTATTACCTACAGTCCTCACCATCACAGATATGACCACACACCCCACCACACCACGCGTGAGTTTTCAGAATTCATCTTATCCAACGACATGAAAATGTAACACTTTTTGCAGACATCCCAGTCCCTATTTAGAGCTAGAATAAGACAGTTGTAGGAAAGCCAGCATTCCAGTTACTTTATGTCACTGACCATTCTCAGAATTGGCGTGTAAGTGAGGGCGGATCGTCCTATAGGGAGGGTGGAATGGGTTATGATAATCAGTTACTTTATGTCACTGACCATTCTCAGAACTGGTGTGTAAGTGAGGGCGGATCGTCCTATAGGGAGGGTGGAATGGGTTATGATAATCCTAGTGGATCTTATTGAATCAAACCATTATTCACGCGCAAACCTTAATACCCGTGTATCAACAGAAGATTATAAAAAATAGACAACGTGTCTATGCAATGCGCTAATCCAGTTTAATCACAGCCTGGTGATTTTATAAGGACTAATTCCATTTACGTGTGTGAGCGATGAATACGGATTTCCAACTTTTTTGGGATTTGAACTCATGGTGAACTGTTTCCTTATCACCGGACTGATCGAACAGAGACACAACACAAAGTTCAGATTTGGCTAGGCAGAAATGATATCATGATAGTCGTACACAGCTCACATTTACAGGCGAAATAATACAAGTATTTTTAGCTTAACCAACGGCCCCAATTAAATGAGGGCCTTAGTTTGACAAGTTCTCGCCGACGAAGGCGACATCACTGTTCGTCACTATGATACTAGGAGCTGACAGCCTCTGATGGAAGCATAGAAAGCTCTTCCAATAAGCAACCCATCGCATTTCTATGAAATTTCCAGAGTTCGTTGCCAAATGAGCCATTGGGGGCCTGTCACCCTGACCAAGAATGTGATTGGAAGCCATTGTTAGAATGATTAGTTGGGTACTACCAGACCAACACAAGGATATGGTGGCTGGAGGAATGATGAATATGGCGAAAGTTGACCAAGAAAAGGTGGGTTCAGGTGACAGCAAATCCGCAGGGATGGGGACTAGAAATAGTAAAGCAGTCAGCAGAAATGGTGAAATTATCCACCCCATGGTAGATACTATAAGGCAATATGGGAAAATAATGACATTCATGCAAAATACATTCAGGTTCATTACCAACTCATTACATGGCTACAAGCTGGAAAAACAGGCATGTTTACCAGATCTATTCATAGCAACTATAGGGGTGTGTAACAGGGTGGGTGGAAAAAGGAAAACTCTTATAGAGTGCGCCGGGCTGTGCCTGGATCTAGTAAATAGGACAATTAAAGAACACTGAAATGCACATGATAGCAGTTAATGGTCTGGGAGAAACACAGCTGCGGAACATTACTTGTTTAACCAAGCCATCACGCAGTTTGAGTCAGGCTTCAGTTTAGTGGGGTTGATATGGCTTCAATATCAGAAAGATTCCTTATCTGCCCATGAATTTTATGAAGCTGACCTCAGTAGATTGAGTAACAGGTCAGGTATTTGATGTTTCACCTCTGAGTTATCAATGTGTACCAGTTAGCAATTTGGAAGGTTCATTTCCTGACCTGCGGCAAATGCCACCAGCAAGCAGTTAGATGCAGCTATTTTTGGGTATGGCGTTATGGAATCCAATGACTACTTAGGGCATTATGATATAAAACCGTACATGCAGCCTAGTCCTAGCTTACAAGCTGAGATAAATGGAGGCCGTGTTTCGGATGACATCATGTCATTTACTTGAAGTGAACATATGGAACTCATTGATACTTGATACAATAAATCTTGCCAGTGTTGAATTTTATGCTAGTCATTGGTTTTATGTTGCGCCTTGGGTGTTATTTATCAGTGAACACAGACAAGGTTAGGGTGCCTGGCAGTGTATAATGTCAGGAATATTTGACCTACAAGACATCCTCTTTGGTTTAAGTATACAATTTGTCCGTTTCACTTCTATCCAAGATAACACGACCAGAAACTTCTCAACAATCCCCCTTTCTTTTCCCATTTTATAGACAGCAACGGTTCAACCAGAATATGTCTGTTGCTAACCCAATGCTGGGTGTGCCTGGAATCTGACTAGCCATCAACTGACATGGCCAGCACTCTGGTACAAAGTGGAATGCCAGGGCCACAACAATTCATGGGGTCATCAATCATAGCAGACAACTGCCACATTAGTCTTTCTTGTGGAATACCCTGTCTCTATGAAGTAAACAGACTTCAGTAGAGGCCTAGCAGTGAAGTGAGTGATGAGGGAGCTAATGCACGGCACTCCATGTCTAGCATGTACACAAACTAGCATGATGGAATGGAATCCCAATACTTCGGTTTACTTACACCCACGGATTGCTCTATGTAGCCATGTCACTGCTCCTATTGATAGGGATTTTGACATTTTGAATTTACACAAATAAGTCTTGATATCAAAGGTTCATCCAATCCTCTACCATTGCCTCAAAGTAGCTATCAGTGGCTGCCATCACTGGTTATATAACCAGCCCCCATTTTAGATAAGTTTATCAGGGTATGCAGAGCTCGTGGTGCATGGATGACTGGCATAGTACTTTCTCAGTACATGTTACACGTATCTGGCATTTCGATGTGTGAGCGTGTTTTGTGTTAAATTTTAACGAACACCACCAATGTTCATATAGAGAAGAGCTTCAACGCATCGCTGCGAGTTCAACGCAGCCTTCCCCTGTCAACAGTATCCTGGTAGAAGAGTTGACGCGAAGCTCAAGACAAGATTGTAACTATTTGGTTTGCTTGGCAATGTTGACACATCAAATCTTGGATGACAAGCATACTTGTCTATCAGATAACTATGGCATGGACAAAGAAGAATTGTCACAATAAACCTACACAGTGTTGGTACCGACTCGATGTCTATGGAATTCCAAAATAAAGCCATGCACCGCGTAATACCCTATGTTCTATCAAATAGAAGTCATAATTTTCTCAAATTTATTTTCATCATTTGCTTTTGATTACAAAGCTAATAAGACAACCTTGATAGGGTCTCCATCTTGTAGTGTGTTGGCTTCTGATGTTGATTTGTCGGAACTTTTCAAATTTATCCCTTGTTTTTGTGGCTTCAGCTCGGTAGAGACAACCTCCAGGACGCAGGACAGGATCCTTCCACATGCAGAAAATTGAACACAATCATAAGGAAAGCAGTTTGTCGTGAAATCTTGGTTTAGTTTCCAGATCAGTGTCTTTACGTTCTATCAATAGACCCAGTCAAAGCTGCTCTAGTATTGGCTTCCTCAGAACTCCCGACATTCCATAGAAGCAATTCTATAGTTGCTGACTTAGTAGTAATAAGACTATCTTTATTTTCGATTGCATCATACAGGAAGGATTTACATTGCTGCATTCTCCTGGTGAACTTTCTATGAATAGATTAGATAGTAAATAGATATTTGCACTGGATATTAACATTAGTGAGGAGATAAAACTCTGCTTAGTATTATGCTTTATATACGATGATTCAATAGTGACGTACTTTGTTACCTCCAGTCAGAATCATCACCCCAGACAACCCGCTACCCTTATTTCTCGGAGATTTGTATTCTGCAAAACAAATGCAAATGTTAACCAATATGACTTTTATTATTTCAGTCCACAATTTCAACAATACACACTAAAATAAATAAACATATATGGGTTTTACAGCATAAAGTGCTTCACATCAAGTAGGGGTATATTGCGCTTCTACATATCAACTGAAAACATTGTGTTGAGTATGCGTTTGCCTGTTTCCAGATATCTTTGAAACATTGCAAAAGTGTATTACATTCCTCATTGCCCAGTCCTATCGGTATACTTTGACGACTGCCTTCAGGTGGATAAGACCCAGTTACAAACGTAAAACTTCCTGGCTGTTGTAGGTCATACGGATTATTTTGACAAAGTGAGCAATGTTGTTCCATTTGTAGCTCTTCGTGGAGCGCACTTTAGCAGTGCACATCTACTGTCTTTTGTCGACTGAGTTCAAGGTTAAACCAAACTACAGTCAAACCAAACCAACCCATTGGTCAGAAAAGTACTACATTGCTGTTTTAGCTGGCAGATGCACCTAGAGGTTGTGGTAGAATAAATCTGAGGAACCCATTACCTATGGTTATGTAGTTGGAAAAATATTGGGGACGTACATTGCCCGATGTTCCAGTGCATTGCAGCATCATCGCATAGTTCAACAAATTATTATCCCACCCAGGCAAGGTCTTGGTAAAGGCTATGGGTGATCAACACATAGTGGACTCTCCCAGAGAATCAACGAGTGGCGTGGGGCTGCTCTGGAGGTGTGATCTGTGCCACTCGGAACCTTTCTCTATTACGGTGTGACTATGACTTGCAAGTATATCAAGAGATCAGAGCAACGGCTCATTGTCAACAGCACCGGTCTGCTATCTCATCAGTGTAGTCCTACTGTCATACTGGCATGTCTCCAGAAGAAGCTTTGTGGGAACACCGTAGGAGATGACACACCCTTCATTACACAGCTAATCTAGGAAGATTAGTACCAATTAAATGTTTGCACCAACACTTTCAATGTGCAAATGATAGCGCTTTTCTAATGAGTTAATCTGCTCTTTGGTCAAAGAAACCCACTATTTAGTTGAGCGATGAAGCCGGTCTGTCTGGTCGAATCACTCCAAGTGGCCTGGCATCCCTCATTCTAATAGGATTTGTTAGTGACCAATCGAGTTTGTCATCTCACAACCATCATTTTGATTCAGTTTCCAAATCTTGACATCTTGTTGTGAATCTGAGAGGTTCTGGTCTTCTGTCAATTTAATAACTGACCAAGCCGTTGTCACTTATCAGCAGTCAACATTGTGCAGAGTTTCCAATGACAACAGGTGATGGGATTGAGAGCCCTGTGCTTTAACTGTCGGCAAATCTCATGTTGATACCAATTACAGGGACCAGTGATATTGTTCGCAGTCCTATAATTTACCACCGATTAGATGGAAATGTCAGTTCTCATAGAAGCCTATAATATTAGCTGGTAGTCTAACATACACCTACTTTATGCAGATTGTTTCCATAATCACAATGAAGTGCTTCAGTACAGCGATATTAAAAGACTTCTTAGTCAGCAAAGAACATGCCAATTTAGGCCCTTTTTGTCATGTCCGGGGTTTCACGGTTTGAGTCATTCGAAAGAATTGGAGTTGGCCAGCCAAGAAAATTAATTACCCGGTGTAGTCAGGCATGCAACCAACCATATGACGTACACCGACTAGCGCAAAACCTGACACCTTTTTATGAGGTTGTAGACTGCCCATAGCTGGTTTAGTTGATGTAAGTTGGTGTGACCCATAATTGTAACCATACTTGAACATTGCCTGCAGACTAGTCATGTAAAATAGGTCAATCATGATGTCACAATTTAAATGCTAAACTGAGATTATAAAAATGAATCAGAATGCAGTCATGTTAATTAATTCAATTCTACTGGTTGACACTTTTCGGTTAAGCTCATCAGGTGGAGTGTCACTGATAATTCTAACACTTGTTTCAAATCACACTTGTATTGAGCCTGAAAAGTAGTTGCAATTTTCTTGCCTAACTTAATTTGTCATAATTTTAACTAAACTGTCTTTAATAGACTGTAAAGTAGATCATTGGCTGGCATCATCCAAATACAGGATAGGATGGCACTGCCTGTTTGTTTCGGTTTGAGAAGTCAGCTTTGACATGACCATTCGGTTAGCCAAATGCTGACTAAACTATGCACGTGACTCATCACGCCACCACTGACGTTTTAATGAGCGGTACTGAGATCAGCGATAGTCGGCTTCAATAAGGGGTCTGTGGTATTGCTTCGTAGCCTCCGACGAAGCTCTGTGGTGATTTCGTTTATTCCTTAGTAACCATCAGTGCCTGGAGATCTGAAAATTATTCAAAGAATACCTCTTATATCTAACCTGATAGAGGAAGCTTCAGTGCATTTGTGGTTATTAGGTGGATTATTAATGTGGAATGGGTAGCCACACCTTTACTCTTCTCTTTATTACAATAAGCTTCTACAGACATCAAGCGGATTCCGATTGGTGAGATGTATGCGTGAGTGGTTGACAGTCAATAATAGTAAAACTACAGTACAGGAGAAATTTCACTTGACTCAAATACAATGAGCTAGGTTAAAATACCCCCTCCCTGTCTAGAGATGGTGAGGGCAGCTAAAGCTTTAGTTTAGCAATGTATTTGGGCAGACACGCTTTCAGCCACTAGAATAGCAGAGGATGCCATTTGGTGGAAAGTATTAGTCAGCTGTGTTGACTGATTGACTCAATCACACTGATATCTTATCATATTCAGGCCAAAATGGTCACACGCGGAGTAGATAACGCTAAAATTATTCCTCAGTAACTGAAAATAAGACAGGTTATGGTACACACGCAAAATTAGTATTCCACTTCACTCAATGGATAGATACATTACATTCCTGTCGCTAATTGTGTTAAATTACGGTATTATCTAGCAGAAAAAGACATGGCATCTGGTGGTGTATTCCGGGACTGATGAATAATGGGGATCTACAGGTGTTGAGTTGTAAGATTTGATGTATGAAAGATTCCATGAAATTATCTCCAGTTCAACCAGAATGTTATGACAAACTAGAATTGATTCAGACCAATGCAACCTCTAGAAGAAGACTATGACCACGTTTTGATTAAATATACCTCCAGGTCTTTTGGCCATCAGATTCTGTTTGCCAAACACATTCCGTTCCACTAGGTACAGTTGTCTACGTGATATCAATATTCAGCTAACAAAAGCTGGCAGAAATCAAAGCGCATCACATTGTGCAATCAGCTAAACTGACTGGGTCATATTCCACCTACAGAGTTGGCTATTTGAACCACCATGGAGATTCGTGAACAGTGAATACCATCAAAATGGCCATTATGATACTGGATATCATCCATTCAAGAAGGTTCCTGTATTAGATCAGTTGGTATAATGACAGGATCTAAATCTCTGGCTGATGGGTTATATTTGTTACAAGGAACCATTAAGAAGTTTGTGTTGATTTTTACACACAATGGGTTAGAAAAGGCTACTAAGAATGTGTACCCTAGAAATGTCTTCCCTGCAGTGCTCGCTGGTAGTCATGCGACCCAACACAAAGGAGATTATGTCTCCCTAGTGTTGGTCCAGAATGCCATCTGAAATGGTACTATATTTCCAGACCATATTACCATCATGGGTAATGTTATGGGAAGATGATAGCTTGTCTGTACATCATAATTGTCATTCCATAATTCCGCCCATGATTTAGTATACATTTTGACACCCACAATTACAGGTGGCCCAAAGAATTATACCCAAATTATTTACACAGACTGTCTTTCCATCCATTGCATTAATTCCTACTGGTCAAGCACCGCCAGTCTTATGTCAGAGGATCAGTTGTCATGGCAGTGACTGAATACCCTGGGAATAGCAAAAGTATAACAAGTGTCAAAATTTGGTATGAACAGCTCAGCTATTGCTTAAAGTTCTGCGTAATCAACATAGGCAGCCGTACATAAGCCTGTAGTCTTTCTTTGGGACTTCACAGGCGAATGTAATTTCTTGCACTCAATGTCCGCGGAGCAATTGCGTTCAAAATCTGGAAAGACTGGTATCAATTGAGAGGAATGTAATGTATCTTACTACGCCGGGTCTTGAATTTATCAAACCCTGATGAACTACAGAGTATAATAAAACACTGCTAGCATAAACAGAAGTAGCGACGCATGGAAAAAATGGGATGTGACGCAGTAAATATTATCACGAAACGCTGCTGTTGCACAAATAAGTTACAGAACAGACACATCACAAAGACAAAACACACCCATACATACGTGACTCCAAATGCTGACCAAGTGTGAAATTAAACCGCACTGAGGTCAGTCAGGTGGTATTCAAACACTCAACTCTGCTCACCCTACCCATTACTTTATAAATCAATGCTAGAGCGTATCACAGTAGATGGATTGGGTCTGAACTATCATATGTCTACTGGTGGGGATAAATCAAATAAAGTAAAAACTCATCACTTGACATCCTGTCATCAAAGAGTGACCCCTGCACCTCAGTACAAATTGGTGGCGATGTGAGAGTACTACCCGCATCCATTACCTTATATGGCTTATTAGAACCCTTATGGTTGGTTCAGTACCAGTAGGCAAGGGTAAACCATATTGTTATTCTGGTTGGGTGCTGGGTGACAGGGAGTACATGTGCGGTTAGGGCTGCCAGGAAACTAGCTGATGTTCCCCCCTACCGAACTCATATAAGTTTATGAGCTACGAGTAAGAAAAGTCTGAGGAAAAATGCTCTGTTAAAGATTTCATTTTATATCGTATTGTAAATTAGTATACAATTACAACTCAACAATTGGTCATATTCTTGTACAGATATTCCAATTCCACACCCAGCCTGTGGGTAGTCGCGTAATAGATTTACAGAACAGCCTCATAAAATTGAAAAATGCTTAGAGCTTCGCCAACTCTCTCATTCTGACCTTTGTGTCAAGCCTGTGATTCCCATTTGCACTCCTCTGTTGGTTATCCTAACACGGTTTAATTGCTAGGTCAACCATGTCATAAAACAGCAAATGACCAATTTAACATCTGAGAGGCATTGGATTCATAGACTGGAGCGCTTTTTGCATTGCTTGTGTCAATAATAGGTCATACTAAACGATGGTCAGCTGCCAAAACGGATCTTTATGACCGGTCTTGTGTTATCATAGACTGTGCTTATATAAAACATGATTTTTTGCACAGCCTCAATCAGCTGATAGCACTATAAACATCAGTGGATAATTTCCTACGACCCTGGCTGGGTTCAGTTGTTTTATGATGAGGATCTAGTACTGCACCATTGTTTCATCATCATAGTTTATCTACACGGTGCATCCGATGGTTGAAAGATTGCTCGGCAAAAAACGCTTATCGGTCTCTTAGGCAGGAACGTCAATACGCATTGATGCCAAACGATATACTCAATGTATGCCATGTCTGGCTTACACAGGAAAGTCATTCCAACTACCCCCTGTCAAGACATGTAGGCAGCTTCTATCCACTGACTGGACTGATCGCCTCCAGTTGAGTGAATGTTGTGGCTTTTTGTGACATTCACCATTTCAGACTAGCCACCCATCACCCCACCCCTACTGTGGGAAACAGCATATGGTAGGCCTCAACAATTGGGACACAACACTGAGAATCATTTACAGACCTGTCCAGTAATGGGCTATTTATGATGCTAGCCACCTGGGAGTATTTACATGCCTTATCTTGCAGGCTACTAAAGATCCAGAAATCCTTATTATTGAGTTAATTTCCAGCCAGTTATCATTCTCCTAGTGGGACAAGAGGCCTTATCGCATCAGGTATCATCTAAACCACTACCATGCGATGCAAATCACAACATCTCCATGACTGATGATAACGCCTGACCTAGTCTACGCTTACTAAATACCTACAAGATGGTAAAATAGTACAGCACGTCAGTGATGTCTATATCACTGAGCATATCGGGATACCTGGCTCACCAGTGTTTCGAAATATAGACTCTGTATGTGATGCTGAGAGTGGCTCTGCCGTGTATTGGCAGAAGCTAACAGTGACTGAGTGGATTTAACCAGCGGCTGGCTGGATAACTTGAGTTTGAGTGGGTGGTAAGGTTAATAATTCACTCTGCAATATCATCTGTTTATGGCCAGCTAGCTGCTGTTTTCCTCCATAGGCTTGCCATTGTTTCAATAGCACAGTGTTGTGGAGCAATCATTGAACTCAGATAAATAATGAAAATGTCAACAATGACCATAAGCTAATGTGGGTTTTGAGAGGGACAAAGGAGCAGGTTCCAACATCTTCAATGGTCATTCAAACAATAGGCAAGGTTGACTCAACCCTCAATTTAATAACATCATGCTCTGCATTTACTAATGAATTACACCTTGCGTAGGAGGGTGCTGTTGATCACTAGACACGAGCTACCTAAGTATCTGAGAGTTTGCACGAGTATAATTTAGACTGGAGAAGAATGTGTCCGCGGCTGATTTCCTGAATAGCAGCTGTTAATTACCACCATGGATTGCCTCAGCGTTAATTAAGAGAGAAGTCCAAAAAGCCTTTGATAAGGCTAAACTATACTACTATAATACACAGAGACCAATCAACCAATAGCAAGGCATTATTTTCT
>Ga0224501_10002596_pt1 | contig 14206 bp, 12 predicted proteins | sample SF_Oct11_sed_USG_4_FD_169105 | JGI IMG/M metagenome (GOLD analysis project Ga0224501, IMG submission 169105) | Sediment microbial communities from San Francisco Bay, California, United States - SF_Oct11_sed_USGS_8_1 | ecosystem: Environmental > Aquatic > Marine > Sediment | place: USA...
AAAGGTCCGTGGCATGGTCGAATCCGGACGCCTGCAGGATGACGGGAAAATCGGCGTGAGAGTCGGTCGCGTGGTCAACAAGCACAAGGTCGCCAAGCATTTCACCCTCGATATCGGCGACGGGCACTTCGCTTTCGAGACCAACGAGCAAAGCATCGCCGATGCGGCTGCCCTCGACGGGTTGTACGTCGTGCGCACCAGCCTGCCAGCCGACCGCATGCAGCGAGACGACGTCGTGCGCAGCTACAAGCAGCTGACCCAAGTCGAACGCTGCTTCCGTTCCATGAAGACGATGGACCTGCACGTACGGCCGATCTATCACCGCACCGAGGACCGGGTACGCGCCCACATCCTGCTATGCACGCTCGCTTACTACGTGCGCTGGCACATGCTCGAAGCTTGGCGTCCTTTGCTGTTGTGCGACGAGCAACTCGATGCCAAAGCCCAGCGCGACCCCGTGGCTCCAGCAAAGCGATCTGCGGCGGCTGACGACAAGGCCGCTACCAAGCGCACCGACGACGGCGAACGGGCTCACAGCTTCCAGACGCTGCTCCAAAGCCTCGCGACCATCGTTCGAGACACCTGTCGACGACCTGCGGCCGAAGGTGCAGAAGCAACCATTGATGTGGACACCAGGCCCACCGAATTCCAGCAGAAGGCCCTCGACCTCGTCGCATCCATCCAACTGTAGACAGGAGCAGGCCCCATGATTTCAATCCAACGGATTGAAATCATGGGGCTTTTTGTCTGCACGCCGCTGGAACTTCAGATTAGGCACCCCCAGTTTCAGCCATATCGGCACCGCATGCCACGCTGCCTACACCGCTGAGGCCCCAAACCCCCACTATTCCGCCGCCCTACAGCACGGCGGTGGCTCCGAGACATCCTGACCGGAAGCTGTTGAGGCTGCAGCTCCTCGACTACCGAGACGGTTGACGCCGGGATGCCTTGGTGGCGCCTGCGGGGGCGTTGTGGGTTTGCGATCTTCCGGGGTTGGATCCTGGACGTTTGCACGCGGGTCGAGTCGGAGGCTCAGCGCACGATGCGCAGCGAGCAGACGTCGCCGGGGCCGTCGAGCGATGTCGAGCAGGCGCTGAGGTCGACCCTCCCGAGCGTTGCCGAGACGCGATATCCGTTGACGTCGAGATCCTCGCCCGGTTCGACCAGGGCTTCGAGATCATCGGCCGTGAGCCTCACCGCGTAGAGCTCGGTGAAAATACACGGATCGAGTTCGTCATTGGCGGCAGGGGAGCAGAGCGGTTCGCCATCGCGCTGTGCTGTGATGCCCGGCGGTGCGCAACCGACTGCCAGCAGCAGGCCCTCGGCGTCGTCGATGCGCAAAGATTCCCGTTGCCAGAATTCGCCCGTCTCGAGGGCGAAGCTGAGTTCGAGGGCATGACCGGGAGTTGAGGTGGCTGCTGGAAGGTCACGGCTTGGCAGTTCGAGAAACCAGTCGTCTCCGGCGGCGTCGAGGAGCGTGAGGCGGCTGATGCGCGTCGGCTGTGATCCCAATCGTCGGGCGCGTAGGTCGGCCCAGCATGTGCTTTCGTCGCCAGTCAGTGTTTCGACCGCCATGACCGTCGCTTCGATTTCTTCGCCAGGTGGGTCGGTTTCTTCGCCCGGCAGGAGGCAGAATGCGACCTCGGGTGGCGGGTCGCAGGCGAGATCGCCTATCGGGCTCCGGGCCCGCGGGCTGGGGCCGCCGCTGCTGGAGGGAGTCCCCTTGGATGGGGTGCAGGCGAGCACAGCGCAGAGGAAGGCGATTGCGGCTGTGCCAGAGTGTGTCGGGGCGGGCATGGCCGTGGGGAACGGAGCAAGATGCGTGCCGAGGGCGTTCTTCGGGGCTGTGCTGGAAGGCGGTGCCCTCAGGTGCCGTAGGTGGCCGGGTCGAGTGCGAAGGCCAGGCCGCGCATGGGTTCGCCGGCGGCGCGGGCGGGGGCGTTGTCGCGGGCGAGCTGCCGGAAGAGCGCGAGGGCGGCGCGATCGCCGAGGTGTGCGGTGTCCTCGCCGGTGTGCTCGTGCACGAGGGCGCAGCGCAGGGTCCGCACGGTGTCGGCATGCCAGATCGATGCGTTGAGCTCGGTGTCGCCGTAGAAGGAGCGGTTGAGGACGTTGGCGGAGCCGATGGTGCACCACTGGTCGTCGATCAGGGTTAGCTTGGAGTGGACGTAGATGTCCTGGTACTGGCCGGTTGCGCGTCGCGTCGAGATGCCGACCAGGGCGAAGCCGTCGTGTCGTCCGAGCGCGGCGAGCGACTCGAAGAAGGGCTTGCTCTTGGCGTTGTCCCGCGCGCGGCCCATGCCCTCGTTGGGGGTTGCCGGGACGACGAAGACGACGTCGACGCCGCGGACGAGGGCGGCGTCGAGGGCGTCGACGATTTGCGGGCTGCCGATGGCCTGGCACTCCAGGTAGATGGTGCTGCGCGCTGCGGCCAGCGCGTGGAGGTATTGGTCGACAACCGAGTGTTCGCCGGCCTCGATGGCGAAGGGTTCGCCGCCGGGTGTGGGGTGACCGTTGCGATAGCGGCCGCGTCGTACTGTGCGCTGGACCTGAACGACTGCGTCGCCGCTGTCGGCGCTGGCGGCGGTCGGGAAGGGGAGGGCGTTGTGCTGGGCCGGCGTGTCGACCATCGGCCACGCCCCATCGGGCTCGTCGCGATCGCTGGCCTCGTTCCAGCGTTGGACGAAGTTGTGGTGAACGTCGGTAGCGGCGGGGCCGCGCAGTTGGACGTAGACGTCGTGGGTGTTGCCGGCGTCCGTGGGCGGATGACCGGGGGGCACGACGGAGGAGGCGTTGAGATTGATGCCGCCGACGAAGACGACCTCGTTCGGCGTGCCGGCGTCGATGAGCCAGCTCTTCTGGTGCTGGCAGTAGGCGCCCTCGGCCTGGTCCCAGCGCGCGTGCCAGTGGCTGCCGCGCGCGCGCAGGGCGTCGAGCTCGGCTTTGGTGCCCGAGAAGTGTACACCGGGCTCCATTTGCTCGTAGATGCGGTGGCGCCAGAAGATGACGCGCACGTCCACGCCGCGGCCGCGCGCTGCGTCGAGCACGTCGAATAGGCTTCCGCGGCCGTCTGGCATCTCGAAGGCCTGTTCGTAGAACGCCACCGTCAGCCATACGCTGTGGCGTGCGTTTTCTACCGCTTGGCAGATGCGTCGGAAGGCGGGTTCTCCGTCGACCAGGGGTTCGACCGCGTTGCCGCTTCGAATTGGATATGAACCTGAACTTACGAAGGGGACATGCGCGCCGTCGCGTTCCATGGCCGTCTGATAGCAGAGGGGTTCGAGGGCGCAAGGCCGGATGGGGGGCTTGGGGGGGCTGCTGGCGGGCGTCTGCGGGGGGCCGGTTCGGGGCGGCTTCGGGCGTGCCCGGGGCTTTTGCCGGGGCTTTGTCCGGTGTCCGAAGATTGGGTGTGAGCGACGTCACTTTGCGTGACCGCGGGAGGCTCTCCGGGTGGCGGACTTTCGGAGGGCTCCGCCGATCCGACACCTGGTGGGCTGTAAGTGCTTGAAATTGCGCGAGTGCGAACCCGGCATGGGGCTTGCTCTTTGCGTCGGGCCTGACCCTCGCCCGTCAAGTGCTCCCCGGCAAGACGTACATGCTGACCCGGCGCGTCACGCGCCCGACCTGGTTGCTCAGGCCCGATGCGGACGGGATATCGCAGCAGGTCTACCTCTACGCGCTCGGCTACAACGCCAACGAGCACGGCATCCTCCTGCACAACCTCAGCCAGATGTCCTCTAATTTCCGACCCACCTTGAGCCTACTGCTGAGGCGCATTGGTGCGTCTGCAGCACGGCGAAAGTCGCGAAATTGGGCGTTGGGGGGCGCTTGGGGGCCGCGGTACGAAATTTAGGCATGTTGGAGGCGCGGCGCAGGCGACGGCTCAAGATCGCAAACTGAGAGTTGTCCGAAATACGGGTTTTTTTAGGGCGGGTCGGAGGGGTCGCTCGCCCGCATCTGCTCGGAGGCGATGGTCTCGTGGTCAGGCCCTGGAAGAATCGCACACTCATGGCCAATTCATCGAGGCACTGTGTTCCATTTATCGCTGGTCCGGGTTCGGGCCGCATGCTTGACTGCAGGCTATGACGAGTGCGCGAACAACCCTCGGTGCAGTGCTGCTGTGGATCCTGCTGGGCACTGTCGGCTGCGACTCCGCGGGCACGAAAAAGAGCGAGCAGCCCGAAGTCGGTCAGGACAAGACGCTGGCGTCGGCCGGGCAGACCGGCGACGAAGGGCAGAAGCCATGGAGTCCAGGAGGCGCCGTGACCGATCGCTCCTGCGTTCCGTCGGGCCAGACGCAGGCGCTCGACTCGCTCGAAGACGACACCGATCTGGGCTTCTCGGCGGCCGACATTCTCGATCTGGTCGGTGGCACTCAAGAGGCGCAAGTGCACTGGAATGCGGAGCCTTTTACCGAATTCTACGCCGTGCAGGTGACGCCGAGCGATCTCGACGAGACGCTCGAGTTGACTTTAAGTCATGACAGCGCGCCCCCGCGCTATCGCTCGACGCTCTGGCCGGACTCCGACGCAGGCTTGCCACTCCATTGCCCCAAGGGGCAACTCGAGCTGGGCGTGAACGTGAAGTTGCGCAGCGCCAGTGGGACGCTCGACGAGCAGTGGTGGGGCGCGCTGGTCTCGGCCGACGTGGACGAAGCGATCGTGGTGCTGCAGGCGCCGACCTGGCGTGGGCGCCTTCCGAATCAACCCGATCGCGACGAGGCGTTTTTTCCCAACGCGCTGGCCGGCAAGCTGGAGGTGGTCGACGGCGACGACCCGGGCTCGGCGCTGGCGTGGATCGACCTCTCGTTGCGCATGACGAGCAATGCGATCGACGGAAGCGTCAACGGCTGGGTGCAGGACAGCAGCGGCGGAGCGTTTCTCTTGCCGCAGGGCGACACGCATGAGGGGCGGCCCGAGTCGGACGGCTACATCGGCGTGATCGGCGACGGCTTCTACGGCGCACCTTGGGTGGTGTACTGACAAGAAGGGGGCCGTGCTGTGACTAGCGCGCGCGGGCATGGCCGAAATGGTCAAGGCACGAAGGCCTTCGCAGCGAGCATGTTCCCGGACGTTTTCGCCACCGGCCCGGCCAGCTTCTTGCCGCCTGCGGTCTGGCGTCGTATGTTGTAATACATGGCTGATTCAGAACGCCGTCGCGGGCGTCGTGGGCCGCGCAAGGAGCCCGAGGAGCGCAAGGACTTTCTGATCCAGGCGCGTGTGCCTCGCGATCTCCAGCAAACCCTACGGCGCGAGGCGGCGCGGCGCCGCTTGTCCGTTTCCCACCTGATCCGCAATGTGCTCGAGGATACCTTCGACCTGGTGGAGAATGTGGTCGACCAGGTCGACACCCTCGTTCAGGACTCGGTCGACCTCGCCGACCAGGTGCGCCGCGATGCGACCAAGATCGCCCGCAGCGCAACGGGGCTGCGAGACCGCAGCGCAGCGCGCGAGGGCCGGCGCGAGACGCCCGAGTCAGGCGCTGGGGCTGCAGAGACGCGAGCCGAAAGCGCCGCAGCCGATACCGCAGCCACGGAGAGTCCCGCAGCCGACAATGCACCCGCACCCGCACCCGCACCCGCACCCGGCCCCCTGGCCCATGTGCTGGCCTGGAATCGGGTCGTGCTCAATCGCGACGCCGAATGCGCGCGCTGTGGGGCCCAGCTCGCCCGCGGTAGCCAGGCCCACCTGGGCCTGAGCCAGCAGCCCGCTGCGCCACCGGCATGGCTGTGCGACCCCTGCCTCGGCGAACTCTGAGCGGCGTCACGCCCCGGACACACGAAAAATAGCGCATTCGCTCTTGCAACGCGCTGTCATGTTTTGTAATACAATTAAACGTATTACAAAACATGACGATGTATGAAGGATCCCAGATGGAACACACCGCCCAGGCCTTTTCCCACGAGCTGCGCAGCTGGCTGCGGCTTGCCGACCGCGTGCTCACCGGCGTCGAGAAAGTGGCCTGGCAGCTGCGCGAGCTGGCCGAGAGCAGCACCCAGGCGGCCACCGAGGGCCTGCGCCGCGGGCGCGACGGCAGCGACCGCTTGCAGACCCAGGGTAGGGCGTTTGGCACACGCCTCACCCGCCTGCGCCGCACCACCACCAGCCTCTCGCGCATCGCCCTCGACTATCGCCTTCACAGCTTCAGCGCGGCCTTCACCTCGCGCCGCCACGCCGCCCGCCGCCTGCGGCGCCTGCACCGCCGCTCGGCCCGCCGCTTCACCCGCCTGAGCGGCGAGCAGGGCGGGGCCTTCCTCAAGGTCGGTCAGCTGCTGTCGGCGCGCGCTGACATCCTGCCGGCGGCTTGGATTGCCGAGCTGTCGACCCTGCAGGATGCCGCCCCGGCGCTGGCCTTCGAGCGCCTGCGCCCGCTCGTCGAAGACAGCCTCGGCGCCCCCCTCGAACGCCTCTTCCACCACGTCGATCCCACTCCCGTGGCCGCGGCCAGCATCGGCCAGGTGCATCGCGCGGTGACCCATGGGGGGCATGAAGTGGCGGTCAAGATCCAACGCCCCGGCGTCGTCGCGGTGGTCGAAGATGACTTGGAGTTGCTTGCCCTATTCGTTGATGCACTGCGCGACGGGCTGCCCCCGGCCGATTACGGGACCATCGTCACCGAGGTGCGCTCGGCCGTGCGCGCCGAGCTCGACTACGCCGAGGAGCGCTTCGTCACCGCGCGCATGGCCGAGGCCTTCGAGGGCGTGGCAGGCATTGTCGTGCCGCGCCCGCTCGATGCGCTGTCGGGTTCTGCGGTGCTCACCACCGAATTCATCGAAGGCCAAAAGCTCAGCGTCGCCCTCGACGGGCTGTCGGCCAAGCGCGCTGCGGGCGACGTCGCCGCGGCCGCCGAACTCGACCGGCTACTGGGACGGCTGCTCGAAGCCTACCTGCGCCAGGTGCTGCATATCGGCCTCTTCCAGGCCGACCCCCACCCGGGCAATTTTCTGGTCACCGATGACGGTGATCTCTGCCTGCTGGATTTCGGCTGCCACAAGACCATCGACCGCGAGCGCCGCCGAAGCTACGTGCAGCTGTTGACCGCGATCCTCGGTCGCGATCGCGATGCGGCCGAAGCGCTCTACGAACGCCTGGGTTTCCGCACCGAAAGCGGCGCGCCCGACACCCTGCACGCCTTCGCCGATGCCCTGCTTTCCGAGCTGGCCGACGCGGCGAAGGGGCAGCTGCGCTGGCCCGATCGCGACGCCCTGCTCGCACGTATGCGCGCCCTGGGCGCCGCCCTCGAGCGCGACCCGGTGCGCAAGCTACCGCCGGAGTTCGTCATGATCGGTCGCGTCTTCGCCACCCTGGGCGGGCTCTTTGCACACTACCGACCCGACATCGACATGGTGCGCCACGTGTTTCCGGTGCTGAGCCTGGCGCTCGCCGATAGCCGCGCCGCATGCGCCGCCGCTGGGCCGGCGACCTCCGCCTGAAGCTCGCGCCTTCAGAACGCGAGGTAGAGCATGGTGGCCGTGATCGCGAGCAAGCCGGCGATCATCACGGCCCATAGCACCGGATCGACCCGCGGCTCGGCGGGGGGGCTCGAGGTCGGCGGTCTGCCTTCGACGGCACCACCCTCGCCGCTCGGAAGAGGATTTTGCCGCGCCGTACCGGTCTCCCAGCTGCGATCGATCACACGCGTCTCGTCGCCGCGCGTGATGGAGACCTCGGCGGATTGAAACAGTCGGTTCATGGCGTCGGCCACGAAGACGCCGCTGTGGGTGCGAGCTTCCCGGCGGGCCTCCTGCTCCCCCGCGGCGTTGGCGTCCTCCTCCGCTCCTGCCCCCGCTGCCGCCCCTGCATCGACCTTTACACGCACCGATTCGTCCATGACCAAACCCCGCCGAGTCCAAGACGCATAGCAGCGGGTCCGGGGCTCCGCAATGCGATCGCCGGTACCCACTTTCCCGAAGCGTTTGGGGTAACCGACGCGTCGGCCGTCGGCGAGCGCGGGCCCTAAGGTGAGTCATCGCTTGCGCAAATGGCAGCATCGGTCCCCTTTGGCGGCCTGTTGCCCCCTTTACTCCCGGCCCCGACTTGGGGCATCCCTGACGGTAGTGCCGCGTGCGGGGCCCACTTCGCGTGCGTCTGCTGCCGACTGGGATTGTTTTATGTCCGGGATCTACGTCGTACACACCCCATCGCAGATCGAGCAGGCCAGTACGCTCGTCGATCTGCTCGAGGCCTCCCTCTCCCTCGATGAGCACGCGATTCGCTGCAGCTCCTTGCCCGGCTACGCCGACGGGCCGCTGGATGCCGAGGGCCTGCGCGCTGCCATCGGCGACAGCGCCGCGGCCATTGCGCTGCTCGACCCCAGCTCGCTCATCGACCCGCAGCTGATGCTCGAGCTGGGCGTAGCTTTCAGTTATGGACGTCCGCTGAAGCTCTTGGCCGAGGATGGTGCCGAGCAGCGCCTGCCCAGTGCCCTGCGCAATAACCCCGTGGTCGTCCGCCGCGACCGCGGTGCGCTGTCCGCGATGGTCGAGGACTTGGCTTTCGAGCTGGGGCTGAGCCCCCGTCTCGGCCCGGCTGCCCGCGACGCCATCATTCAGCTCAGCTCCTACCCTCCGCCGCCCTTCGCAGAGGCTGCCGCGTCGCCCGAAGCCCCGCCGCCGATGTCGACCGAGCGCCCGGCGCCGCCGCGGGCGGAAGAGCCTGTGGCCGAACCGGTGCTCGCCGAGGCTCCGGAGCCGCTCAGGGCGCCGACCGACGCGGACGACCCCGAGCCGCTGTGGCCGCTGCCCGACGCCGTGGAGCCCGAGCCCCAGTGGCCGCTCACGGACGTGGATGAATCCGAGCTACTGCGTCCTCTCGAGGCCGTCGACGACTACGAAGCGCTGGAGTCGGAGCCGCCGCCGCCACCACCGGCGCCGCGGATGCCGTCCATGCAGACCCCCCAGCAGCTGGCCGCGCCGCTTTTGTCGGAGGACGACGCCGAGTTGCTCGGCTCCGACATCCTGCGCGAGGCCAACCCCCCGCTGGCCTTCGAGGCCGGCCGCGCCATGGGGGAGTGCGCCTTCCATCGCGAGGAAGACGGCGATCCTGCGCGCGAGCTGGACATGAGCTTCGGGCGCATGGTCGACGCCCTGGGTGGCAGCTGGTCGCGGATGCGTGGCCTGCGCGACATCGACGTTTGGCTCGGCGCCGTCGACAACCTACTCGAGGGGTTGCGGGGACAGCAGCGCGCCCTGGCCGACTGGTACGAACTCGGTTTCCAGCTGGCCACCCTCTTGGGCATCGCCGAAGAGGGTTTGCCCGAGTCGCCCGAGGAGTACGCCGCCTACATCGAGCTGTGGAATCAGGCCATGGCCCAGCTCTACCGCTCCGCCTCGGAGCTTTCGTTGAGCCCAGCTTCGGTGGCGCGCCTGCAGGGCCAGCTACAGAACCTCATCGGCCCCGCTCCCCAGCGCGACTACAGCAACTTCGGTCGCGCGGTCGAACTTCTGCGCGACCAGGCCGTGCGCGCGGCCTGAGGCCGAAGCGCACCGATCACGACGCCTGCGGTTTCGGTTTTGGCGCGCAGCGGGCCGGGAAGAGCTGCCCTTCGCGGGTCTCGACCAGCTTGACGCGACGGGCGGCGGCGGTGTTGACCAGCAGTTCGTCGCTGATACGGCGGGCATCGGTGGCGCAGCCGAATTGAATCAGCTCGTCACGGGCCTGGTCGGCGTCGGCTTCGCGACCCAGCTGTTCGTAGCATTCGGCCGTGCGGTAGAGGGCCAGCGCGTACAGCGGTGTCTCCATCATCGAGATCACGTAGCGGTAGGAACGCTCGGCCTCGCGAAAACGCTTGCGGGTAAATGACGCCTCCCCTTGCAGCAGCCAGGCGAGGGTATTGAGTTCCCGGGCCGTGCGGTGCTGCTTGGCGAAGCGCTCGGCGATGCGCGCCGCCTGCGCCAGCTCCTGCCGCCAGGCCACCCAGACGGAGATGAAGGCCATCTCGTCGACCTCGTAGGGATCGCTCAGGCGCTGGGCCGCCGAGGACGCGCGCCTGCTGGCCTGCCGATAGTGCTTGCGGGCCTGACGCGCGTCGGCCTCGCCCTCGGCCTCGTAGAGGTGAGCCACCGCCAGCTGCCGCAGAAGCTGGGTGCGCTCATCGCCCTGACGGCCACGCAGCTGTTGCTCGAGGGACTCGGAACCCTGCTCGGGCCGCCGGAGATTGCGCGAGTTGGCCGCCGCGTGTTCCAGCAGCGTGTGCACCACCTGCAGCGAACGCTCGTGGGTGGCCACTACCGTCGGCTGCTGCTGCGTGCTCGAGCCACAGCCCAGTGGCAGCAGGGTGGCGACAACGGGCAGCCAGGCGCCGACCGAGCGGGCCCGTGCCGGCTGGGTCTGTCCAGGAAATTTCGGCGTCTTCATCCCTAAATGGTGACATTGGAAGCCGAGGCTCTCCACACCGCAACGATGCGGGGCTGCCGGCGAAAAAAGCTGCCAGGACACTTTCGCGGGGGCGTTTCCCGCGGAAAATTGGGGGTCGAAAAAGCTGCCAGGACGTTTTCGCGGGACGTTTTCGCGGGGTAGCGCGGGCGCACGGAGCGCCGCCGCTGGGGCATCTGGGATGCAGGGCCGGGGGCGGTTCTCGCGCCGCGCGCGGTCGTGTACAGTGAAGGCCGGGACTGCCGGCCACCGGCCGTGGCTGACGCCGCGGGGTGGATCCGGGGGGTTGATGCTTCGCCACTCGATCGGTTTCGCGCTTGCACTCTCGCTTTGGCTCCCCGCCGTGGGCGTCGCGGCGCGGCCTGCCACGCTGGAGCGCACCAGTGGCGAGGTCGCGCGGGTGGAGGTGATCGCCGTGAAGCTGGGTGAGAGCCTGACGCTTCAGCGGCCCGACGGCAGCCAGGAGCTGCTGCCGTGGGCGTCGATCGCCAGCGTGGCGCTGGATGCGGAGCCGCCTCGGGCGGGCGCGGCCGCCGCCGAGCCCCCCCGCCGCGCCCATGGCAAAGGGGTTGAGACCGGAATGTCGGCTCCCAATGGGGAAGCCAGGGCGGCGCGCATCGCCGAGCTGGAGCGGCAGCTCGCGGATTTGATCGCCAGCCGGCCGAAGCCAGGCGGGCCCATCGCCGTCATGTCGCTCGGTTTCGCCATGGGCGGGTCGGCGTTTCTCGTGTCCGCCACGCACACGGGCGTCAGCGAGGGTTCCGCCAGGGGATGCGTCGAGGGGTGCTCGGACCGCGACGGTTCGAGGGCTGCCGCTGTGGTTAGCGTCCTCGGCATGGGCATCGGCCTGGTGGGCTTGAACCTGCTGGTCATCACCCAACGGCGGCGCCGTCCCATCTCGGTCCAGATCCGCAGCCTCAAGCACGAGATCAATTCCCTGCGCTTCAGGCTCGATGCCCGCCCCGAGGGGGCGTCGTTGGGCATGAGCTGGAGCTTCTAAGGGATGCCGCATGCGGTGTCCGCCGTGTCCGCCGTGTCCGCCTCGTCGAGCCGCTCTCACGGGGCGTCGGCGCGCCGTCCTGCTGCCGTGGGGAGCTCGGCCCGGTTTCGGAACCTGCTGCGCTCGCTGGCCACGGTCGCCCTGGTGGGCGCGGCACCGGCGCGGGCCCAAACCCCCGAGCAGGTGCCTGTGGACTCTTCGATCGAGCTGGGCGGGGGCGACCCCGATGCCCCGCGACCCTGGCGCGCTCGCGTGGCCCTGAAGGACGGCCGGCGTCTGGAGGGCGTGGTGGTGGTACACGTGCCCGGAAGCCATGCTGTGATGCGGCTCGACGACGGGCGCGATGTGATTCTGTCGGCCGCGGTCATCGAAGCGATTGTGCCCCCCGTGGCTCCCGAGCCCGCGTCGAAACAGGGTTCTGCGCCCACGCCCGCTCCGGAGCCGGCGGTCCCCAAGCCCGAGCCCAGGCCCCACGGCTACTTCGTGCTCAACACCGGCCTGGGCGGCCTGCGTATGCTGCGTGATGTGGACGCCTACGGAGGTTTTCTTTCCGGCGGCGTGCGCGGCGCGTTGGGTTCGAGGCTGCCCGACGCTTCCGGCGGCTTCTGGAGCGGCATCGGCTACGACCTCAGCGCCCAGGCGACCTATACGGTCTCGTACGCAAGGGTGTTCACCGGCATCAACCTGGGCGTGAGTCTCGGGTGGTCGGCGCTTTGGCTCGGCGCCCTCGACGGTCGCACCCACACCCAGCGCGGTTTCGGCTGGATGCTGGGCGCGCGCTTCGGCGGTCATGTCCCGATCTCCGGCCGTGACTCCTCGGCGAGCTACGGTCCCATGATCGCGCTGTCGCTCGCGCAATACGATGCCACGAGCGCGCGCCTGTCGGAGCTGAACCTGAGTTGCTTCGTGCTCGAGACCGGCGGCATGACGCTGGTGATGGTTCAATTGGGAGTGGGAATTTGAAGTCCGCAGATGCAGGGCGCATCCACGCCGCGCTCGACGACCCGCGGGCCCTTAGCACTACTGTGTCAGGGTCGCGGCGGCCCTCGCTTGTTCAGGGGATTTGTAGGCTTCGTCGGCCGTCTCGAAAGGGGCCCACCCTGCCGTCGACGTCCGCCAAACCCTACAAATTCCCTGCCCGGCGCGATCTTCCTCCGCGACCCTGACACAGTAGTGTTAGGGAGGCTCGGATGCGCTCACGGATGGCGGTTTGGATTGGCTTTGCGGTGGTGATCGGGGTGCTCGCGTCGTTGTCGGCCTGCAGGCAGCCGGCCCGGTCATCCAGGGCCTTGCTCGCCAATCGCAGCTCGAAGACGCTTCGTGTGGTGGTTGTTGCGGTCTCGGGTGAGTGCGAGCCGATGTGGGAGTTCGGCGAGGCGATGCTGCGCGAGGACGACTTCGTGCGGCGTTCCGTCGCGACGGCGGAGCCGGGGCAGGCGGAGCAGCGCGGCACCGAAGTGCCGCCGGGAACCCTCGTGGCCCTGACCGGTTGTGCGGCGCGCCTGAGCTTCGACGAGCAGGTGCACACGCTGATCTGGGACCCCGGGCTCAAACCGATCACGCGCGCGGTGCGACCGCTGGGAGGGCTCGAGCACCGGCAGATCGTGTCAGTGGTGGACGCTCGCGGAGGCCGCGAGCTGCGCTTTAGCGATGCCTTTCGCGCGCTCGCGCCGATCGCGGCGCACGAGCCCCTCGACCCCGGCCCCTGCGCCGAGGAGCTGGGGCCTCCGCTCGAAGCCTCCCGTTCGGGCACCGGACTCGGTGGCATTTTGACGGCGGTGACCGAACATGGCGACGGCTGCATGACCTTGGATTTTTCGGCTGCCGAGGGCGGCGACGGTGGCGCCAACACGGCATCGAACATCCCACCGGAGGACGCCGATGGGGGTATGGTCGACATCGATGCGGCCGTCGCTCTTGCCGCGGACGCCAATCACTCGCAGCTGCACCTCTGCATCGAGCGCAAGCTGCTGCCGGTGGCGCCGGGCATGGCGGTGGACGTGCAGTGGGAGCAGACCGATCATCCGGGTCTGTACGAAGGCTTGGTGATCCGACCCGCCGGCGAGCTTGTGCCGCGGCTGACGATCGTCGCCACCGAGGTCAACTGGAGGGGGGTGACGCTGCCACGGTTTTTTCGGCCGGCCCAGCAGGTCGGCTCGGCGCTCCCGTCGGAGCCGGTGGAGGTCTCGCCCGCCGACTGCGGATGGTTGCGCACCGATGTGGGGGAGATCTGGCGCGCGATGGAGGTTTCGCTGGATGGAACGCCGTTGCCCGCGGGTCAGCCGGTGAGAGTCGGCGACGTGACCTTTATCACCCGTCGGGCGCTGCGACCCATTCTCAGCCCGGCGCAGCACCCGCCCGACTCGGGACGCATCGAGTGGATCGAGGTGCACCATGCGGACTGACCCCGAAGTCGACTGCGTGCATCGGACAATGACTGAGAGTCAATGCGTTTGCGCGCTGCTGCTGGCGCTGGACCTGCTCGTCCGCGGCTGCAGATCCAACGCGGCCCCGGGCGGCGCCGTGGAAGCCTCGGTCGGCGTGACCCAGGGCGGCCCCCAGGATGTCGGCGGGTTTCGCCAGGTCGCGGAGCGTGGCCAGGTGCCAAAGCGGATTCGCGGCTTGGCTTGAAAACTGCCAGGGACGCTTCCAAGGGTGCCTGGGGCTGCGGTCGACATCCCCTGGGCCGCATTGGACTCCGAGATCGCCACCTATAAGCTAGTCACCTGTGTCGGTAGTCTTGGGCAAAACTCGCCGGCCCTCGCCGGCCCTCGCCGCGTCGACCGCCCTTCGGGCTATCTCCTCGAATATACTCTGTATGTCCTTCGTCGAT